>Ga0116152_10005069_pt1 | contig 10308 bp, 9 predicted proteins | sample AD_UKC119_MetaG_FD_89894 | JGI IMG/M metagenome (GOLD analysis project Ga0116152, IMG submission 89894) | Active sludge microbial communities of municipal wastewater-treating anaerobic digesters from Hong Kong - AD_UKC119_MetaG | ecosystem: Engineered > Bioreactor > Anaerobic > Digestate...
AAGACTTGTCTCGTACGAGCCAGAGCCGCTCCCACCAGTGCCAAGTTTTGCCGGATTTAGCCGATCGTGATGGCCACTTGGAAAGCTTTCGCGCAAAGTAATGCGCAAATCGGGGATCCAACTTCCCCGGGTTTGATTGAGCGCCTGGAATCCCAAAACAACCGGGAAATCTCCGAATCGCGTGGCAGTTTGGCCTTTTTCTGATTTGATAAACATTTGCGGTTCGATCTTAAAATCAAACCAATTGCCAAAACCACGGGTAATTAACAGCTGAGGATTCCAAACACTGGTTGATGGTGTGGATTGCTTGCGCCATTTGTTATCGTAAAATCCGTAATCCTTGGTGTAGTAGAGGTAGGGCTGGTAGTTGGTTTTTTTGTTTCCAACAACGTGGCCGGGAAGTGAGAGCAGTGAACCGGTAAACCAAGGAGTAAAATCAGCAGCTATTAAAGAAGTACAGCAACATAAGGCAAAAAACACTCTCATAAGACTATCCTATCAGTGATAGTAATTGACGGCAAATACAGCACTGGTAAAAGCAAAGGAGTTGCGTCCTGCAGCAGAAAGCCAGCTTCCAAAAATAAACCCTAAATTACCGTTCACATTATATTCAATGCCTGGTGCAAGACTTAAATTGTAACCAGAGCCGCGGCGCGATTTAACCGTCGTTTTCCCAGAAAAACGGTCAGCCTCACGCCAGAGGTTTACCACATCGCAAGCCACAGCCCAGTGCTTGGTGAAATTGTACTCAAATGAAACAATCGCCTGTAATAGCTTGCCTGGGTATACAGTCCCATTGGTTTTGGGATCACCTCCGTAAAAATTTAAGCCATTCACATGGGTAGGAGAAGGAACGGTGTAGGTTAAGCTCCAATACAGCTGCAAGGCATGGATAGGATCAAAAGAAATGAGCTTTTGGAAATTTAAACCCAGAGAGGTTTGATATGAACCTGCACCTGATGATTGGGTAAGTTGTTTAGACGGGGTGAATTTATTATACTGACCACTTGGGAAAGTCTCTTGCAAGGTGATGCGTAAGGAAGGGATCCAAGTGCCAGGCTTTTGCCATAAGGCTTGAAAGCCTAGGATAAAAGGAAAGTCTCCCATTCGCCAGCTTTGCGCACTACCGCTTTGGTTAAAAAACATTTGAGGTATAATTTCGACGTCAAAATTTTGGGCAAATCCACGCGAAATACAAAGCTGGGGATTAGTTGAGCGGACTGTGGGGGTGGATATGCGCTTCCAGTCTTCATTGTACCAGCCGCTGTTCCAAAATTGGAACAAGAACGGTTCTACATTGATGTGGCCTTTAGGAATGACCTCTCCAGATAAGACCACAATAGGCCCAGTGAACCAATGCGTTTGTCCAAAACACGCTGATGTTGCCAGTCCACATGCAATGATGTATTTACGCAGCAGGGGAATCCTCACTTGATGGACCTTTCAAAATGGCTTCTAAATCTGCTCTATACAGCGTTTCTTTTTCTAATAAGCCAGCCACAATCTGATCGACTTGCAGGCGGTATTCCTCAATAATAGCTGCGGCTTGTTTATAGGCTTTATCTAGAAGTTTGCGTACTTCAATATCGATCTGTCGCTTGGTATCAGAGGATAAGTCATGTCCAAAAGCAGCGTATCCCAGCGTATCATTCATCCCGTATTCAGCTACCATTTGCCGGGCAAGCTGTGTGGCATTTTTTAAATCGCTAGAGACTCCTGCGGATGTATCGCCAAGACAGATCCGCTCAGCTGCCATTCCTCCTAAGCATTCAGCGAGTCTATTTTCTGCTTGCTTTCTCCACAAGGTCAGATTTTCGCCTTGCGGAATAAAATGTGTCAGACCTAGTGCTCTACCTCTTGGCACGATCGTCACCTTATCGACATGCGTCCCCGAATCCACAATCAGGCCTACAATTGTATGCCCAGCTTCATGATAGGCAGTGTGACGTTTTTCTTCATCGGAGAAGCTCAGACTATGCCGCTCTTTACCCAATTGCACTTTATCGTGCGCCTCGCGGATATCACTTTCATTGATTGTTTTTTTATTAGTGCGACCGGCAATAAGCGCTGCTTCGTTTAAAATATTTACAAGGTCCGCCCCTGACATTCCAATGGTCATTCTAGCAGTATGAGATAGATCTACGCTTTCTTCAAGGGGCAGTGACTTACAATGGATAGATAGAATTTCTAATCGCTCCGCATAACTAGGTAGGTCTATTACAACTTGTCGATCAAAGCGGCCTGAACGGATAAGTGCATCATCGAGCAAATCAGGCAGGTTCGTAGCAGCGATCACAGCTAGACCTTCAGAGCCATCGAAACCATCCATCTCAACGAGGAGTTGATTGAGAGTATTATTAAAATCGCGCGCTGCAGCTTGTGGGTCATTCATTCGCTTGCCGCCTACAGCATCAATTTCGTCGATAAATAGGATTGCTGGGGTGTTTGCTCTGGCTACTTTAAAGACTTCTTTGATTCGGCTGACACCTGAGCCAACCCAGACGCTGTTAATGTCTGCACCTGAGCAGTGAAAGAAATTACACCCGGCTTCACCAGCTACCGCTTTGGCAAGCATCGTTTTTCCACATCCAGGAGGTCCGATGCATAAAGTGCCTTTAGGTGCTTTGGCCCCTAAGTGAGCAAATTGACCGGGATTTTTTAAAAATGCCACTAGCTCTTGGAGCTCTTCTTTGGCCTCTTTACAGCCCCCAATAGCATCAAACTTCAGGGGCTTAACAAATGGATCTGAGAGCTTGGCTGGATTGTTCTCTCCATTAGAATGTTCTGCTTTTAGCCGCCCAATCTTCCTTATGGCCCCTTCTAAATCTTCTTGAGAAATCACATCCGATTTTTTGGCTGCTGCTATTCGCGCCCCAAGATGAAAAATGCTTTTTAAGTCAGCAGGGGTAAAACAAAGCGTTTGATAGCCTAAATGCTCGAGATCACATGCAGAATCAACGGCAAATTCTTGTGCATGCACTTGCAATAGTTGGATACGATCTTTTTTAGATGGAGTTGAAACCTCTAATATCTGGCATTGGTGATTCGATGTGAAAAGCTGCGCGCCTATCTTCTTAGCATCTCTTGCTGTAATCACTAAGAATGCATCGGTCTCAAGTGTCATAAGTTCAATTTTACGATTCAACCGTGCGATTAAAAAATCGTAACCGGTTAAGTTGCCCAGAAAATCAAATGTATCAAAGCCGTCAATCAGGATGATGCAGGGCGCATTTTTTCTAGCTGTCTCAAAAAGAGGAGCTATGTCATCAAGATCTTTTAAGAAAAAATCATCCCAGAGCTGGCTGGCCGAAATTTGAATGAGTGGGCGATTCGACTCCTTAGCTAGAGCCTTTGCAAGTAGCGTCTTACCACACCCAGATGGTCCTGTAATTAGTAAGCTTTGGGGCAATTGCGCGCCGAGTTTTAAATAGGGTTTAGGATTTTTTAGCCTGCTAGCTATTTGTTGGATTTCTTTTCTTATACCGTCGTATCCCACTACATCTTGTAATCGAGTTTTCAACCCCTTATTGGGAATAACTTTGATCGGTTTGATTTGTAACTTTAATTCTTTCATTTCTTTACTGGAAAGGCGTCTGGCAAAGGCCATTTGCTGCCTATCCCTATTGAAGATTAAATGCGTCGAACAACTCAAATCTGGATCAGGATTTTGAAGTAACTTTTGGGCCAAAGAATCTTTGAAAGGCAAAGAGTAAATACGTACATCATTGCCAATTTTCCAGCTGGTGGGATTGCAGAGAAGTTTCTTATCAACCTCTTTAATATCCGATAAAAAATCCCACCAATTCTCCGCATTCCCATACAGACGGTACACGATCCATGCGGTGTCATTATCGAGCACCACATAGGAGTTATTGTCGAAAGATGAGCCATAGGCGCTCTGAATAACTCCTTCACTATACCGATTTGGCAAAACTTCAGGACAATTCATCTGACTTTTTGCCAAAAGAGATCCGCAGAAAACAAGCGTTAGTAGTAGGCGCATAAGTTAAATCTTCTTCGCGTCGTTGTACCCTTTTTCATACCCTTCAACAAAGCCTTTGCTTCGCACGTCCTGTACCCAGCTGTTAAATAGTTGTACTACGTGGCAATTTTTAAGCTGGCGTGCAAATACCATTTGGCCTGTGGCCACATTTTGGAGAATATGTGTGCAGTAAATCAAACGTGTTGCGTCAAATTCGTAAATTTTAGCCAGACCCGAATCTTTCCAGTTATAGCGGTAAACCTTCAGGTCAGAATCTTCTTTCCATTCGATGGGCTTTGCTAAAAACCGGTCTTCTGGCTGGGTAATTTCTCTACCACGCAAACGGTCCCACCAACCAGCAACGCGTACCTCTAGGGGATTGACCATCCACACCGAATCGTCACTTAGAAGCATGATTTCAGTGCTATTCCAACGAATATATCGAGACATATGCACATTGTTATTTTGAATATATTGATCCAAGTTCTCTTCGTAAATTTTCGGGACATAGACCTGCTCTTGAACTGGCTCTTCATTGGAACTTTCAGCCTCATCGGCAAAAGCGCCCAAGCAGGTGAATGATAAGATGCATACAAGTGTGAATTTTTTCCACTCCATGGTCATGACCTCCATTGTTAAAGGCCGTCACTATAAGCAAATTCTTGTATTTATGTCGACAGATACTCTAACCAAACCAAAGAAAATTTCGAAGTGAATTTAAATTGACGAAAATTGCTCAACGCCATTAGAATGACTAATTCTGAATGCCCAGATGGTGAAATTGGTAGACACGCCAGATTTAGGTTCTGGTGCCGTGAGGTGTGTAGGTTCGAGTCCTATTCTGGGCAAATTTTCTTATGAGACCCAAAGATCTTAAAAGTCCTTTTAGATGGGATGAGCGGACACCGCTCATCGTTGATAACGTCCTATTCGTGCCTGACTATTATAGCGCTCATGATGGCTTTGTCCTTCCTAGTTGGCAGCAAATATTTGAAAATAACCACCCCATTCATATCGAATACTGTAGTGGGAATGGCGAATGGATCATCAATCAGGCCCTAGAAAATCCTCATATCAATTGGATATCAGTTGAAATGCAATTTCCAAGAGTTCGGAAAATTTGGTCCAAGTCTCAGAATATGGGAGTGAAAAATCTCTTTATCATCTGCGGTGAAGCACTTACCTTTACTCAAAAATATATTAAACAGCCGTGTTTCCAAGCTTACTACGTGAACTTTCCCGACCCATGGCCTAAAAAGCGCCATGCCAAACACCGCATTATTCAACAGCCTTTTGCCTCAGAGCTTGCCAGATGTGCCTTGCCGGGGGCTACAGCTTGTTTTGTAACGGATGACTCAACATATGCCGCTCAAATGCAATCGGTCATGCACGTTCATCCCCAGTGGGGGCAGCCTGTACATACTGTATTAGAGGGTCGCAGCGGTAGCAGCTATTTTGAACGCCTTTGGCTTTCCAAAGGAAAACAAATCAACCAAATTTTCACTGAACTTGCGGTCAACTAAGAGATCGTTAAGCAAAAAATAAGTCTATCTCCCTTGTTTTTTTTTCTTTTTCTTTTGCTGTTTAATGGCGAATTGCTCAACCTTGCGTGCGTGCATTTGGGCACTAGAAACACTTTTTTTCTCTTTCTTTTTCTTCTCAAGTTCTTCTCTCATATAGTCTTGAGCTAAAGTTGAGGGTCGAGCTGTTTCTTTAATTTTTTCCATTTCACGGTGTATTTCCCGCTGAACTCTTTTTGGATTCTTCCTCTGTATTTGAATATTGATGTTTTTGGCCGCTCCAAACTTTAACTCGTGATAGTTATTTAGAACGAACTCATGAATTTCAGGATCAGAAGGCTCCTTACCAAAAATATGTCTTGCTACGGCGTAACCCTCTTTGTCAGTTCGTTCAAAAGTTCCAACCCATAAGCGCTTTTCAAAAAAAATTGTCACCTTAATCGTGGCCATCATCTTACCTCTTCATACAATAGGGTTTGAAACAGGGTAGTGTATATACAAGAAAAAACGTTTGAAGTAAACTACTTAGGATGGAATATCGTCTAAATTGCCGGCCAATCGATGAGCTTTTATGGGACCTATCTGCAATGACCCAACCCGGAAAGTGGCACTTGGATTTTGGCCCCCTTAATATCGCCACTATAACCTCTGCTGAGTCAGCTCTTAAACATTTTCTTGATACAGTCGATACGACATTGATTAACAGCGTCCGTCTCTACCAAGGTCCACCATCTGAGGATTTGCCCGATTATTTGGATGCACTGGTTGCCTTGCTGCCTGATGAGGTGGTGGCAACTGCGCATTTTGATTTAAATAGCATCCCCTCTAAAGCAGATGCTGCAAGGTTGATTTCAACTGAGCGATATCCATGGATAGAGGTGGAAAACCGCCCCAATCAGGACGCTTCATTAGGCCTGCTATTTCCACTCGAAGCACTCTGTACAAAGGAAAATTTGGCTGCACTAGATAGTGTTATGGCAAGTTTGCACAGTCCTTATCGGATTGTTTATGAGTACAACTTTACTGAGAGCTGGAACGGTCTGGATGAGGTCATTGTGATTGATAAACTGCTAAGTCCTATGGGGGAGAGAAAAATTTGTGGATTCCTGGCAGCTGGTGGAAAAAGGATTTCGGGGTAGAGGGATTCGAACCCCCGACTTTCTGCTCCCAAAGCAGACGCGCTAGCCAAGCTGCGCTATACCCCGAAAGTACAGCACTATAACTGAAAATGATTTTTCAGATCAATTGAAAAAAAGAGCTCTTTTTGCAATGGTGAAGAAAAAGAGGGGACGTATGTACGATTTACCAGCAGCAAAGAAGCTTAGCGAACTTGCTCAAAACCCGATCAATCTCAATGAAAAAAAGAGCTTAACCTGTAAACGGATTGAGGAAATGGTGTGCTCATCGCTTGGATTAAAGCTTTTATTTGCAACAGAGAGGGTCAATGATGAGGTGATGCAGGGGCTTTTTGAGCTGGCCAAAGAGCGCAATGTGATCGAACAAATGGAGGCAATGCAATCTGGGGAAATCATCAACCGCATTGAAGGGCACGAGAGCGAAAATAGATCTGTTTTGCATACTGCTATGCGCGATTTTTTTGAAAATCAACGCACTGAGGCCAAAGCCCATGATGCAGCAGCCGCAGCTTTTCAAGAACTTGAAAAGCTTAAGCGTTTTTTAGAAGGCGTTAACAATCAAGGCGTTTTTACCGATATAATCCAGGTGGGCATAGGCGGATCGGAACTTGGTCCCAAGGCTATTTATTTAGCGCTAGAAGCATTTAAAAAAGAGGGGCGTACTGTCCATTTTTTATCCAATGTGGACCCTGACGATGCCACGGCCATTTTGCGCAAAGTCGATCTGGCCAAAACGCTCGTAGTCGTTGTGTCTAAATCTGGCACTACTCTTGAGACCAGAACCAACGAAGAATTCATTCGCCAGAAACTGCTAGAAAAAGGCCTAAGTCCTAAAGAACATATGATCGCTGTGACCGGTGAAAATAGTCCTATGGATGATCCTTCAAAATACCGAGCCAGCTTCTACATGTGGGATTATGTCGGAGGAAGGTATTCAGCAAGCTCTATGGTGGGCGGTGTAGCGATTGCTTTTGCCCTTGGCATGGATAAATTTCTAGATTTTTTACGCGGCATGAGCGCTATGGATAAAGCGGCACTGAATCCCGACTTTTCGCAAAATTTGCCGCTGGTTGGAGCTTTACTATCTATTTGGAATCGCAATTTCCTTAAACACCACACCAAAGCTATTATTCCTTATTCGCGAGCTCTCTCCCGCTTTTCAGCGCACTTGCAACAGCTGTCGATGGAGTCCAACGGCAAGCAAATCGATCGTTTAGGTCAATTTATTGACTTTGAAACCGGTCCTATCATCTGGGGTGAGCCAGGAACAAATGGGCAGCATTCATTTTATCAGCTCATTCACCAGGGAATGACCGTTGTGCCGATCGAATTTATCGGCTTTAAACAGTCCCAATTTGGGCAAGACATCGAAGTGGAAGCCTCTAATTCGCAGGAAAAACTGGTATCCAACCTCATCGCTCAAGCCATCGGTCTGGCAACTGGTAAAGAAGATGAGAACCCCAACAAAGTTTTTAAAGGCAATCGTCCTACCCGCATTCTTGCAGCCAAAAAATGCGATGCCTACACCATGGGACTCATCCTCTCCTATTACGAGCATGTCACCGCATTTGAAGGTTTTATCTGGAATATCAATTCATTTGACCAAGAGGGAGTGCAGCTAGGCAAAGTTTTAGCCAATAAGGTGATTTCTATTTACGCTAGCCGCCACAAAAAAGAAGAAGGAGATCCTCGCTCTTTCCCCGAGGCCTCTAGCTATATCAACCATTTTGATTCGCTATAGCGCGCAAAGCGTTTATTAAGTCATTTAAGCACCCAAGGGTGTGATCTGCTGATTGATCGAGCTCAGACACAAAAGAAGCTTGAGCCCTATTGCTGGGACCTTTTAATGCTTGCTTTGCTGCCATTTCTGCTGCTTTATCACTAAAACGCCGAAAACCTGGCCATTTATGGCCGGGATAAACGGCGCTCGCGAATTAGTTATTAAACACAGACAACCTATTTGAAATAAGAGAATTTACACAATACTATTTAACTTGACCTTGCTCGCTTATCACTGAAGACAAGCACCCTCTTTAATTGTGATCGCGCAGTCGCTTTGAATATTTGCACCTTGGGGCGTGGTGAGGAAAACTTGTCCAAAAGAGCCAAGGCGATCGGTTAGAGTTGCAAATCTTCCTGCATCTAAGTGCACGCCAAAATCATCAATACCCAGAAGCGGTTTATCATCAAAGCGCTCTTGTAAAGCTTCCCATTCAGCAAAACGCAAAGCCGCCAGACAGGAGTGCTTTTGTCCTTCAGAGGAATAGCTTTTGGCGTTTTTGCCAGACAAGATGATGTTGAGATCATCCCGGTGAGGGCCCCGTTGCGTTGCACCTAAAATAAGCTCTTTGCCTCGGTGGGAGGCCCACTGATTGACAAAGTCAGTGGCGATCGACGGATGATAGTTCAGCTCAAAACTATCGGCATCTAAGCTGAGCGCTTTGGCCAGGGGAGTCAGTTTGCTGTGTAGACTCTCTACGGCATGTTTTCTTTTTTGGACTAAAACGAGTGCAGACAGGGCCATTTCTGCTTCCCAAATGTCGATTCCTTGTTTAGACCCTGCTTTAAGCAGGCAGTTGCGCTGTTTAAGGGCTTTACCAAAGCGCAGCAAATGGTGGACGTAGAGCGGGTCGCTTTGCGCGATATGGAGGTTAATAAAGCGACGGCGATCAGCAGGAGCGCCGCTAATGAGATTCACATCGTGCGGAGCAAAGAGAACGGAAGGAAGCAGGCCAAGCAAATTAGCAAAGTTAGAGTAGTTGGTGGCATTGTGTTGCACTTTGCGCGTTTGCCCATCAAAACTGATGCGCAAAATCTGTTCAATGCCATCGCGTTCGAATTCGGCTTCGATAAAAAATCCCGGCGTGTCGTGTCGGATCAAATCGTTTAAAAAAGCCGTCCTAAATGAACGGCCTGTACTTAGCAGATAAATAGCTTCTAGAAGGTTGGTTTTCCCTTGTCCATTTGCTCCTTGTATCACGTTGATACCAGGAGCAAACATTACCTGCGATTTTTTATAGCTGCGAAAATTATGAAGATAAAGCCGTTTAAGCCACATGTGCAGGCTGTTCAATACGCATAGGCATGATCACAAATTGAGCGGCTGATTTATCGGTGATAAGGCCTGGATTGTAGGGATCGCTCATGCCAAATGCGACGGTTTCGTCTTTGGTGTGACGTAAGATGTCGAGAAAAAAATTGGGATTAAAGGCAATTTCCATGTATTCCCCGGAGTAGTCGACCGGCATGCTGACTGCACCTTCTCCAATCTCGCTGCTAGCTGCTAATAGCTTTAGCTCACCTTGCGAAAAACAAAAACGCACTGATTGGCTGCGGTCGGTAGTGAAGAGAGAAACCTGTCGCAAAATGCTAATGAGTTCATCCCGGTGCAGGTGTAAATTGGATGAGCAGTTGGTGGGAATGACCCGCTCAATATCGGGATAATCACCACTGAGCAGCTTGGTCATAAAACAGGTAGAGCCCGACTCGATAGCGATTTTATCTTCGCCAATTAAGACCTTAGCTGTTTGCTCGCCATCAAGCGTTTTAATGACTTCTTCAACGGCCTTAAGCGGAATAATATGCTGGCCTTCAAGCGGGGCTTGCATTTCAATTTGCGCACGCACTTTAGCCAGGCGCTTTCCATCGGTGGCAACAAAGCCCAAATTGT
>Ga0116152_10005072_pt1 | contig 10306 bp, 10 predicted proteins | sample AD_UKC119_MetaG_FD_89894 | JGI IMG/M metagenome (GOLD analysis project Ga0116152, IMG submission 89894) | Active sludge microbial communities of municipal wastewater-treating anaerobic digesters from Hong Kong - AD_UKC119_MetaG | ecosystem: Engineered > Bioreactor > Anaerobic > Digestate...
CAACATCTAGTAATAGAAGATATAGTAAAAAGGCTTAGAGAAAAATTTCCAAAAGCTGGTCTTTCTACTGTATACAGAAACTTAGATGAAATGGTAAGAGATGGAGAATTGATAAAATTGAAAGTATTATGATCAAAATGAGTATATGAGACTAATATATGACAACATGCTCATCTGATTGACAACAAAACTGGTAAAATAATGGATGTAGATATAGATAAACTAGATCTATCTTTTGTGCCAAAAGATTTTGATACAAAAAATGTAGAACTAAATATATACTGAGAGTTTTCTTAAGAAAACTCTCAGCTAATAGCTAATGGCTTATAGCTTAAAATATTGTATTGATAGCTATCAGCAATTAGCTATAGTCTATTGGCTGAAAAATTTATTTTTAAAAATTTTTCTTTAATGCAATTTTATGATGAGGTAAAGATAGAAATAAAATCTGGAAAAGGTTGAGATGGTCTGGCTTCTGGTAGAAGAGAATCTGGAGTACCTTTTGGAGGTCCAAATGGTGGAGATGGTGGGAATGGTGGCTCTATAGTTTTTTTGGCAGATGAAAATGAAAATACACTTTTGCCATATAAATATAGAAAGATATTTAAAGCAAATAATGGAGAAAATGGTAGGACAAAAGACCAATATGGAGCAAATGGTGAAAGCACAATATTGAAAGTGCCAGTTGGGACTTTGGTGAAAAATGAAAAATGAGATATACTCAAACAAATGACTACAAATGGAGAAAAACGAACTGCATTGAAGGGTGGAGAATGAGGAAAGTGAAATATTCATTTTAAAAATGCTGTAAATCAATTTCCAAATTTTGCACTATTGGGAGAACCATGACAGGAAAAAAATGTAATATTGGAATTGCAATTGTTGGCAGATGTGGCTCTTGTAGGTACACCTAGTGTATGAAAATCTAGTCTGATAAACTCTGTATCACATACAAAAGCAAAAGTAGCTGACTACCCTTTTACTACATTAGTGCCAAATCTTGGTAGCATACAGTCTGGAGATTATCATTTTAATATGATAGATATCCCAGGATTGATACAATGAGCTGCTGATGGAAAATGACTTGGAAATGCTTTTTTGAGACACATACTAAAAGCTAGAGTTTTTTGTTTTGTGGCAGATCTAGATAGATTGGACAAATGAATAAATGATGTATCAAACTTGTTGGAAGAAATAGTAGAATACAGCAAAAATAAATTTGGCGACGATGTAAAAATACATCTAGAAGAAAATGATGGTTACCTGCATCTGATAGCAAAAAAAGATGAAGAAATAATCTTTGATAAAATAATTTTGTTTGTATTGAATAAATATGATCTTTTGAATGATGAGGAAATATTGAAAGAATATAAAAATGAATTATTGAAAAATATAAATAAATTTTGTAAAAAAGAATTGAACTTAAATATAAAAAGTGAAGTCTTTGAAAAAAATATTTTTGTAGTATCTGCTGCGACACATTTTGGACTGGAAAATTGGACCAAACATTTGATGAGTATTTTGAAAAATACAAAAACTGTGGAGGTAGAAATAGATAAAATGGATGATGATTTTGAAGAACGAGAAACAGATATGATAAGTGATATTACAGATCAAGAAAAAGAAAAACTACTGGAAGATGGTTATATAGATGAGATAAATTCAAAATATGCTAAAGTGCGAGAAATCAACAATCCTGAATTTTGTAAAATGGTATTTATCCTTCCTTGGGGTAATGATGAGGCAGAATCTTGGTTTTGGAACATGATAGAAGAAAAATGATTTTTGGCAGAATTTGAAAAAGAATGAATAAGAAAGTGAGATGTATTGAAGATCAAAAGTTATTACGCTGGTAAGGATGATAAATATATTTTATATTAAGATAAAAATTTATACCTAAATAATTTATGAAATATTGTATACTAAATATCTCAGATTCAGACAAACACTGGTCTGAGTGAATAAGTGAATATATCAAAAGATTGTGAAAAGAAGTTTTTGTGGAAAATATAAAACCTATAAAAAATGGTAGTCAAGATCAGATAATACAAAAAGAAACTGAACTAATTTTAGATAAATTGGAAAATAAATACAAAGACTGGAACAAAATACTTTTGAGTAAATCTGGAAAACAATATTCCACAGAAGAATTGAAAAAATTTTTGTGATATGAGAAAACAGTATTTGTGATATGATGACCTTATGGTTTGGATGAAAATATTTTGAAGCAAAAGTGAATAAAGAGCATCTCTTTTGGTAAGATTACATTACCCCACTGATTGGCAAAATTAACTTTACTGGAACAGATTTATAGGATATGAACTATAGAAAGTGGGAAAAAGTATCATTACTAAATTTCTTGCAATAATTCTGTGATAATATCGTTGTATATATCCATTCATTGATCGGTTAGTTTGATTTTGTCTTCTAATACAGAGATAAATCACTGATCAGCATATGATTGGATTTTTTGTTTGTAGTCAGAAACTAGTATATTGGTATATTTTGATATATCTTGAATTCACTTATCTGTCCTGAGTGATAGAAAAAACTCCTCTATCTGTATATCTTTGTCTGAAAGATCTTGAATGGATACAGTATCCAAACGATTTCATTTTTCGTATTCGGCTAGTTTGGTCGTATTGTTTCGACGTACTGCTCTACTTGCTCACTTTAATTGCAAATATTTTCTCAATTCTTCGTTTGGCTTTTGGATGAATGAAGATGCTGATGTTCATATTCAGATATAATCTCACATCTCTCGATAAACTCTGTTGTGGATGCTAGACTTTCACAAAAGTGAAAAATTGGATAATTCATATCTTTTAAATCATTTTTCCAACAAAATATCTTTGAGTATTGCAAATTCTTCATATACATCATCATCAGATCAACAAATAATGTCTCCCTTTTGTAAAGGGAGTTGTTCTGCAAAGCTAGAGGGATTTAAATCCTCCCCCACTTTGTGGGTCCCCTCCTTTGAAAAAGGAGGACAATTTGTATCTTTCTTTTGATAGTATCGTAAACTTCATGGAAACAATTCTAGAGTGTATACAGAATAAGAGTCTATAAATTTACTTTCTGAGAGTTTTGAGAAAAAATCTATACTGCTTGGATTTCGAAGTTGTAAATTTCATTTTTTACTCTCGTTGAATTGTCCAAATGCAATAAAATCTAGATTGAATATATTGTGGTCTTGTTTGATCTTTTGTAATGTCCTAAGAAACTCTACCAATCATGGATAGGTAATATCTCTGTCGGACTGAGACAAGACTTTGTTGTCGAAAGATTGTATACCAAAACTAAATCTAACTCTAGCAAAATCTTTGTATTTTTTGCTCAAATTTTTGACTATATTTAGTACTTCATCTTGTGGATAAGGGTTCATTTCTATGCTAAACTCTTCCAAATCTTTTGCGTCGAAATGTTGGACAATTGTATCTGTAATTTTTTGTATATTTTCCAATCAAATAAGTTGTGGTGTACCTCATCCAAAATAAATAGATTTGATTTGCTTATCATCTAGTATATTGGAATAATGTTTGATCTCGGAGGTAATAGCATCTACATATTTTTGTATTTCCTCTGGGATAATATTTTCTTTCATTTTGTCAAAAGGACATACCTGAAAACTACAGTATGGACATTTTGTCTTGCAAAATGGGATGTGGATATAAAATGAAAGCATTTACAACAGATTTTTAATTTATATAAATTTGCAATGACTGAATAATAAGGATTTTCTATTTGAAATGTAGGCTTTTTTACTTATATAATAGATGATAAAATATTGAAATGATAAAGTGCGAAATTAATGTTCAAAATTATATATTTTAAATTGTAAATTGGATAAATTGCAATTGTTTAAAAGGATGCTACTTTCTCTCTTTCCAGATGAGATGATGGCAAATAATATAAATCCAGCTAGTATGTTTATATCTTTTATATCTACAAAAGAATTTTTTTCTGTAATTAATAGAAAGATAATAGAAAATTATAAACTAAATCTATTTGATGTAGCTATAGATCCTTTTGAATTTAAAATATGATTTGGAGAAAACAAAAGCCTAAACAAAAAAGATATAGATATGTATTATGGATATTGTGGTACAGCAAATATAAATGGTTATAGATTTTTAAATCCGTCAAACATATCTCATAGTCTAGTAATGGTTATCAGTATATACACAAAAGATGTTTTTGAAGATTATGGAGATGAATATTTTCTAAATTTTTTGTTTGCAAGCTATCTGATCAATTTTGTGTTTTTGGCTAGAATCAAGGTATTTCCATACTCAGATAAACAAAAAAATTACAATCGATTTGTAGATACATTTTTCAATTTTTATAAGATGGTGTTTGCACAATCATGACAAAAAATCGATCCAAAAATATTTGAAGAAATCAAAAAAAAACTACTGTGAGAGGTAAATACATTCTTTTTATTATTTGAACATTATAAACTTTTTAATAATTTGTTTGATCATAAGGCTGAAAATGCTCAAAGTTTTTATGAGTGGATATTTTATGATGAGATCAAAGATACTCATCTAAAAAATATGATAAACAATTTTATACAAAAGAAAGATGATTTTGTATACAAGTCAAACTTTTCAATAGTTGAGAAAAAAATATTACAATACGTATTGCCAGTAGATATCTTGTTGAAATATATTTTTGTAGATACAGATATATACTCTATGATTAGCAATGTAATATGCAGAGTTTACGACAAGGAAGAATTAGATAAGATGATAAAAGTGTGAAAGGATAAAAAAATAAATCTAAAAGAAATATATTTATATATCACGGATCACAAACATTTTAAAAAGAGCTTCTTCAAATGAGTACAAAAGTACATTATGCATCTTTTCCAAGATCAGGAAAGAGCTAGTGGCAAAAGTATTGGAGATGAGATAGATGATATGATGTCTGATATATGAGATGATCCAGAAAATATCAAAGATCTGAAAGTGCCAGAAAGAATCAAAAAGGAATCCAAAATTATGGAAAAAATATTAAATTTTTACATCACATTTATTGGTGGATTTTGGATAGCGAGATGAGACAATTTCTATCTCAGATTGTTTAAAAAAGATATGATAAATGAAATCTTGGATATATCTAATTGGTCGGACAACAAAAAAAATACTATCCACTACTATGGCTCATTACTCTACAATTATGGTAAAAATGTATTTTACTACAGAAATATATCTGAAAACGTAAGAGCTGGTAAACAAAAATTTTATCTACCATACAAAAATACTTCTAAGAAAGTTTACTCAAATATGCATATAGTAAAGATGTTTGAAGAAAACTTCTTGGCTACTACATTTCAATGGATCAATCCAAAAGATACAAGACTCTATGTAAATAACAAAAAAGTATTGGAGGTATTTAAAAAAATGTTTGCAAAGAAAATATCTGAACTTGTAAAAAAAGATGATAAAAAAATATTGGATATATTGTATTGCGAAAACATGAAATCAATCTTTGAAAAGCCAGATATCTCTAAAATAATTAGAAAACATATGTCAGAAGAAGATATCTATCATATAAAAGATAATATGTATACTCTAGATTTTTGGATCTATGACAATATACTAAAAAAAATATGAAATTTATGATTGAATAAAGATTATTCTGATACCAATATAATGTGAATAATATCTTGTATGATGGAAACTACTTTTGGATTTTTGCTATACATTACCTATATGCAAAAATATGCGAAAAAAAACAATCTAGATATATTGTATGAGATATATTGTATAGATGTATTGAATTTGAGTAAAGATTATTTAGAAAATGTAAAGTGGCTGTTGAAACTTATGGAAAAGGAGTTTGAAGAAATATTGAGCTTGTGGATAGATCTAGATGACAACAAAAATTTCTTTGCTATATGAGCTGCAAATTGGTCTAAATTTATAGATAAAAAAGATAATATCTACAAATCTGTGTCTGGAGAAGATGTGCTTTGGTTTAAGTGATTTTTGAAAAATATTACTTATTATAACAAGAGATACTTGATGCCTAAGTAAAATTGAGCAAAGCTCAATTTTACGGCTTATGGCTAATTGCTAATCGCTAATAGCAAAGGTATTATATTTATTTTCCTTTGCCGTTAGATATTAGCCGTTAGCAATCAGCTAAAATTTTATTTCGTGAAATTTTTATATGTGAAAAGTAGAAAACTTATCTGTACGAAATGATTCTGTAAAACTTGCTAAAGATGTATATTTGTTGCTAGAAAAAAATATAAAATTTAAAAACAACTTCTGATTAAAAGATCAGATACAAAGAAGTGTTGTAAGCATTGCTAGTAATATAGCAGAATGAAATGATAGATGAACTGATGCAGAATTTTTAAGATTTCTCTATATAGCGAGGTGAAGTTGCGTTGAATTAAAAACTCAGATAATAATCAGTAAAGAAATATGATATATTGAAAAAAATAGCTTCGACACTATTATTATAAACATTGAGAAAGTAAATAAAATGTTGAATTGACTCATAAATAAATTAAAAGTTACTTGAAAGTAACTTTTGACAGCCAATAGCTAATTGCCTATAGCTCACAACTTAATATATTCTATAGTATCAAACAAAAATAAGTTGCTAACTATCGGCTATAAGCTAACAGCCATAAGCTAAAAATTTTATTAATAAAATTTTTTCAATGAAATGTCCCAAATGCCAAAATATGGATACGAAAGTAATAGATAGTAGAGCAATAGAAGATGGACAAACCATCAGAAGAAGAAGAGAATGTGAATTTTGTAACAATAGATTTACTACATTTGAAAGGAAAGGATTCACTGAATTAATGGTGATAAAGAAAGATGGTAAAAAAGAGATGTATGATAGACAAAAACTTAAAAAATCTCTAATGTTATCTTTTGCAAAAAGAGAATTTAATAATGAAAAAATAGAAAACTTGTTGAATATCTTGGAAAATGAATGGATGGCTGAATGAAAAGAAATTTCATCAAAAAAAATATGAAATGATATCTTAAAAATGCTAAAAGATATTGATCCTGTAGTTTATATAAGATTTGCTTCTGTATATAAATCTTTTGATAGTGTGGAAGATTTTAAGAAATTTATTGAAGAATAAAAAATAATCTATTTTTAGCTATATTTAAAATTTAAAAAACTTAGGTACAAGAAAATAATCAACAATTGAATACATTCTCAGACTCCTCTATTATTCATCTAGAGATAGAATCAAAAATATACAAAACATTATCATCTAAGACAGGATTTGATTTCAAAAAAGAAATCGAATCTTGTTTTTTTGTATCAAAAAATGTTTTTGATTATATCAATTAAATTTAGTCGCCCAAAACTTGACAAAAATAAATATCTATTTATAATAAGATTAGTATTTTTATATATTAATAATAAAAGAATGGCAAAGTGTAAATATTGTAAAAAACCTGCATGATTTTTAAAATGGAAACACAAAAAATGTGATTTTATACATAAACTAAATAAACATAAAATAAGTAGTATAATTGCAAATTCATTTTTTAATAAAACGAATATAGAAAAATTAAAACCTGAAATATTGTCATTAGCAAAAGAATGATACATTTCAAATGAAGAATTAAATACTATTTATCTTTACAATTACGATTCTACAATAAAAAAGTTTTTATATGATGGTATTATAACACCACAAGAAGAAAAAAAAATTATACAATTTAGAGATACTTTTAATCTTGATCAAGACCTTTTAGATAAACATGGGTTTGCAGATAAATTTCTTAAATCTATAATAGTAAGAGACCTAGCAGAAACTAAGAAATCTTCTGTTCTCTTTGATACTGACATGGAGCTTCCCTTTGATTTAGAAAAAGATGAAGATATAATACGAATATTTGATGATATTGATTTATATAAAAAAAAGGGAGAAATAGTATCTAAAGTAGATGAAGAATTAGAAACACAAGAAAATTCTTTTTTTGACTCTATTTTTTCAAAAAATTTAATAAAAGAACAAAAAACAAAATTTTTGGATAGTGGAACATTGTTAATAACAAATAAAAACACTTATATATTATGAGACATAAAAACTTTTAAAATAGGAATGAAAAAAATATTAGAATTACTACCATATAAAGATGGTTTATGATTCCAAACTAAAGAAGAAAAAATACCTTTTGATTTTTTGGGAAATTTAGATTGATGGTTTGCATATAATATCTTATTTAATTTAAGTAGATAGAAAAATAATCATTATATAAATTATTGAATTATTTTAACAAAAAATGACGTTCTCTGACTCCTCTACTATCCCCTTCGCTAAGCTATCAAAAATATATAATGTATCACCATCTAAATTAGGATTTGATTTCAGAAATGAAATTGAATCCTCTTTTTTTGTATCAAAAAATATTTTTGAATTAACATCTCAAAGCTGTGTAAAGTCTTCTATTGTAATCTTATCTTCTAAAAGTTTTTTGTATCACTCAAATACAAATGCATGCTTATGATAAAATTCAAATTTTGATTTTGGATTTTGTTGAATTAATTCGGCTATTTTTTTGTAATCTTGTATGTTTTCGATCTCTAATAGATCAAGAAGTAGTTGAAAGTATTTATCCATTTTGAAAATTTTTTAAAATAAAATCTTTTATCTCAGCTTTTTTTGAAGAATCTATATCTATCTGATCTAATATCTTTTGCACATGACCATCTATCATGAGAGTTTTGGAAGATTTGGAATCTAGTCATTTACTCTTGAGATAAAATTCTTTTTGCGGATCTAATCTATCTATGCTGAGTCCATGTGATGCTTGCACATCGTTGGAATGGATGTCCAATCTCGGTATAGTCTTTATCTTTATGTCTTTTCACAAGATAATGTTTTTTTTGGATAGATGTCACTGTGACTTTTGTATATTTTGACCTATCTTGATGTCTGCATTGATATCAAAGTCGCTATTGTCTTGTAAAAATGATAATATATTGAGATTTATATCACAGTTTGAATCTCTGATATCGGCTACAATGTTTGCCGATATTTTTGTAGATCCAAAAAATATAAAAAAAATATCTCATTTGATATTTTGTCATTTGGTCACAAAATCTATCTTTAACTCATTGTCTGTACAGATTGCCAAATACTTAAATTGACTATCTGAAGATAGTTGAATTGTTGGTTGATTATTTTGTGAAACATATTTTTGTACTATATTTTGAGATCAAGATATTTCCATCAAAAGATTTATTCGTTAAATTTTTGGATCAATTGTTCTGCTATTGGGTGTAAATCTCATGTCTCTGTGTCTGATACTGCTGAATCTTCTATTTCTTCATCTACTACTTCAATCTCTGAATCTCCACCAAAAAAGCTATTGAATTCGTCCTCGAAAGCTGGATCGTATGCTTGTATTCAGGTATTTGAATCTGTGTCTCAAGTGAGTTGTTGATTGTCTCAAGTATTGTTGGAATTTTGAGTTTCTTCTGACAATACTATATTTTTGTCATAAAAAATATGAAGTATAGAAGGTATATTTTTGATATTTAGATCTGAAATAGTTTGGTTCCAATCTTTTTGGTCTAGATATTGGGCATATGACTGTATTCATTTGTACTTAAATACTCAGATAAGTAGGTTGATAGCCACAAAAGCCAATACAATACTTAATATCCAAGCAATAGTTTTTGAGATGATTTTCATTTGTGTTTTTATGATATAAACTTGACTACTATATATCAATTCTCATTTGCATATCAACTAAAAATCTGTATATAAATTGTATATTGTACATAATTTTTTACTAAATTAATTAAAAAAGATGAAAAAATTATTTAGTTTAATCCTTGGGTCTTTTTTACTACTAGGATTTTTTGGTATAAGTTTAGCTTGTGAAGAAGTAAGTTTGAATGATGGAGATGTATGTATAGATATTGATAAAAGTGGCGATGATTATACTTTGGATGCAGATGTAGACTGTGATGAATGAGAAACTTGTAGTCTTACTTGTAATATATTGGTTCCTACAGATGATAATCCAGGATGAGAATTATTTAATGTATGAGCTTGTAATGGGGATTTTGAAGTAGACAATGACGATACAAGAAAAGTAAAAATATATATAAATATGAATGGTGATCATGAAACTATAGAAGAATACTATGATTTTGATGATTGAGAACGATCAAATGGAAGTAGTAATGATGATGACTTAGATGAATTTGAGTTTTATTATGTAGAAGATGAATCTCCTGATAGAGATGAGCGAATCACTGTAAGAATAAAGGCTCTTGATGATGATTGAGATAGAATCTATGA
>Ga0116152_10005073_pt1 | contig 10304 bp, 12 predicted proteins | sample AD_UKC119_MetaG_FD_89894 | JGI IMG/M metagenome (GOLD analysis project Ga0116152, IMG submission 89894) | Active sludge microbial communities of municipal wastewater-treating anaerobic digesters from Hong Kong - AD_UKC119_MetaG | ecosystem: Engineered > Bioreactor > Anaerobic > Digestate...
ACCGGGAGAAGCCGCTGCCATGAGAGACCGCTTTGGATCGCCGACGATCTTCCTGCACTGGTTCATGCTCGCGCTGCTGGGGGCCGTGTATGCCTGCATCGAATTGCGCACATTCTGGCCCAAGGGCAGCGATCCGCGGGAACTCCTGAAGACCTGGCACTTCATGCTCGGCCTGTCGGTGTTTGCGCTGGTCTGGATCCGCCTCTACGCGCGTTTCCGCGGCGGCACGCCGCCGATCATGCCGGCACCACCCGCATGGCAGATGCGCTTCGGTCATGCCATGCATCTGGCGCTTTATCTTCTGATGATCTGCATGCCGATTGCCGGCTGGCTGATCCTCAGCGCCAAAGGCAAACCCATCCCCTTCTACGGCCTTGAGTTGCCGCCACTCATCGCCACCGACAAGCCGCTGGCCGAGCAGATCGAGGAGATTCATGAGACAGTCGGGACCATCGGCTACTGGCTGATCGGCCTGCACGCCGCAGCGTCACTGTTCCACCACTATGTGCAACGTGACAATACCCTTGCCCGCATGTGGATGCGGCGCAGTACTACTGGAGGATGATCATGCGCAAGATTCTGATTGCTACGCTCCTGCTGATGTGCGGCAGCCTTGCCCACGCCCAGTTCATGCCGGAAAAGTTCACGCCGATGGGCGAGAAGATCGAAGCGGCGATGAAAAGCGATATCCGTACGCCGGAGGAGATAGCGCGCGATGGTGAGCGCAAGCCGCGCCAGACGCTGGAGTTCTTCGGCCTGCGCGACAATATGCGCGTGCTCGAGCTCATCCCTTCCGGCGGCTGGTACACGAAGATCCTGGCGCCGGTGCTGGCGGACAAAGGCGAGCTTTATGTCGCCATCGGTACCGCGCGTGCCATCGAGCCGATGATCAAGACGGTGCCGGCGCTGGCCAAAGTCAAAGTCGCGCCGACGGATGCCAAGTTTGTTCCGGCTGCCGGCGGCCAGATGGGCAAGTTCGACCTGGGTGATTTCACCCTGGGGGTGAAGAATCTCGACCTCGTACTGACCTTCCGCAATTATCACAACCTGACGCCTACAGCGCGTGCCAGCCTCAACCGTGCGGTCTTCGCGGCGCTGAAATCCGGCGGTGTTTACGGCATCGTCGATCACACCCGGCGCCACAATGAGCCGGAAACCGCCGAGAACTGGCGGCGCATGGATCCGGTGCTGGTGATCAAGGAAGTGCAGGCTGCGGGCTTCGTGTTCGACGACTCTTCGAACCTGCACTACATACCGGACGATGAGCTGCGCTACGAAGTCGGCCGGCGCACCGTGACCGGCAATACGGACCGCTTCGCGCTGCGTTTCAGGAAGCCCTGACGCATCCCGCACCCGGAACTGGCAGCCGTCCACGAGCAGGGCGGTTGCCGGTATCCGCGCCGGCCGGTCAACCCGTCGGCAGATAGCGGGCGATGCCCGCCATGCATTTTTCGGCAACCATCGTCCGTGCGACGATCTCGCCGCTCTCCAGGTCGAGTTTCACGACTTCGCCGCTGAACCAGTTGCCCACACAGGCATGGTCGCCGCCGCGTGCATCGATGATCGACCAGCCGAAACCCGGCAGCGGGTAGCTGCGCAGCCAGACGCCGTCCTGAGTCAGGGCATCGATGCGGTTGCCCATGCAGACCATCAGCACGCCATCCGGCGTCAGCGACAGGTCGAAGTGCATCATGGTCCGGTCGCCTTCGGTGCCGCTGCGCAGATCAGGCAACTGGCAGCCGTTGGCCAGATCAAACTGCATCAGCCGCGGTCCGGTCTCGGACACATAGAACAGCCGGCTCTGGTCCGTTGACAGTACCGAGTGCGTGACTGCCATGCTGCCGCTCATGCCGCCATGGACTTCCGGCTCGAGCATCTCGATCAGCTCGCCGTCCGGCGTGTAGCGCCACAGATCGCCATCGCCGAGATGCGTGCGATGGCCGGGCAGCGGCCGGTGGCGTGTGGTCAGCGGCTCGGGCTGGTGGTCGCCATCGAGCATTTCAGTGAACAACAGCGTGCCATCCGCCATGAAGTGCACTTTCGAGAACGCGCGGTGATCAAACTGCAGGTTGAGCAGCTGCCGGCCATCCGGACTGACACGCACCGTGGTCCACGCCCAGGGGTCCTGCGCCCATAGGGTGCCATCGGGCGCGAAGCTGAGGCCGTATACCAGGTGCGTGGTGCCGGTGAGCCACAGCACGCCCTTTTCTTTCAACTCGGCATCGAACTGGATGATCCGTCCATGGCCGGCATGATCGTCCTGCGGATCGTTGAGCAGCGTGGCGCCGACCAGCACATCGCCGGGAGCAAAGGGTTTGAGTGTGGATGGAGGCCGCGGATCGTGACGGGCGCGCAGGGCAGTCGGGTCTACAGGAAAACCATTGTCCTCGGCGCTGGTCATACGGGCCCGCTGACTGGTGTCCAGCTGCGCGCGCGCCGCATGCGGCGCTCTTCAGCGGATTCACCATTGTGCTGCACGGGCTTGCCGGTCGGCAGGCGCTTCGGTATCTCGTGCAGGCTGTTGATGTTGATCATCGAGTGGGCGCCCCTTCTGGACAGCAGTACCGCAGCGACCAGCGTGCCGCATTCCTTGCAGGTCAGGAAGTCCACGGTGCGCAGACCAAAGCGGTAGCGGCGCAGGAACTCGGGCTGAACGAAGCGAAACTGCATCTCGCCCGCCGGATCGGCGGTGGTGCAGGCGCCGTGCCCGCGACAGAAGCTGCACTGGCAACGTTGCACGACCCACTTGTGTACCGGCAGGGCGGTTGCGTAGCTGTATTCGATCGCACCGCAGTGGCAGCTGCCCTCATAGACAGTCCGCTGCGGAACCCTGGTGCTGCGCGCCTTCTTGCTGGCCGGACGGCGCGCCGGCGCTTTCTTGCGGCTGACCGGCCTGGCCGAGGACTTGCGGACCTTGCTCGTCTTTGTCTTCACAGCGTCTCCGCTCAGGGCACGATCACGCAGGCTTGGCCCTGTTCTCTGAGGGCAGCGCAGCTGCTGCGTGCCTGCGCTTCGCTCATCGGTGCCGATCGCAGCCGGTACAGCTGGTCCTTGCCGCCGCTCAGGGGAGCGTCAATCGTGACGGACCCGGGCAGCAGTTGGCCGAACTTCGACGCCAGCAGTTTGCGTTGTGCAAGCGCCCGCTCGTGCGTCGAGAAAGCGCCGAACTGCATGCGGGCCTTGCCCGTACCGGCCTTTGGTGCAGCAACAGGCTGGCTGACAGTTGTCTTGCTGCGGCCGGCTTCAGGGCTGGCGGCGGTTGAGCTGGGCTGTACTGGTCTGGGCTGGGCAGGTCGGGCCGGCACCGCCGGGCTCAGTGTCGCGATCCGCTCGCGGGCCTCGGCAGCCTCCGGCGCATCGGGATACTGGAGCAGGAAGTTCTCGAAGGCTTCCCGGGTTGCCGTCCGCGTGGCCGTCTGCCAGATAAAGCGGCGTTCCAGGTCCAGCAACTGCTCCAGCGCGGCGTCAGCATTCGGCCCCATCGGGTGGGCCTGCAGGTAGGCGCGCAGCGCCTCGGGACTCTGCGCCTGTTGCGCCTTGTCCCAGTCCTGCTGTTCGCGCAGATCGTCGAGCCGCAGACGTGCTTGCCCTGCCAGTGCGCTATCCGGATGCTGGTCGAGGAACTCACGCCACGCCGCTTCTGTATTGGCCTGTTCGGCGGCGCGGAAATCATTCTCCGGGTTGCTGCAGGCCGCGAGTACAGCCGCGAGCAATACAAGGCTGGCATGACGTGAAAGCGTTCTCACCGGGCGATGTCCTTTTGTCGTGGCACTGCGCTGCTCGCTGCCGGGACCCTCAGGCGCGAATGATCTCGCCGGCGGGCCGGACTGTCCACACGGGAGCTACATCATGCATCAACCCGGCACCGGGTTGCGCATGACTTCAGAGGATATATCGGCTCAGATCCTGGTTTTTCACCAGTTCACCGAGGTGCCGGTTCACGTAGTCGAGATCGACGCTGATTCGCTCGCCATTCCGGTCTGCGGCCTCGAATGAAATCGTTTCCAGCAGCCGCTCCATTACCGTATGCAGGCGGCGTGCGCCGATATTCTCCTGCTCGCTGTTCACGTGGAAGGCGATCTCGGCCAGGCGCTGCACACCGCTGTCTGCAAAGCTGACCTCGACGCCCTCGGTGGCGAGCAGCGCCGTGTACTGCCGCGTGAGCGAGGCATCCGGTTCGGTCAGGATGCGTACGAAGTCTCCGCTGGACAGCGCTGACAGCTCGACCCGGATCGGGAAGCGTCCCTGCAACTCCGGAATCAGGTCTGAAGGCCTGGAAGCGTGAAAAGCTCCCGAAGCGATGAACAGGATGTGATCGGTCTTCACCATGCCGAACTTGGTGCTGACCGTACAGCCCTCGACCAGCGGCAGCAGGTCGCGCTGTACGCCCTCGCGGGACACGTCCACGCCCTGCGATTCGCCGCGGCGCGTGACCTTGTCGATCTCGTCGATGAAGACGATGCCGTTCTGCTCGACGTTCTGCAGGGCAGCTGTTTTCAGATCATCTTCATTGATCAGTTGGCCGGCCTCTTCGTCGATGAGCAGGCGGAATGCCTCGCGTACCTTGAGTTTGCGCGAGCGGCGCCGGTTGCCGCCGAGGTTCTGGAAGAGCCCCTGCAGCTGGTTGCTCATTTCCTCCATGCCGGGCGGCGCCATGATCTGTACGCCCATCGGAATGGCGGCGACTTCGATCTCGATCTCCTTGTCGTCGAGCTTGCCTTCACGGAGCATCTTGCGGAATTTCTGCCGGGTATCGGAGTCGCGGCTCTCGCCCGGGACAAGCTGCCCCGGCGGGCCCGGCGGCAGGAGTGCATCGAGGATCTTTTCCTCGGCGGCATCCTCGGCCCGGTGCCGAACCTTCTGTATCTCCCGCTCACGGGTCAGCTTGACCGCCGCATCCATCAGGTCGCGGATGATGCTGTCCACTTCGCGGCCCACATAACCGACCTCGGTGAACTTCGTGGCCTCGACCTTGATGAACGGCGCTTCGGCCAGACGCGCCAGGCGCCGCGCGATCTCGGTCTTGCCCACACCGGTGGGCCCGATCATCAGGATGTTCTTTGGCGCGATCTCCTCGCGCAGCGGCTCGGCCACCTGCATGCGCCGCCAGCGGTTACGCAGCGCGATTGCAACCGCGCGCTTTGCCGGATCCTGGCCGATGATGTACTTGTCCAGTTCCTGGACGATTTCCCGCGGCGTCATCTGTGACATGTCTGGCAATCCCGTGCCGGCCCCCGTTGTATCAGGGGGTCAGGGTTTCAATGGTGATGTTCTGGTTGGTATAGATGCAGATCCGGCCGGCGATCTCGAGGCTCGTGCGCACGATCTCGGCGGCACCGAGTTCCGTGTTGTCGAGCAGTGCACGGGCTGCGGCCTGGGCGAAGGGCCCGCCGGAGCCGATGGCCATGAGGTCGTCTTCGGGTTCAATCACGTCGCCGTTGCCGGAAACGATCAGCGAGCGTTCCAGATCGGCGACGCATAACAGGGCTTCGAGGCGGCGGAGGCGCCGGTCGGTCCGCCAGTCCTTGGCCAACTCGATGGCTGCCCGGCTGAGGTTGCCGTATTGCTCGAGTTTGCCTTCGAAAAGCTCGAACAGCGTAAATGCGTCTGCCGTACCGCCGGCAAAACCGGCCAGCACCCTGCCGTCGGCCAGCCGGCGCACCTTGCGCGCGTTGCCCTTGACGATGGTGTTGCCGAGGGTCACCTGGCCATCGCCGCCGACCGTGACCGAACCATTTCTGCGCACCGATACGATCGTGGTGCCGTCAAACTGCTGCATCGCTGCGCCGTCCCGGAAAGCTGCTGGAACATTGCTACATGAGGGCGGCTGGACGGAAACACAAGGGGCGCTGGCAGGAGCGGCCTTCGCCGTTCCTGCCAGCGCGACAAGCGGGGGTGTCAGTTCGCGTCGTCGGGCTTGCCCTGCCGGGGACCATGCATCCCGTTGTGCTTTTCGCGCATTTTCTGCTTCATTTCATCGCACTTGGCGGGGTCAGCCTGGCACTTGGCCTTCATCTCGTCGCGGCGCTGACGCATGTCCTGCTTCATCTGCTCGCACTTTTCCGGGTCCGCATCGCACTTCGCCTTCATCTCTGCCCGGCGGGACTGCATTTTCTCCCGTTGTTCCTTGCACTTTTCCGGATTCGCGGTACAGAACTCCTTGCGTTTCGCGCGGGCCTCCTCGCACTTGCCGGGATTTTCCTTGCAGAACTCCTTTCCTGGCCTTGGCGGGACAGACGAATCGTCTGCCTGCAAGGTCGTGGCGCCGAGGAACAGGCCGACGGTGGCCGCAACAACAACTAGAGTGGGGTGCAGGCGCATGATTGGACTCCTTGATTAACGGGGTTCGGTAGTGCTGTTTCCGGGAATAACGGTCGCAGGCACCGACGGTTGACAGCCGCATGGAACCACACGCCGCTGCCCTCAGCTTTTCTTCTGCCTGGCCCGCGGGTGGGCCTTGTCGTAGACCTGCGCCAGGTGCTGGAAGTTCAGGTGGGTGTAGATCTGCGTGGTGCTGATATCGGCATGACCGAGCATTTCCTGGACGCTGCGCAGATCGCTGCTGGATTCCAGCAGGTGCGTCGCAAAGCTGTGGCGGAACAGATGCGGGTAGACGCGCTGGGAAAGCCCGGCCCGCTGCGCCCAGTACCGGACCCGATTCTGTACGGTTCGCGGGCTGATGCGCGTGCCACGATTGCTGACAAACAAGGCCGCCTCGCCCGGATCGGCAGATGCGCTGCGGATCGCAAGCCAGGCACCTGTCGACTCGCGCGCAAAGCGCCCGACCGGCACGATGCGCGTCTTGCTGCCTTTGCCGGTGACGCGTACGGTGCCATCGGCAAGATCGACATCACCGAGATCGAGCCCGGTCAGTTCGGCGAGCCGCAGGCCCGAAGAATAGAAAAGCTCCAGCATGGCCCGGTCGCGTATCGTTTCCGGCTCGCTGCCCTCAATCTGCAGCAGTCTCGCCATCTGGTCGGCATCGAGGGTGCCGGGCAGCCGGCGCGCGACCTGCGGTGCCGCCACGTCGGCCCCGGGGTTGCTTTTCATGACCCCCTCCCGAATCAGGTATTTCATGAAGCTGCGCGCGCCCGAAAGGCGACGCTGGATGCTTCGCGGTGCCAGTCCGCCGGCATGACTCTGGGCGGCGAAACGCCGCAACTGATGTGATTTCAGTTCGGTGAAGCTGCTGATTTCGTGTTTGTCGCAGAATTCTGCCAGGCAGACCAGATCGCGACGATAACTGCGGGTCGTATGGTCGGACAGACGCCGTTCGAGCTTCAGATGCTCAAGATAGCGTTCAACCGTCTGCCACTGCGCCGGATCCATGGGCGGCGGGCTCCATCGCTGTTCAGCGTATCCTGAGCGCGCAGCTCACCAGTTCGCCGAGGCGGGTCAGGAAATCAATGCTCATGCCGGGGTGAAAGTGTCCGGCGTCGCGGCTGCCGATCGCCAGGAAGCCCATTTCGGAATTCACCCCGAGCGGCACCAGTGCGGCCGAGCCGATTTCGATGTTGTCCGGACCAAACAGGAAATCCCGCTGCGCATCGCGGATCTGCCCGCAGCGCGGCGCATTCGACTGCAGAAAGGTCCTGAACGGCGCGATCTGCGGATCATCGCGACCGATGACGCGCAAGAACCGGCCTGCCGTGGCCGCATCGGCCGGTGCATCGAAGACGACCAGAATCGCACGGTCGGCATTGAAGGAAACACGCAACTGTTCTTCAAGCACCCGGATCACACCGGCCTGGTCGGGTGCCGCGAGCATCAGCATCGCCAGCGAGTGTATGCGGGCAGCCAGCGTATCGTTGCTGCGCGCAATATCCACGAGGTCCTTCAGCTTGCGTTCGAGCTTCAGGTTTTTCTGCCGCAGGACGAGAATCTGGCGCTCCACGAGCGAAACGGCCGCACCGCCTGTGCTGTGCGGCAGGCGCAGGTTGTTCAGCAGGATGCTGTGTCGTTCAAAGAATTCGGGATTGGCCTGCAGGTAGTCGGCGATGGCCTCTTCGGTGATTTCCGGGTTCACAGCATGCTGCTGCTTGAGTGTGCTCATAACTCTGTCGATCCCTCGAAGGCCGTCACTGCCTCGCCGGTCATCCATACGGGCTGACCCGGTCCATCCCATCGAATCTGCAGCGTTCCCCCGGGAAGCTCAACGCTCACTTCGGGATCGAGCAGATTCCACGATCGCCCCGCAACCACGGCTGCACAGGCGCCGGTTCCGCAAGCCTGGGTCTCGCCGACACCGCGCTCGAACACCCGCAAGCGGATGCGGTTTGCGGCCATCACCTGCATGAATCCGATGTTAGCACGGTTGGGAAAACGCACATGTCGCTCGAGCAGCGCACCAAGTTCTGCGACGCGAGCCGTTGCCACATCGTCGGTACGCAACACGGCATGCGGGTTGCCCATCGAGACCACACCGATCTGCACGGATTCGCCGGCCACATCAATTGCATATGTGTGCTGCTGTCGCTCGGCCACAAAGGGCACCTTCGCCGGGCGGAATTCAGGTACCGCCATTTCCACGGTGACGCGGCCATCAGCATGGATGCGTGCGCGTACGCTGCCGTTTCCATGACCGAGCCTGAGTTCGCGCTGACTGTTGCCACCGACCAGCCGGGCGATGCAACGCGCACCATTGCCACATTGCTCCGCTTCGCTGCCATCGGTATTGAAGATCCGGTAGTACACATCGTCACCGGCCGTGCGCGGTGCTTCGAGCCACAGCAGCTGGTCGAAGCCGATGCCACGCCGCCGGTCGGCGAGTTGGCGGATGCGGTCGGCTGACGGCAGGGCGAGGCCATCGCCGCGGATCAGGACGAAATCGTTACCGAGTCCGTGCATTTTCGTGAACGGAACGCGCATGGCGTGATCGATCCGGAGCGTGAATAAACAGAGCGGAGTATAGCGGCCAGGCGCCGCCGTGGACTTTTGTTAAATCGGTCGTTAAGGTAAGCCGGCATTTGTCCGGCACGGGACAAGAAAAACCAACAAAAACAAGGAAAGCCGAATCATGCGTCACATCATGGTCCTGAATTCCAAGGGCGGCAGTGGCAAGAGCACCATCGCCACCAGCCTGGCTGCCTGGTACGCAGGTCGCGGAGAAAATGTTGCCCTTGTGGACTATGACCGCCAGGCGTCCAGCCTGGACTGGATTGCAAGACGCCCCGAGAACCGTCCACAGATCACCGGCGTTGCCGGCTTCGAGGATGGTTTCCGGCACGTGCCGCGCAATGCAGACGTTGCGATCATCGACGCGCCGGCCGGCTGCTATGGCAAGCAGCTTACCGAGCTGGTCCGGCATGCCGAGACGGTGGTCGTTCCGGTACTGCCCTCGACCATCGATATTCTCGCCACCAGCAAGTTCATCGATGCCCTGCTCGAAGTCGGCAAGGTCGAGCGCAAGGAAGTGAAGCTGGCTGTGGTGGGCAACCGGGTCCGTGATAACACGCTGATTTCACAGGATCTCGATGATTATCTCGGCGCCTTGAAGATGCCCTATGTCACCAATCTGCGTGAAGCGCAGAACTATGTGCGCGCCTACACGCGTGGCCTCGGCATCCATGAGCTGCCCGAGTACCTGGCCTGGCCGGACTGGGAGCAGTGGAAGCCGCTGGTTTCCTGGCTGAACAGCAAGCGCAGCCAGCCCTGAGCAAGCGGCGTCGGCCGCCGCCTGCGCGGAAGCGGGCGGCAGCTACGCCGGATCGACGCCGGCGATACACAGGTATTTCATCTCGAGGTAGTCGTCCAGGCCATAGCGTGAGCCTTCGCGGCCCATGCCCGACTCCTTGATCCCGCCGAATGGCGCCACTTCGGTGGAGATGAGCCCGGTGTTGAGCCCGACCATCCCGTATTCCAGCGCCTCCGGTACCCGCCAGCTCCGGCCCAGATCCCGCGTATAAACGTAGGCGGCGAGGCCAAACTCGGTGTCGTTGGCCATGCAGATTGCCTCCGCTTCCGTGGCAAAGCTGAACAGTGGCGCCACCGGGCCGAAAGTCTCTTCGCGCGCGACCTGCATGTCAGTGGTCACTCCGCCGAGCACCGTGGGCTCGAAGAAGGTGCCGCCGAGTGCATGGACTTTCCCGCCGGTCAGTATCTGCGCACCCTTGGCGAGGGCATCGGCGATGTGCTCGCTGACTTTGGTCAGGGCTTTCGCATCGATGAGTGGTCCCTGGTCGGTTTCTCCCGCAAGGCCGTCGCCGACCCGCAGCTTGCCGACGGCAGCGGCAAGCTTTGCGGCGAACTCGCCGTAAACACCTTTCTGCACCAGAAAGCGGTTGGCGCAGACACAGGTCTGCCCG
>Ga0116152_10005075_pt1 | contig 10302 bp, 8 predicted proteins | sample AD_UKC119_MetaG_FD_89894 | JGI IMG/M metagenome (GOLD analysis project Ga0116152, IMG submission 89894) | Active sludge microbial communities of municipal wastewater-treating anaerobic digesters from Hong Kong - AD_UKC119_MetaG | ecosystem: Engineered > Bioreactor > Anaerobic > Digestate...
AGTATGGTCTTCGAAATGACGCTGGATGATCGGCAGCACTTCCTCGTCGACAAAACGTCCGACGGAATCCTGCACCATGCGCTCGTCTTCCGCGAGCATGCCGCGCACGTCGTACAAATCGAGCGGATCAAGCGCGCGGCGCGCGCTGGCCTTGTCATTCATGGCCTTGTCATTCATGAAAACACCTCGAACAGCCCCGCGGCGCCCATCCCGGTCGCGACACACATTGTTACCACTACATACTTAACGCCACGCCGCCGACCTTCGAGCAACGCATGCCCGACGAGCCGCGTACCACTCATGCCGTAGGGATGACCGAGGGCGATCGCGCCGCCGTTGACGTTCAGGATACCGTCGTCGATTCCAAGCTGGTCGCGACAGTAGAGTACCTGCACGGCGAACGCTTCGTTCAGTTCCCACAAGCCAATGTCGTCCACCGCGAGGCCGGCGCGCTGCAACAACTTCGGCACGGCATAGACCGGGCCCACGCCCATTTCGGCGGGCTCACAACCGGCCACGGCGAAACCGCGGAAGGCACCGAGTGGCTCGAGGCCCAGTCGTTCTGCACGACGGGCTGACACGACGGTACACGCTGCGGCACCATCCGAAAACTGGCTGGCGTTACCTGCGGTGACAGTGCCGCCGTCCAGGACGGGGCGCAGTGCTGCAAGCGCCTCGCAATTCGTGTCGGGCCGGATACCTTCATCTGCCGCCAGCGTGACCTTGCGGGTGGCAACGGTCGGCGGATGCTGTCGGTCGGGCTGCCCCATCAGCGTTTCGAACGGCACCAACTCCGCGTCGAATCGGCCGGCCGCCTGCGCTGCCGCCGCGCGCTGCTGACTCTGCGCGCCATAGCGGTCCTGCGCCTCACGACCGATGCCGTAGCGTTTTGCCACGGTCTCCGCCGTCTCGAGCATCGACCAATACAAGGCGGGCCGGTGCTCTTGCAACCACGGATCGGCTTGCATGTACCGGTTGAGCTGGTTCTGCACGTTCGAGATCAGCTCGATACCACCGGCAACTAACACCTCACACTCACCGGCGATGATGCGCTGCGACGCAAGCGCGATGCTCTGCAAGCCGGACGCGCAGAACCGGCCGACGTTCATACCAGGCACGCTCACCGGACAGCCCGCGCGCAGCGCGACTGCACGCGCCAGCCCGCGCCCGGTAGTGCCCTCCGACAAGCCACAACCCATCACGACGTCTTCCACCGCGGCCGCCTCGATACCCGCACGCTCGATGGCCGCATGCACGACGTGGCCGCCGAGCGTCGGGCCGTGGGTGAGATTGAGGGCACCCTTCCATGAACGCGCCAGCCCCGTGCGCGCGACCGAGACAATGACTGCTTCATTCATGACTGGACGCTCACGTTCGCGAGTTGCTGGAGCATCGCAGATGGTTGCCAGAACTGCGGGTCCGCCAGCTCGTTAGCGGCAAAACGACGCATCGTCCGCAAGACGTTGAAATAGCCCTTGGACTCGGCATAGAACATCGGGCCGCCACGATGGCGCGGAAAGCCGTAGCCATTGAGATACACGACATCGATATCCGACGCGCGCACTGCGATACCCTCCTCCAGCAGCCGCGCGCCTTCGTTCACCAGTGCCAGCACGCAACGATCGACAATCTCGGCATCGGCGACCACCCGCGTGGTGAGCGCCGCTTCCCGCCGGTACGCAGCGATCAATGCAGTCACTTCATCATCCACTGCGGGATTGCGCTGACCAGGCTCGTAAACATAGAAGCCGCGGCCACTCTTCTGGCCGAACCGGCCCAGTTCACACAAACTATCTGCGATCGGCAGCTGACGCAGGCCCGGCTGTGCGGCTTCCCGCTTGCGACGGATGGCCCGGCTGACATCGAGGCCGGCCAGATCCGCCACGCGGAAGGGGCCCATCGCCATGCCGAACGACTCCAGCGCCCGATCGATCTGCTGCGGCAACGCACCCTCTTCCAGCAGATACATCGCCTGGCGTATGTAGCGATCGAGCATGCGGTTGCCGATGAAGCCGTCGCAGACACCGGCTATCACGGCAACCTTGCCGAGACGCTTGGCGAGCGTCATGGCCGTCAGCAGCACGGCGGGATCGGTACGGCGCCCGCGCACGACCTCGAGGAGACGCATGACGTGCGCCGGGCTGAAGAAATGCAGCCCTACGACATCCGCTGGCCTCGATGTGAATCCGGCGATCACGTCCACATCGAGGGACGAGGTGTTAGTGGCCAGCACAGCGCCAGGCTTCACAACGTGGTCCAGTGCCCGAAATATTTGTTCCTTGACCGCCATGTCCTCGAACACTGCCTCGACGATCAGGTCGGCGTCGGCAAGCAGCGCCAGGTCGGCGATCGGCCGCACCAGCGCGCGACGTTGATCGGCTGTGTCGCGGCTCAACCGACCCTTGGCTACGCTGCCGTCCAGCAATTTGGCAATGGTCGCGAGGCCGCGCTCGAGTGCAGCGTCATCGCGATCGAATAGCTGGACGCGGATGCCGGCACTGGCCAGTGCCAGCGCGATGCCGCTGCCCATCGTGCCCGCGCCGATCACCGCGGCCGTGGCGATCGCTCTGGGCTCGACGCCCTCCGGCATGCCATCGATATGCACTGCCTCGCGCTCGGCCAGAAAGGCATGTCGCAGCGCCCGCGCTGTGCTCGACTCCTGCAACGCGAGGAACAGCACGCGCTCGGTCGCGAGGCCCTGCTCGAATGGCTGACTGACCGATGCAGCCAGCGCGTCCAGACATCGAGCCGCCCCGGGCTGCACCGTCGCCTTGGCGCCGAGACTCTGCCGCGCCAGCGCCAGCAGTCCCTCCGCGTGAGCGTCTGGAACAGGCTGGTCTCGCACGCGCAGCAGCGGTCGTGCTTCCGCGGCCAAGCGTGCCGCTACGGACGCGGCCGCTGCCAGCGGGTCCGCTGCAGCGGGCGTCGCGAGCAGGCCCGTCCAGATCGGATCGGCCGCGGCGAAGCTTGCCCCCGTACCGATGACACGCAACGCCCGCTCCATGCCTAACAATCGTGGCAGGCGCTGGGTACCACCGGCGCCGGGGATCAACCCCAGCTTGACCTCCGGCAGCGCGAGCTGCGCGTCTGCTGCGGCGACACGCGCATGACAAGCCAGCGCCAGCTCGAGTCCGCCGCCCATGCAGACGCCGCGGATCGCCGCGACGACCGGCTTGCTGCAGCACTCGATCACGGCGATCACGTCGCGCAGCGTTGGCGCGGCAGTGGCGGCGGGCGTATTGAATTCGCGTAGGTCGGCGCCCGCAGAAAATGCGCGTTCGTCGCCGGTCAGGACGATGGCATCGATCGCCGCATCCGCGGCGGCTGCATCGACTGCCCGCACGAGCGCACGACGTAGCTGCCAACCCAGCGCGTTCACGGGCGGTGACACCATGTGCAGCATCGCGATCCGGTCGCGGTCCTGCCGCTCGATCATGCTGCGGGGCTCCAGTCTGGCGCCACCAGACGGCGCTTGCCATCGCTCGAACGCTGCACGCCGGACTGATCCAGATCCCGTCGATCCCACAGCTCGCAGGTGACTTGCCGGTGGCGCTGATCGAGCGCCTCGCAATAGTTAGTGTAGAGGCACAGCCGGACGGCGTCGCCCCTGCCCTGCCGGATCTTGCGAAACCAATCCGGGTCGGCGAGCGCCTGCCGCGCAATGCCGACGACATCCGCCGCACCGCTCGCGAGCAGTTCCTCGGCTTGTTCGAAATTGTGGACGCCACCGCTCGTCACGATCGGCGTGGCATGGCCGGCAGCGCGCACAGCGGCTCTGATGGCAGTGGCCGCCGCGACATTGCGGCCAAATGGTCCGCGCGCATCCGAGTAGTAAGACGGCATGCACTCGTAGCCGCTGCGTCTCGTGTAAGGGTAGGTCGCCTGACCCGGCTTGGGCTGCAAAGCGTCCTCGAACTTGCCGCCACGCGACAAGGAAATGAAGTCGAAACCAGCGGCGGCGAATGCGCAGGCGTTGTACGCCGCATCATCCACTGTGCCGCCACCCGCGATGCATTCCTCGGCCAACATGCGGCAACCGACCGCACACGCATCGTCGACGGCGGCGCGTACCGCTGCATACACTTCGAGCGGCAGGCGCACGCGCGCCTCACGCGCGCCGCCATAACCATCGGCGCGTGTGTTGAGCGGCGAGAGGAACGACGCCATCGTGTAGGCGTGCGCATAGTGCAACTCGATACCATCGAATCCCGCCTCACGGGCGAGGCATGCCGCGCGGGCGAAATCTGCCGGCAGCGTCCTCGGTAGCGCTGCAATTTGCGGCAGGTGCGTATCCGTGACTCGCTCGCGCGCACCGAAGTCGAGCGCCTCGATCTCCCGCGCGTCGAGGACGAGTTCGAGCTGCGCACGCGGCAACGACGCCAGCCATTGCCGGACCACGGACTCGTCGATCGAACCCGCTGCTGTGCCCGTGGCATGCATGAACCCTGCGCGATGGGCGTCTCTGACCTCGAGAAAGCGCGCGAAGAATTTCTCCGGCGCCGGCCGACGACGAATCGCGAGGAAATCGATCAACTGCAGCAGCAGCCTGGTCCGTCCCGCGCTCGCCTGCCGGACCACCGCGACGATGTCGCGCAGCCCCGGGAGGAATCGTTCGTGCCCGGCACGCAGCAACGGACCGCTGGGCACATCGCGAATTCCGGTGGCCTCCACAACGATCACGCCGGGCTGCCCGCGCGCGAAGCGCTCGTACCATTGCAGCACGTCATCGGTCACGAAGCCGTCTTCGGTCGCACGCCACGGCACCATTGCCGGCACCCAGGTGCGCTCGGCGAGCGTTATCGGACCGACCTCGACCGGCGAGAACAACCGCGACGCTGCCGCTTCGTCTGCGGTGGGCCAGCGACCCGGACGCGCGTCATGGCGGATACGCTCGGGCGGACCCCACATCATGGGCGCACCGGATTACTCTGGCACGACCGCGGTCGCTTCGATCTCGACCTTGGCCTGTTCTTCGACCAGTGCCACGACCTGCACGACCGACATCACCGGGAAATGCTTGCCCAGCACTTCACGGTAGGCCGCACCGATGTCGCGCACTTCATGCAGGTACTCGTCACGACTCGTCACGTACCAGGTGAGACGCACGATATGCTCCGGCCGTGCCTCCGCCTCGGCGAGCACGGCGACGATGTTCTGCAGCGCCTGCTTCACCTGTTTGGCCAGCTGCGAGCTGTGGAACTGGCAGTTGGCATCCCAGCCGATTTGTCCGGAGACGAATATCTGTCGGCCGCGTGCGGCGATGCCATTGCTGTAGCCGCGTGGCCGCGCCCAGCCCGGCGGCTGCAGGAACGCCAACTCGCCTCTCGTGTCAGTCTTCACGTTTTTCATGAGAGCCGCGTCCTTCGTTGGATTGCGCTTCGGCCAACAACGCGCGGCCGATGATCAGTTTCTGCACCTCGGTCGCACCTTCGTAGATCCGCAGCGCGCGGATCTCGCGGTACAGGCGCTCGACGGTCTCGCCGTGCACGACACCGCGACCGCCGAACATCTGCAGTGCACGGTCGATGATCGTCTGTGCCGACTCCGTCGCCGTGAGCTTGGCCATCGCGGCCTCCTTGGTGACGCGGGTGCCACCGTCACGCAACCAGGCCGCTCGATAGGTGAGGAGCCGGGCCGCATCGAGCGCCGTTGCCATCTCGGCCAGTGCGGCCTGCGTGAGCTGAAAGTCGGCTAACGACTGGCCGAACATGCGCCGGCTGCGCGCGTGACTGGTCGCCTCGTCGAGCGCGCGCTGCGCGAAACCCAGCGCTGCTGCCGCAACTGACGTGCGGAACACATCGAGCGTGCGCATCGCGAGCTTGAAGCCCTCGCCCTCTGCTCCCAGACGCTGTGACGCCGGCACACGGCAGGCGCGGAACGCGAGCGTGGCGAGCGGGTGCGGGGCGATCACATCGATACGCTCGCGTATCGCCAGACCTGGGGTGGTCGCGTCGACCACGAATGCGCTGATACCGCGCGCGGCGACCGTACCATCCGGCCGCGCCTCGGGCGCGCTGGTGCGCGCAAACACACAGTAGAAATCGGCGATGCCGCCATTCGAGATCCAGGTCTTCTGACCGTCCAATACATAGGCATCGCCCTCGCGCCTGGCCGTACATCGCATGGCGGCAACATCAGAACCCGCCTCCGGCTCGGACAAGGCGAACGCGGCGACCAGCTCGCCCTTTGCCACGCGCGGCAGATACCGTTGGCATAGCGCCTCGCTGCCGCCGAGCGAGATGGCTCCGCTGCCCAGCCCCTGCATCGCAAACGCGAAATCCGCCAGTCCGTCGTGCCAGGCGAGCGTCTCGCGCAGCAAGGCGAGCGAGCGTACGTCGAAGCCCGGTACCGCGCCGCCGTGCTCACCCGCCACGCCGAATGCCGCGAGACCTGCGGCCCCGAGCTGGCCGACCAGCTCGCGACACCGACTATCGACCGCATCGCGTGTCTCCGGATGCGTGCTGTCCGACAAATGTGCCTGCGCCCAGCGCTCCGCCCGCGCGGCGAGCGCGCGGTGACTGGCGTCGAAGAACGGCCAGGCGAGCGCGCCGGTGGTTGCGACAGCCATCTCAGTTGCCCTCGAACTTGGGTGACTGCTTGGCCGCAAACGCCTCATAGGCTCGCGTGAAATCCCGCGTCTGCATGCAGATCGCCTGTGCCTGCGCCTCCGCTTCGATCGCGGCCTCGATCGACAGACTCCACTCCTGTTGCAGCATGCGTTTGGTCATTGCGTGCGCGAAGGTGGGACCGTGCGCCAGCTCGGCCGCAAGCTGTGTTGCCGCGTCGCGGAGTTTCTCCGGCTCGACGACGCGATTGAAGAATCCCCAGCTTTCACCCTCCGCCGCCGTCATCGCACGACCGGTGTATAACAACTCCGCCGCCCGGCCCTGGCCGATGATGCGCGGCAGTATCGCGCAGGCGCCCATGTCGCAGCCGGCGAGTCCCACGCGTGTGAACAGGAAAGCAGTCTTGGCACGCGGCGTCGCGACTCTGAGGTCCGATGCCATCGCGAGGATCGCGCCTGCACCCGCGCAGACACCATCCACCGCAGCGATGAGGGGCTGTGGGCACTCGCGCATCGCGCGCACGAGATCGCCGGTCATGCGCGTGAAGCGCAGCAACTCGTCCGCGTTCATCCTGGTCAGCGGACCGATGATGTCGTGCACGTCGCCGCCGGAGCAGAAGTTGCCGCCCGCACCAGTCAGCATCACGGCGCGCACGCCCGGCGCAACAGCGAGCGCCCGAAACAAGTCGCGCAGCTCGGCATAGGAATCGAACGTGAGTGGGTTCTTGCGCTCGGGTCGATTGAGCGTGATCGTGCCCACTCGGTCTTGCACGCTCCACAGGAAGTGCTGCGCTTGGTAGGTTTCGGCTTGCATCGGCTGTACCCGCTCGCTGCTATGGTTGGTTGTTCGATTGTGCGGCATGCTGCTTGAGCTGCCCGAGCAATTCACCCAGCCGCGCCTTGTCGCGCGCACCGATGCCGGCGAACAGCTCGATCACCCATTTCTCGTGCTCACTCGCCATGCGCTGGAACAGACGCCGTCCCTCGGCCGTCAGCTTCACGCGCAGGGCGCGCCGGTCAGCGCTATCGGCCAGACGCGTGACCAGGCCCTCGGCCTCGAGCGCATCGGTAATCCCCGTGACATTGCCGCCGGTCACCATCATACGACGCGACAGCTCGCCCATCTTGAGCCCGTCCGGTGCACGCTCGAGCTGCGCCAGCAGATCGAACCGCGGCAGCGTCGTGCCGAAGCGCGACTGCAGGCGCTGCCGGATGCTCGTCTCGATCAGATTGGTGCATGTGAGCAGGCGCAGCCACAGGCGCAGCGATTCGTGGTGCGCCTCGGTCGCGCGCGTCTCGAGATCGCTGCTCGAATCGACCGCGGCCGTCATGTCAGGTGACCTCGCCACCGGCCACCGCAATGCTCTGACCCGTGACGCTCTCGGCGCCAGCAGAACAGAGCCACAACACTGCGCTCGCGACCTCGGCGGGTTGAATGAGCCGCCCCTGGGGATTGACGGCCACGAGCTCCGCCAGCGCCTCGGCCTTGCTGCGCCCGGTCTTCGCGCTGATATTGTCGATCGAACTCTGCACGATATCGGTATCGGTGTAGCCCGGACAGACCGCGTTCACGGTGATGCCACGTCTGGCATGTTCGAGCGCTGCGGCGCGGGTCAAGCCAATGACACCGTGCTTGGCCGCACAGTACGCCGCGACGTAACCGTAGCCCTTGAGGCCCGCGGTACTCGCCACGTTGACGATGCGGCCAAACTTACCGGCGACCATGTCCGGCAGGCATTCGCGCATCAGCAGAAAACTGCCCGTGAGGTTCACCGCCAACATTGCCTGCCACAACGCGTCATCGGTCTTGGCGAGCGGCGCGCTCGCGGCCTGCCCGGCATTGTTGATCAATATGTGGATAGGCCCCAACGCATCCCGTGCGCCGGTGACGGCCGCCCGGACGGCTGCGGGATCGCACACGTCGGCCACCTGACAACTGCTGCGTACGTCGCCCAGGCTCGCTGCGACCGACTTGAGACCAGCACGCTGGCGTCCTAACAAGGTGATAGACGCTCCCGCGTCCGCCAGTGCGCGCACGATCGCCTCCCCGATGCCCCGGCTCGCGCCGGAGACCAGCGCGTGCCGTCCCAGCAGCGGTTTGCGCGGCTCAGCCATCAGACTGGCCCGACCATCAGTGCCGCCCGCTCGAGATTGCGCTCGAGCTGCGCCTTGCCGTTGAGATAGGGCGCGGGCCAGTGCTGCGGCTCATAGTGCTGCTCGGCAGCAGCGTGCAGCGTCCACGCCGGATTGGCCAGATGCGGACGCGCCAGTGCGCACAGATCGGCGCGGCCCGCCGCGATGATCGTATTCACGTGATCGGACTCGTAGATGTTGCCCACAGCAATCGTCGCGATGCCCACTTCATTGCGTATCTGGTCGGACAACGGCGTCTGATACATGCGGCCGTAGATCGGCTGCTGGTCGGGCACGGTCTGCCCGGTGGAAACATCGAGGATATCCGCGCCCGCCTGCTTGAATGCGCTGGCAATCGCGATGAGGTCCGCCTCGGACAATCCGCCTGGCGCCCAGTCGGTAGCCGACAGGCGCACCGATAACGGCCGCTCACGCGGCCATACCGCGCGGACCGCCGAGAAGACTTCGAGCGGATAGCGCAGTCGATTGGCAACCGCGCCGCCGTACTCGTCCGTGCGAACATTGGTCAGCGGCGACAGGAAGCTCGCCAGCAGGTAGCCGTGCGCGTAGTGCAACTCCAGCATGTCGAAATCGGCACGCAGTGCCCTTTGCGCAGCCGCGACGAACTGATCACGTACGACGTCCATATCCGCGCGGGTCATCTCTTTGGGGATCTGGCTGACACCCGGCAGATAGGGCAACGGCGACGCTGACAGCAGCGGCCAGTTGCCCTGCGGCAGCGGGTGATCGATCTCTTCCCAGCCAAGTTGAGTAGACCCCTTGCGGCCCGAATGGCCGAGCTGCATGCAGATCTTGGTGGACGAGTTCTGGTGCACGAAATCTACCAGGCGCCGCCACGCATCGCCCTGCTCGTCGTTCCACAGGCCGGTGCAGCCCGGCGTGATGCGCGCCACAGGCGAGACGCAGGTCATTTCGGTGAACATCAGGCCTGCACCACCGAGCGCCCGCGCGCCGTAGTGTACGAGATGCCAGTCGTTAGGCGAGCCATCGATCGCCTTGTACTGCGCCATCGGCGAGACAATGACACGGTTCGCGACCGTCAAGCCGGCCAGCGTGAGGGGCAGGAACATCGGCGGGCGCGGTGTCGCCGCCACGCCCTGCTCTTTGGCGAACCAACGCTCGTAGTCATCGACGAACGGAGCATCGCGCAGACGCAGGTTGGCGTGGCCGATGCGCTGACTACCAGTAAGGAGATTGTAGGCGAACTGCGGCGGCGGCTGATGCACATAGCGCGCCACGTTCTCGAACCACTCCATGCGATTGCGCGCGGCGCTCTGCAGCTTGAGCGCCTCCAGGCTGCGCTCCGTCTGATAGGTCTCGAGACCCTTGCGGACATCCGCAGCTTGCGTCACTTGCTGTACGAGCGAAATTGCATCTTCCATGGCGAGCTTGGTGCCCGAGCCGATGCCGAAATGGGCTGTGTGGGCTGCATCGCCGATCAGCACGATATTCTGGTGATGCCACTTCTCACACAGTACGCGATTGAAATTGAGCCAGGCCGAGCCTCGCAGGTGGCGCGCGTTGCTCATCAACTTGTGGCCATCCAGATACTTGCCGAAGAGCCGTTCGCAGAACGCGATCGA
>Ga0116152_10005076_pt1 | contig 10299 bp, 4 predicted proteins | sample AD_UKC119_MetaG_FD_89894 | JGI IMG/M metagenome (GOLD analysis project Ga0116152, IMG submission 89894) | Active sludge microbial communities of municipal wastewater-treating anaerobic digesters from Hong Kong - AD_UKC119_MetaG | ecosystem: Engineered > Bioreactor > Anaerobic > Digestate...
GCACGCCCTCTACGAGCGTTCGGTCCTGGCCGACACGATCGTCAAGTACCAGAAGGGCAAGTTCGTGATGGCCGAGCCGCCGCAGCTGCCGCTGCAGGCGGATCTGCGCATGACCTTCGAGCCGGCCGTCCGGGAGCAGGTGATCGACTGGTGGGCCGATGCCGTTCGGAACGCCGGCACGAACCTCGTCGAGGCTTGCGAGATCCTCGCCATCCGCGGGCAGAAGGGCGCCTTCCAGATCTCCGCGCGCGACCGGAACGGCGCCCGCACGATCGAGGCGACGCATATCGTGCTCTCGATCGGCGTGCAGGGCGACCTGCGGAAATTCGGCGTGCCCGGCGACGACCAGCCCTGGGTGACCTATCAGCTCGACGACCCGAGGGCCTTCGAGGACAAGCGCGTAGTCGTCGTCGGCGTGGGCGACGCGGGCATCGAGAACGCGATCGCGCTCGCGGAGAACGGCAACGAGGTCACGATCGTCAACCGCCGCGACGAGATCGATCGCGCGAAGCCGATGAACAAGGCCGCCGTCGAAGCGAAGATCAAGGGCGGCGAGATCCAGTACCTCACGAACGCCAGCGTCGACCGCTTCGAGCCCGACGGCGCCGTCTTCAAGACGAAGGACGGCGCCGAGGTGAAGGTCGAGTGTGATCTGGTCATCGGCCGCCTCGGCGCGACCCCGCCCCGGGACTTCCTCGAGTCGATCGGCATCACCTTCCCGAGCACGGACAAGGAGGCGATTCCCGACGTCTCGGACCAGTACGAGTCGAACGTGCCGGGCATCTACATGGTCGGTGCGCTGGTCGGCTATCCGCTGATCAAGAACTGCATGAACCAGGGCTTCGAGGTCGTCGAGCACATCCTCGGCTCGCCCGTGAAGCCGGCGGACGAGCCCGTCCTCGCGGAGAAGTTCCGGGAGGTGGGCGGCGACGTGAGCGGCTGGCTCACGCGGATCCAGTCGAGCGTGCCCGTGCTCGAGCCGCTCACCTCGGTGCAGCTGCGGCAGCTGATCTTCGAGTCGACGATCCGGGTCGAGGCGCCGGGGACCGTGATCTATCGCCGTGCGGACTTCGACAACACCTTCTTCTCGATCCTCGAGGGCGAGGTCGAGCTCGTCCATCTGGACGGCACGGATCCGACCGTGCCCGAGGAGCGGCGCCCCGAGCGTCGCGCGACCCGGGGCGCCGGGCAGTTCTTCGGCGAGGACGGGCTGATCTCGGGACGCCGTCGCGGCGAGACGGTCACGACGACGAGCCGATGCATCCTGATCGAGTCGCCGCGCAACTCGGTGACGAAGCTCTTGCGCTCGGTCGAGGACGTGAAGCGCGTGATCGACGCGGCCTACGTCGTGTCGGCGCTCGCCTCGCTCTTCCCGGGGCTCCCGGCGGAGGTGCGCAAGCGTCTCGCCGACGGCTCGGAGACGTTGATGCATCGCGCGGGCTCGGTCCTCTTCGCCGAGGGGGACGAGCCGGACGGGCTGCACCTCGTGCGTCGGGGCACGGCCGAGATCTTCAAGAAGCACGAGGGCGTCGAGGAACAGATCGACTCGATCCGGGCGGGCTCGACGATCGGCGAGATGGCCGTGCTGCATCCGGGCCGGCGGCGCTCGTCGACGGCGCGGGCGGGCGTCGACTGCGAGACGGTTCGTTTTCCGGTCGACGTGATCCGCGAGCTGCTCGCGAGTCAGCGCGAGATCCGCGAGTACCTCGAGCGCAAGGAGCAGGCCTTCATCATCGCCGACGCGCGACGCCAGCACGGCCGCGGGACGATGATGTGGCTGCAGAAGGCGGGCGGGAAGGAAGCGACCGACCTGCTGATGATCGACGAGACGCTCTGCGTCCGTTGCGACAACTGCGAGAAGGCCTGCGCGGAGACCCATGGCGGCGTCTCGCGGCTGAATCGCGAGGCTGGCGCGACCTACATGACGAGCGCGGGCAGCGCGCTCCATCTGCCCACGGCCTGTCAGCACTGCGAGAACCCCAAGTGCATGACGGACTGCCCGCCGGACGCGCTCAACCGCGATCCGAACGGCGAGGTCTGGATCGACGACGAGACCTGCATCGGGTGCGGGAACTGCGAGGCCTACTGTCCCTACGGCGTGATCAAGATGGCGAAGGTCGACCTCGATCCGGGGCCGGGCCTGCTGATGCGGCTGCTCTTCCCGACGCGCGCGAAGAAGGACGACGGGGCGCACGCGAAGGCCGACGAGGGCGGAGCGGCTGCGATCAAGAAGGCCGTGAAATGCGACCTCTGTCGCGAGCTGCCGGCGAAGAAGAGCGGCGCGGCGCGGGCGGCGTGCGTGGCGTCGTGTCCGACGGGGGCGATCGTGCGCATCGACCCCGGCGAGTACGTCGACGAGATCTACGAAAGGCAGGGCTAGGCCTTTGATCGGTCCGCGGACGTTCCTCGAGTACCGGAGCTACCTCTATCTGAAGGTGGCGATCGTCGTGCTCTTCGCGTCGCTCGTCGCCTATGTGCTCGACGAGCCGGCCGGCGGCCGGAGCGGTAGCTCCTGGACGGGCTACGCCCTCGGCACGGTCGCTGCGGGCACGATCTTCTGGCTGATGTGGCTCGGCGTGCGCAAGCGCGACTACCGCGCGACGGGCGCACCGCTCAAGGGCTGGGTCTCGGCGCACGTCTATCTCGGGACCGCGCTCCTCTTCCTCGTGCCGCTCCACTCGGCCTTCGAGTTCGGCATGAACGTGCACACGCTCGCCTACGTGCTCATGTGCGTCGTGATCGCGAGCGGAATCCTGGGCGTCGCCTTCTACGCGCTCGTGCCGACGTCGATGACCCGCAACCGCAACAACATCACCCTCGACGCGATGCTCGAGCGGATCGCGGAGATCGACGGGGAGTGCCGGCTCGCGGCGGCGGGGCTGCCGGACTACTACGCGCGCGCCGTCGTCACCTCGATCGACCAGACGCGGATCGGCGGCTCGCTTCGCGCGCAGCTCTCGGGCGTCGACGCGGACTGCGGTACGTCGCGCGCGCTCAAGAGCCTGCGGCTCTCGGAGATCGACCTCGAGGGCGACGGCAAGGCCCAGGAACGCAAGCTGATCGAGCTGATCGCGCGCAAGGAGCTCCTGCTCAAGCAGATCCGTCGCGACCTGCGCTACAAGGCGCTGCTCGACCTCTGGCTGATCGTGCACGTCCCCTTCGCCTTCGCGACCTGCGCGGCCCTGCTCGTCCACGTCTTCGTCGTGTTCTGGTACCACTGATGCGCGTCCGCCTGACCGAGATCCGACTGCGTCCGACCGGGAAGAAGGTCCGCCTCGACCGCGACCTCGAGCTCGAGTCGCTCTTCATCGGCCGCGGCCCGGACAACGACCTCTCGCTCAAGGGGCTCACGATCTCGCTGCACCAGGCGACGATCCGCATGTCCGAGGGACGCGTCTACGTCGAGGCCGCCCCCGGTCAGGAGGTGAACGTCAACGGCCTCGTCACCCAGGGCGAGCGCCTGGGCGTCGGCGACCGGCTGCGGATCGGCCCCTGGGAGATCCGCGTGCTCCCGCCCGAGTCGGGCTCGGACCTCACGCTCGAGTACGAGGAGATCGATCGCGGCGGCAACGAGCGCGCCGCCCTCGACGCCCGCACCCGGATCGGCATCGAGTCGGGCCTCTTCGCGATGCGCCCGCTCGCGTGGATCGGCATCGCCACGATCCTCGTCCTCTTCCTCCTGCTCCCCCTCGTCTGGTCCGGGTCCCAGTCGCCCTGGAACACGGGCGACGTGAGCCGTGGTCACGCGACGATCGAGAACGACTGCGGGAGCTGTCACTCGGGCCTCTTCCGGCCCGTGCGCAACCAGGACTGCATGGGCTGTCATCACGACACGGGTCGCCATGCGCCCGTCGAGATCGAGATGGCCGAGCTCGACGAGGCCTCCTGCGCGACCTGTCATCTCGAGCATCGCGGCCGCGAGGTGAACCTCGCCGACCTGGGCTCCGACTTCTGCTCCGACTGCCATCGCGATCTCTCGACGCGTCTGCCCGGGACCGAGCTCGTCGACGCGAGCGACTTCGGCGACGACCATCCGCCTTTGCGCTTCTCGCTCGTGACCGACCCGACGACGGAGCCCGTCTCGGTCGACGTCGACGCGGGGCTCGTCGAGAACTCCGGGCTCGCCTTCAGCCATCTACGCCATGTCGGCAAGGCCGTCTCCGGTCGCGGCGACGCCAAGCAATACCTGCAGTGCGGCGCGTGCCATCAGCCCGACGCCGGCGGCCTCTACATGAAGCCGATCGTCTTCGAGGAGCATTGCGAGGACTGCCATCGCCTCGACTTCGACCCGAGCGTGCCGGCCGGGTTCACGCCCCACGGCGATCCGGCGGAGCTGCGCACACGCATCCGCGGCCTCTATTCGAGTCGCGTGCTCGAGGGCAAGGTGCGCGATGCGTCGGCGCCGCGACGGCTGCGCCTGCGGCGTCCGGGGGCCGAGATGTCGGTCGAGGAGGCCTCGCTCTCGCGGCAATGGGTCGAGAGCAAGCTCGCCGCGGCGGAGCGGCGCTTCTACGACCGGCCCGGCACCTGCGCGCTCTGCCATGGCCTCGAGGAGGGTGCCGCGAGCGACGGCGGCATGGGCATCGCCCCGGTTCGTCTGCAGACCGTGTGGATCCCCGGGTCCGTGTTCAGCCACGGCGCCCACGACACCTTCGCCTGCCTGAAATGCCATCCCGCGGCCGCGGTCTTCGATCCCGATCCGGACGCGGACCTGCCGCGCCCGTCATGGTCGGCGGAGGATGCGATTCCCTACGCCCTCGTCGCGCGCGCGGCGGAGACGGTCGTGAGCGAGGCGTCGGGGGACGTGCTGATCCCGACGATGGAGACCTGTCGCGACTGTCATGCGGGCGCGAATGCGTGGGGTGGCGATCTCGTGCCCTCGCCCTGCTCGATGTGCCATCCGTTCCACGTGCGCGCGCTCGGGCCGATGGCGGGGGCGGCGGACGATGTGGATGCGGCGTCGGATGCGAGCGGCGACCCTTCGCGGTCGGACGACTATGTGCCCCTCGGAGACGAGATCGACGAGTCGGAGTCGGAGGAGGCGGAGGACACGGGCGGGTCGGATGCAGCCGGGCGGATCGGACATCCGCTGCCGCCCGATCACCCGCGACTCTCTTTGCGTTCGCTCCGAAAAAGCCTCCCGCAATTTCCTGCAGGACATGTAGAATCGCCGACGACGCACGAGGGGAGCGTTCGTGTGCGGCCGGTGGACCAGTCCGTCGCGCTCGCGTCCGACCTGGGACTCGCCTTCGCGCTCGGCGCCGGATCGGCCGACGCCCGTGGTCTCGGAGGCGCTCGATGAATTCCCCGTCCGGTCGCATCCCCGCGCTTCGGCCCGTCCAGGGCGGAGCGCGACTCCGGATGCGCGACCGGCTCGGTGCCCTCGCTCGCGCAGGACTCGTCGCCGGCGGGCTCCTCGCGGCGACGGGCTGTCAGAACGGCGAGATCGACGCGAATCAGGTGTGTCGGTTCCAGTGCGACTACACGGACCCGAACGCCGTACTGACCGTCGAGGACGTGGTCCAGGTGATCGCGAATGCGATCGTCGAGGCGAATGCGAACGGGATCTCGGACTTCACGATCTCCGTCAACGACCACTTGAACAACGTGCTCGCGGTCTTCGACAGCGACGGGACGACGACGAACTACACCCGGATCACCTCGCGGGCCAGCGCGAACCGCACCGCGGACTCGCCCTTCGTCGCGGAGAACAACGGCAACTCCTTCGACTTCGCCGAGGATCCGGACATCCCGGCGACGGGCGTCGCACTCGACGGGATCTACATCCCGAACGGCTACGCCGCGATCAGCAAGGCCGGCACGGCCAACTACTTCTCGACGCAGGGCAACGCGTTTTCCACGCGCACGGCCAACACGCTCATCCAGCAGAACTTCGTGCCCGGTGAGACGGATCGGCCGGGCGGTCCTCTGTTCGGTGTACAGATCGCCCAGCTCGTCTGCAGCGACATCAACACGCGGCAGAACGTCCCCGTCGTGACGAACGACGTCAGCAATCCGACGGGTGCTCCGGACCCGACGGAGCTGCTCGGTCCGCGGCGCCTGCCCGTCGGCTTCGCGGCCGATCCCGGCGGTCTGCCGCTCTACAAGGACGACATCCCGGACCCGACGAATCCGCCGCGTACGGGCAAGGTCGTCGTCGGATCGGTCGGCATCGAGTTCAACGGCGTCTACGCCCTCGATCCGGACGCGCGGGACCAGGACCGCAATCTCGAAGAGCGGATCGCCGTCGCTGCGACGCGGGGCTTCGAGGCCGACCCGGAGCGGCGCGCCAATCGCATCACGGTCGCGGGCCGCGCGCTTCGCTTCTTCGACGACGGCGGGATTCGCGCGCGCGCGACGGATTTCGTCGACGTCCCTCCGACGATCACGCCCGCGACGGCGGCCGCGTTCCTGAATACCTTGACCGCCGCTGGAAACGGGAGCTTCGTCCTCGACACCCTCTACTTCCCCTTCACGCAGCCCCGCCAGGGTGTGAACTTCCTCGACCCCGCCTCCGGCATCATCGCCGCCACGCTGACGGCTCCCGCGGCCGCTGCGGCACAGGGTCTCGCGGACGCCCAGGGTGAAATCCTCGTCGACACCGCCGGCAACCCGCGTTACCCCGCCATCCCCAGCGTGAACCCGGCTCCGGCCGCGCAGGGCCTCACGCAGGACGAAGTCCAGGAGCTCCTGGTCAACGCCCTGCTCCTCGCGGAGAACACGCGCGCCCAGACACGCACTCCGCTCGGCGGTCAAGCGCGCATCGACGTCGCGGTCGTCGACCTCGACGGCAACGTGCTCGGCTTCGCACGCAGCCAGGACGCGCTGATCGACGGCGTCGACGTCACGATCGCGAAGACGCGGCAGGCGGCTTTCTGGTCCAAGCAGGACGCGCGAGTGCAGCTCGAGAACGCGCTGGATCCTCTCGGCACGGTCCTCCCGCCGGCGGGGCCGCTGCTGAATACGCGACCCTTCACGGCCTATCTCGACGATACGGCCGCATTCCTGGGCTTTGCGCCGCCCGTCGCCGCGAACGATCCGCCCTTCAACGGCGACTTCGCGTGGTCCTCGATCGCCCTCGGTGCCATCTCGAATCCCGACTTTCCGCCCGGCATCCTCGACGCGGACGAAGGGCCGCTCAGCCGTGCCGAAGGCGAGTGGAGCATCTTCAGCACGGGCCTCCAGACGGAGATCGTGCTGCCCGGGATCGCACTCGGACTCTGCGAGGAGGTTCCGGATCTCGCCGACGTGCTCGCCGAGCTGCGCGACCAGAACCCGGCGCTGGCGGGCGTGCCGGCCCCGAACCGTGTCGCGCTCTTCAGCACGAATCCGGCCGAGCGAAACACGTTCTGCGCGAACATCCGAAACGCCCTGATCGGAACGACGGATCCCGGCCAGCAGCCCGACTGCATCGCCGGCGTGCAGGACTTCCCGATCGGATCGGGCAACATCCGTGGTCTCCAGAACGGCTACCACATCTTCCAGGGCGCGGTCCCGATCTACCGCGGCAACACGCTGATCGGCGCCTACGGCGTGTCGGGCGACGGTGCCGAGCAGGACGACTTCGTGCCCTTCGTCGCGCTCGACCTCGTCAATCAGGCCCAGCGTCGACGCGCGGCGCCGGCGCCGATCGGGAACGCGCCGAAGGCGATCCGCGCCGACAACATCTCGGTCCAGAACATCAACCTCCGCTACGTCGTGTGTCCGCCGGCGCCCTTCCTAGACAGCAACAACCAGAACGGGTGTGAGGGCCGATGAAAGCGATCCGGCACGCACGCGGCGCGGCTCTGCTGGCGGCCCTCGGGCTGATCGCGGGGGATGCGAGTGGTGCGGCCGAGCGGGATGCGGCGAAGACGACCGATCGCATCGAGTCGACGGCGACGGCGGCGGCGGCGGCGGACATGCCTTCCGTCGCGCCGTCGCGGGCTCCGATCCTGATCGCGCAGGTCGAGGACGACGGCGCTGCGGCGCGGCGTCGGCGCCGGCCGAGCTTCCGGCGACCCGGTGGCGGCCGCGGCGACGATGCGGGGGCGCCGGAGGAAGCGTCGCCGCCGCGCTCGGAGTCCGTCGCGCCGCCCGAGCCCGTCGTGCAGTCGGTCGACGAGGCGACCTCCGGCGGCGAACCGGAGGAGATCCAGCAGGTCGCGCCGAGTGAGGTCGAGGTCGCACCGACGCCCTTCGAGCCGGTGCCCGTGACCGTCGACGAGGTGGCGCCCGCGCCGGTCGTCCCGAGCGAGAGCGAGGCCGCGCCGCCGCGTCGACCCGCGCCCGTCCGACCGGGCTCGAGCCGCGACGACTCCTCGGGCGCGCCGCCGCCGCGACCGCGCGAGCGACCGAGCCGGATCGCGACGCCGACCTACGAGAACGAGTTGCCGGACTACGAGTTCGTGGCCGTGCCCGATCGCTGGCGGATCGTCGAGAATCTCGGCGTGAACGAGCGCTGGTACGACCCGTACAACCAGAACACGCTCAAGGCCGATCGACCGATCCCGGGTACGGAGGACTGGTTCTTCAACCTGAACCTCGTCTACGACGGTTTCGTCGAGCCGCGCCGCATCCCGACGCCGACGGGCGTCGCGGGCGACAAGGGCCGGGAGACGGATCTCTTCGGCGACAGCAACCAGCTCGCCTGGGCGCACAATTTCATCACGTCCCTCTCCGTGCTGCAGGGCGACACGACCTTCCGGCCACCCGACTGGGAGTTCCGCGTCACGACCGCGATCAACGTCAACCACGCGCAGATCAACCAGCTCGGCGTGCTGCGCGTCGATCCGCGGGAGAACAACGAGCGCTACGACTGGTTCGTCGGGCTCCAGGAAGCCTTCGTCGACAAGCATCTCTGGAACCGGACGGACCGCTTCGACTTCGACAGCCTGCGGGTCGGCATCCAGCCCTTCAATGCCGACTTCCGCGGCTTCCTCTTCGAGAGCTCGGAGCCCGGCGTCCGCCTCTTCGGCAACTTCGGGAACAACCGGGCCCAGTACAACCTCGCCGTCTTCGGTCGCCTCAACAAGGACACGAACTCGGGCCTGAACAACGTCCAGTCCTGGCGCGACGACTACACGGCGATCGCGAACTTCTACTACCAGGACTTCCCGGTGCTCGGCTTCAACGTCGAGGCGATCTTCGCCGCGAACATCAACCGCGAGTCCGACCGCTTCGACTACGACGACAACAGCAACCTCGTCATCCCGGCGCCCGTCGGCCTGGGCCGCGGTCACGACTACGAGGTCTACTACATCGGCTTCGGCGGCGACGGCCACATCGACCGGCTGAACCTGACCTACATGCTCTACGGCGCCCTCGGGCAGGACGACTTCAACTCGATCGCCCAGCGCAGTCAGGACATCCGCTCCTTCTTCGCGGCGATCGAGGCCTCCGTCGACTTCGACTGGATGCGCTACAAGGCGTTCTTCCTCTACTCGATGGGCGACGACGATCCCTACGACGGAACCGCCCAGGGCTTCGACACGATCCTCGACAACCCGAACTTCGCGGGCGCGACGACCTCCTTCTGGCAGCGGCAGCAGATCCCCTTCGTCTTCGGCGGTGGGGTCGCGCTCTCGGGCGTCAACTCGATCGTGCCCTCCCTGCGCAGCAGCAAGTTCGAGGGTCAGTCGAATTTCGTGAACCCAGGCCTCTGGCAGGTCGGCGCCGGCGCAGACTTCGACGTGCTGCCACAGCTGCGGCTGCTCACGAACGTCTCCTGGCTCTCCTGGGACTCCGTGCAGGTGCTCGAGATCCTCCGCCAGCAGCAGCGCATCAGCCGCGAGATCGGCTGGGATCTGAGTGCGGGGCTCATCTACCGCCCGCTCTTCTCGAACAACATCGTTCTGCGGGTATCAGGCGCCGTGCTGATCCCCGTGATCGGCTACCAGGAGCGCTTTCCCGAGCGCTGTCGCGAGCCGCCCTTCTCCGTGCTGGCGAACCTGACCCTGACCTTCTGACGCGACGGCGAGTCCGTCTCCGCCCGACGCCTACGATCGACCCGGACCGAACGAAGACGACCCCGACCATGACCCAGCCGAGGCCCCGAGCATGACTGCCGCTAGCAAGATCCAGGCGCTCCTGATCGCGATCATCGTCGCGGCGCTGGCGATCGGCGGCGTGTCGATCGCGTCCGAGGGCGAGCATCCGCGCCACGTCGAGTACCCCGACTACCCGGCCGCACCGGCGGACCAGAGCGACGCCGAGGCGGCGCTCAAGAGCGCGGGCTGTCAGTCCTGCCACGTCAAGACCGACGAGGCGACGATGCATCCGCAGCGCTCGGTCGTGCTCGGCTGCACGGACTGCCATGGC
>Ga0116152_10005078_pt1 | contig 10297 bp, 8 predicted proteins | sample AD_UKC119_MetaG_FD_89894 | JGI IMG/M metagenome (GOLD analysis project Ga0116152, IMG submission 89894) | Active sludge microbial communities of municipal wastewater-treating anaerobic digesters from Hong Kong - AD_UKC119_MetaG | ecosystem: Engineered > Bioreactor > Anaerobic > Digestate...
CGTCCTCGACGAGCCGGTCCACGTCCTTCGGCGTAACGACCATATCCCGCATCTCCGGGCTCATGTTGTCCAGCGCGATCGAAAGCAGCGCTTTGTTTTCGTCCTTAACGCCCGTCTTTGTTTCGACCAGGCGCATGGTTTCCGCAGCGATGGTCGCCGCCGAGACCACCGTCGGCACGCCGACGGCGAACACGGGTACCCCGAGGGATCCCTCGTCCAGTCCGCGCTGGCGGTTGCCTACGCCCGCGCCGGGCAGCACGCCGCTGTCGTTGATCTGCACGGCCGATGCGATCCGCGTGGCGCGCGTGGAGATCAGCGCGTCGATGCAGAGCACCGCGTCCGGCTCAGCCTGTCCAATCAGCCCGCGCACGACTTCCACCGTCTCCAGCCCCGTGATGCCGAGTACGCCGGGGCACATCGCCGATACGAGGCGCATGCCCGCCGGCGCGGCCTCCGGCACGAACCGCTTGATATGCCGCGTGACGAACAGTTTCTCCACGGTCCTCGGCCCGAGCGAGTCCGGTGTGACGAACCGGTTCCCGAGCCCGACCACCAGCACGTGCGCATCCGCTTCGAGCCATTCCAGAAGCGCGCTAAGCTCCGCCGCGATCCGCTCCGAAACGCCGGCATCGCCGTCCGCGCCCTCGTTTTCGATCGTCACGTAGCGCCCTTTCGGCTTGCCGACGCGTTTCGCCGCGGCGTCCGTCTCGATCGTGATACGCGAAACCATCACGTCGCCGAACCGCTCATCCTCCTGCCGCACGCCCGCGATCGTATCCTCCGGGCGTACGATTTCTTTTGCAAGGTCCGTCCGTATCTGCAGCATGTCCACTCTCTCCTTGGGGAAGAATCCGTTTCGCGCGCGCGTTCCCTGCGCGCGTTTCGGTATTCTTCCCCCGCCGTCAGAGCATGATGCAGATCAGATTGCTGCAGCCGTTGTTTACGATCTTCTGCAGCGCGGCCTGCACCTGCGTACGGACCTCCTCCGGCATACTGCCGACCTTTTCCTCCATGCCCTCGCGCACAAGGTCGTAGAGCGGTTTGCCGAAGATATTCGTCTGCCAGATCGCCTGCTTATCCGACTCGAACGTGTCGGTTAAATACTTCACCAGCGCTTCGGACTGCTGCTCCGTGCCGACGATGGGGTTGACCTCGCTGTCGATGTCGATGCGGATCACGTGCAGGCCGGACGCGCGCGCCTTGAGCCGCACGCCGAAGCGGTTCCCCTGACGGACGATCTCCGGCTCGGCAAGCTCCATCTCGTCCATCGCCGGCGGCACGAGCCCGTAGCCGTACGTCTGCGCTTCGCTCAGCGCGCCGGACACGCGGTCGTACTCCTTTTTCGCGCGCACAAAGTCGCGCAACCGCGCCATGAGCTGGTATTCGTCCGAAATACTGCACCCGCACTGCTCGCTGAGCACCTCGTAGAAGAGTCCCTCCTCCGGCTGCAGGGAAACGGACACCGTCCCGTTTCCGAGATCGACCTGCTCCACGCGCGGGGAATGGAACTGCTCGAGCGAGGTAAGCTCCGTCAGCAGCGCCCGGTAGTCCCGCACGCGCTGAAATTTCGGCAGCGACGAGACGATCGGCAGCATCACGCGCTGCATGAGGGGATGATCGTTCGGCAGCGCGCGCAGAAACGACGGAACGCGCACCTCGAGGAGCCGCAGCGGGAATTCGAGCAGCAGGTATTCGAGCAGCTCCTGCGCCTTTGCGGCCGTCATGCGCATCGCGTCCACGCAGTACGTTCCCGTGTCGTAACGCGTTTCGAGCGCCGCGCGGAGCTGCTGCGCCGTTTCGCCCTCCGGATCGGTGGAATTGACGACGATCAGGAACGGCTTGCCGGTCCTCTTCATCTCGGCGATCACGCGTTCCTCGGCGTTTATGTAGCTCTCCCGCGGAATTTCGGTGATGCTGCCGTCGGTCGTCATGACGATCCCGACGGTCGAATGCTCCTGCATCACCTTCTTCGTGCCGAGCTCCGCCGCCTCCTCGAAGGGCAGTTCCCCGTCGTTCCAGGGCGTGCGCACCATGCGCGCCGCGTCGTTCTCCTCATGCCCGATCGCGCCGGGCACGAGATACCCGACGCAGTCGATCAGCCGCACGCGGCAGTGCGCGCCGTCTTCGAAGTCGATGCGCACCGCCTCGTTCGGCACGAAATTCGGCTGCGTGGTCATGATGGTGCGCCCGTTCGCACTCTGCGGCAGCTCGTCGGTGATGCGCGCCCTGATATGTTCGTTCTCCACGTTCGGGAGGATCAGCAGCTCGGCGAACCGCTTGATAAACGTGCTCTTGCCCGTCCGTACGGGTCCGACAACGCCGAGGTAGATATCCCCCTGCGTGCGTTTTGCGATATCGGAATACAGACGATTCCTGTCCATGGCGCGCCTCCTTGTACACATGCTTTTGATCCATACATGTATATGAGGACACGTCCGAAGGTATACAAAAAAACGCTCCCGAATTTGGGAGCGTCAATCTGTCAGAAAAGTGCTTTTGCAGGGGTTTTACCCCTGCACCTCACCCAAGGGGCACATCCCTTTGGAATCTTTGATCCCGCAAGCGCCCTGTTTTAGGGCGCTTGCGGAAATGGGTTCCTAGGGCCGTTTCGGCCCTGAGCGGCGGTTTGGAGGCAGAGCCTCCAACGTATCCCCCTTCAAGACAATTGGCCGGCGGCTACGGCTGCTTTCCTTCCTTTTTGAGCTGTCCCTCTTCGCCGTGCAGGAGCCGGCGGATATTGTCGATATGCCGGACGTATATGATCAGCACCAGCAGCGCGGAAAGCACGACGAGCGGAACGTCGTCCCGCCGGAAGATCAGAACGGAGAAAAAGAACAGCACGATGCTCGAAAGCGACATGAGCGAAACGCGCCGCTTGAGCGCCAATATTGCAAACCCGACCGCCAGCGCCGCGGCGGCGCCCAGCGGGAAGGTCATCAGCGCAAGGCCGCAGGAGGACGCCACGCCCTTTCCGCCGCGGAAACCCGCGAACACAGGCCAGCAGTGACCGATCACGACGAACAGTCCGGCCATATAGCCGCCCTCCGCCCCGCAGACGACCTGTCCTGCCAGAACGCCGGCCACCGCCTTGAGAAAGTCGCCCGCAAACGTGATCGCGCCCGGCCGGTAACCGAATACGCGCACCATGTTCGTGCTGCCCGCGTTTCCGCTGCCGTAGCGGCGCACGTCGTCGTGATAGTACATCCTGCTGATGATGATGGCCGTCTGTATGTTCCCGAGCAGGTACCCGGCAGCCGCGCACAGCAGCAGCGTCCAGATCCCCGCGTTCCAAATCCCGTCGATCATGCTTCGTTCTCCTTCTTTTTGTTGCGGAACCGGATTCTTATCGGCGTACCGTCCAGGCCGAACGACTTCCGCAGGTAATTTTCCAGATACCGTTCATAGGAAAAATGAACGAGCTCGGCGTCGTTTACAAAGATGACGAACAGCGGCGGCCGAACGGAAGGCTGCGTGGCGTAGTACACGCGCAGCATGCGTCCCTTGTCCGACGGCGGCTCGTTCATCATGACCGCTTCGCCGATCACCTCGTTGAGCCGTCCGGTCGGGATGCGCCGGCACGCCTGCTCGTAAACCGCGTCCGCCGTTTCCAGCACCCGGTTCACGCGCTGGCCGCTCTTTGCGGAGATGAACAGCATCGGGGCGTAGCTCATGAACGCGAGCGCGGCGCCGATGTCCTTTTTGAAGCGGTTGATCGTGTTGGTGTCCTTCTCCACGAGGTCCTACTTGTTCACGACGATCTCGCTCGCTTTGCCCTCCTCGTGCGCGTAGCCCGCGATGCGGACGTCCTGTTCGCTCATGCCCTGACTCGCGTCGCACACGATGAGCACCACGTCCGCTCGGAGGATCGCGGCGAGCGAGCGGATCACGCTGTAGCGCTCGATGCTCTCGTCCTCGATGCTGCGCTTCCTGCGGATGCCCGCCGTGTCGACGAGCGTATACTTCCGTCCGTGGTTCGTAAACGGCGTGTCGATCGAATCGCGCGTCGTGCCGGGAACGTCGCTCACGATCGTCCGCTCCTCGCCCAGCAGCGCGTTGACGAGGCTGGACTTCCCGACGTTCGGCTTGCCGACGACGGCGATATTGACGCGCTCGTCCTCTTCCCCGCCCGTATCCTTCGGGAAATCCTTCACGACCTCGTCGAGCAGGTCTCCAAGCCCCAGTCCCTGCGCTGCCGACACCGCGACCGGGTCGCCCAGCCCGAGGGAATAGAATTCATACGCGCCCTCCATCAGTTTCGGCGTGTCGAGCTTGTTGACCGCGAGCACGACGGGCTTCTTCGAGCGACGCAGCAGCGAGGCGACCTCAATGTCCGTACTCGTCAGGCCTTCCCGCCCGTCCACGAGGAACATGATCACGTCCGCCGTCTCGACGGCCAGTTCGGCCTGCCTGCGCATCTGCACGGCGATGGCGTCCTCGTTCGCCGGTTCGATGCCGCCCGTGTCGATGAGCGTGAACGCGTACTGCAGCCACTCCGCGTCCTGATAGATGCGGTCCCGCGTCACGCCCGGCGTATCCTCCACGATCGCCACGCGCCGCCCGATCAGGCGGTTGAACAGCGTGGATTTTCCTACGTTCGGCCGTCCTACGATGGCCACCAATGGTTTCTTCATGCGTTATTCTCCAAACACCGTTTCAATCAACTCATATCCCGTTTCCACGGGAAGGATCCGCGCGCCGAGCCGCCGCTCCGCCTCCCGCTTCGTCATTCCGTCGAGGAACACGTCCTCGTCGGCCTTGAGCATGGCGCGCGGGATCAGCAGCGCCTCGCCGAACGAAGCGCCCTGCATCTGGCCGACGAGGTCCCCGCCCGTCACCAGCCCACCCACGGTCACGCACTCGCCGAAGTAGCGGTTGACGATCGCGCGGGTTTCGATCGACACGCCGTACGGGACCAGCTTTCGATAGAGTTCCCGGAAGAACGGCTCCGCGAGCACGCCGCCGGCCATGGAAAACGCGCGGCGTTTTTTCAGCGGCGCGCGCTCCGAAAGCGCGGTCAGAAAATCGTTTTCAAACAATCGCAGGAGTCCCACGCCGTTTTCGATCTGCGAAAACTCCTCGTACGCGTCAAACGCCGGCAGTTCCAGTCCCGCGCTTTGGTACCATTCATCCGCAAGAAAGACGAACCGCGTGCCGAACCGCTGTAAAAACTTCTCCTGCACGGGCTCGATCTGCCGGATCAGGCCGCGCGCCTCGTCCGGCAGAAAGCGGCGAAGCGGCGTGAGCCCTTCCCGAAAGCGCGTCAGTCCGACCGGCACGACTGCGAGCGACTGCGCGGCGGGATGCAGCTTCGCCGCGTCCGCGATCGTTTTCTGCAGAACGGCGCCGTCGTTATATCCCGGGCAGAGCACGACCTGCAGGTGGAACCGAAGCCCGGCGTCCCTGAGCCGTCCGAGCTGCTCCATGACGCGCCCGGCGGACGGATTCCGCATCAGTTTCACGCGCACGTCAGGGTCGCTTGCGTGCAGGGAAACGTAGAGCGGACTCACGCGCCGGCGAATGATGCGATTCAGCTCCGCGTCGTCCACGTTGGTCAGGGAGATATAGTTTCCCATGATGAACGACATGCGCCAGTCGTCGTCCTTGACGTGCAGGCTCGTGCGGACGCCCTTCGGCATCTGGTCGATAAAGCAGAAGACGCAGTGGTTCCCGCAGGTGCGCATGCCGTCCATGAGGCTCGTTGCAAACGACAGCCCGAGCGGTTCGCACTCCTCCTTCTCCACGCTCAGCGCTCGCTCCGCGCCGTCCCCGCCGCGAAGGCGCAGAATCGGTGCCGCGCCGGCGGAGAGGTATTCGTAGTCCACGATATCGACGACCGGCTCGCCGTCGATCGAAAGCAGCGCGTCGCCGACGCGCACGCCGCAGCGCTCCGCCGGCGAACCGGGGAGCACGTCGCTGACGATCTGGCCGCATGTCCTTCTGAGCGTCATGCTGGCATTATATCACAAAATACCGGATTGCCAACCGCGCCGTTCGCCGTTTGCCGCAGGCGATTGCGGATTCCGCCGTTTCACCCGCCGCGGCCCCGTTTCGCCTTGACGGTGCGGGTCGAATTTGATAGAGTGATATTGTACATACGGTACCATCACATCTTATCAATATCACTTCGAAAGCGAGGAGATTCTGTTTTGAAAAAGGACGATTTTGTTCAGCGGCTTGTAGACGGCTACGGCAGCTGGGTCTGCAGCGCGGACAACGACAACCGCGCCGGCGGTTCCGCGCGTATGACAAACGCGCTCTACCCCTACGACCACCTGTTTTCGCCGATCCGGGTCAACTCGGTCACTCTCCGGAACCGCCTCGTCATGGCGCCGATGGGCAACATCGACATGTGCGAGGAAACCGGCCGGCCGAACGACAAGATGCAGCAGTACTTCTTCGCCCGCGCGAAGGGCGGCGTCGGGCTCATCACCACGGGCCTGATCCCGATCAGCCACGGCATCGACAATTCCATCACGGAGCTCGGCAAGCTCTCGTATTTTCCCCGCATCGACCGCAGCCGCACGGTGTTCTCCGGCTGGCGCGATCTCGCGCAGGGCTGCCACAGCTTCGGCGCGCGCATCTTCGTCCAGCTCACGCCGGGGCTCGGCCGCGTGGGCAACCCGCAGTGCCTGATCACGCAGGCGAAGCTGCCCGTCTCCGCATCCTGGAACCCGAACTTCTATATCTCCGAAATCCCCTGCATGCCGCTCTCCGGCGCAAAGCTGAAGAAGATCATCAAAAACGGCGGGCAGGCCGCCGCGGACGCGAAGGCCGCGGGACTCGACGGCGTATATCTGCACGGGCACGAGGGATACCTGCTCGAACAGCTGACCAATCCCGCCTTCAACCGCCGCAAGTTCGGCAAGTACGCCGACTGGCAGCGCTTCGGCATCGATCTAGTCAAGGAACTGCGCAAGCGCTGCGGCAGCAGATTCCCGATCATGTACCGCATCGACCTCTCCCTCGCTCTCAACGAGACCTACGGCGAGAAGGGCATGAGCAATAAGTCGCTCAAAAAATTCAAAAACGGCCGTTCGGTGGAGGAAACGCTCGACTATATGCAAAACCTCGTCAAGGCGGGCGTCGATCTCTTCGACGTAGACCTCGGCTGCTACGACAACTGGTGGCTGCCCCATCCCCCGGCCGGCATGCCGGCGGGTTGTTTCCTCGAGGTTTCCGCGCTCGTCAAGAAGCGCTTCGAGGAGAAGAAGGTCCTCAGCAACGCCGGCCTGCCCGTCCCCGTGGTCGCGGTCGGCAAGCTCGGCTACCCGGATCTTGCGGAGCAGGCGCTGCGCGACGGCAAGTGCGATATGATCATGCTCGGCCGCCCGCTGCTGGCCGACCCGGAGTGGCCGAACAAGGCGTTCGCCGGCAGGGTGTCCGACATTCGTCCCTGCATCGGCTGTCAGGAGGGCTGCATCAACGAATTCGTGGACGGCGGCCACCCGCAGTGCGCGGTCAATCCGCGCACCGGCTTCGAGGACGTGCTCCCCGCCGCGCCGCAGCCCGCCGAAACGAAAAAGCATATCGCCGTCGTCGGCGGCGGTCCCGCCGGCGTGCGCTTCGCCATTACGGCCGCGAGCCGCGGGCACGAAGTCGAGCTGTTTGAAAAGAACGACCGCATCGGCGGCAAGGTCGTGCCCGGCAGTCTGCCGCGCATCAAGTTCGATATACGCAACTACCTTGAATATCTCGGGCGCGAGCTGACCGCGGCCGAACAGTCTTACGACCTGACCGTGCACTTCAACACGGCGGCGGACAACGAAACGCTCAAAGCCGGGCAGTTCGACGCGATCGTCTACGCCATCGGCACGAAGAGCGGCACGCCGAAGCTCAAGGGGCTTGAAAAGATACCGCACGTTGAGGCGACCGATCTGCTCGCAGAACCGAAACTGCTCGGCAGCGCGAAGAAGGTCGTGGTCGTCGGCGGCGGCGTGGTCGGCTGCGAAACGGCCTACTGGCTCGCGTACGAGAAGGACTGCGACGTCAAGGTCGTCGAGATGCTGCCCTATATCATGAAGGGCGTGTGCACGGCCAACCGCGGCCATCTGATCCATTACCTGCAGGACAAGGGCGTGGAGCTGCTCAACTGCGCGACGGTGAAGGAATTCGACGAGAAGCATGTGATCGTCGAGAAGAACGCGCATAAGAACGTTCCGGACCCATACAACACCTGGCAGCCCATCCTCCCCGAGAACATCGAAAACCCGCTCGCGCCGAAGGTCGGCAGCGAACCGAAGCGGCTCGAGCTGGAGGCGGACCTCGTCGTGCTCGCCATGGGCGGCAGGCCGGACGACGCGGCGTATCTCGAGGGGCAGAAGCTGCACGTGGCGCCGGAGCTGTATAACATCGGCGACAGCTTCGCCGCCGGCAGGGTGCTGGAAGCCAACCGTGCGGCGTACGCGCTCGCGTGCCGCATATAAGGAGGAAACGCGATATGGCAAATATGGTTTTAACGCCCGAGCAGCAGGCGATTCTCGACGGCGAAAAGGGCGAAACGCTCGCCAAGGTCATGAAAACGCTTGTGCGCTACGGCGAAACGTTCGGGGCGGAGAAAATGGTCCCCGTTACCAGCGAATACGGGCATCTCGTCACGAGCTTCGGCCTTTCGGTCATGAAGCCCGTCTACGCGCTCATGGACCAGCTCATCGAGGGCGGCGCGCTTTCCGGTCAGAAATTTTCCGTGGACCCCCGCCCGATCGATAAGCACGTGCCGGCCGGCTTCCTGCAGAACACCGTGTTCGGCATCATGTACTCCAAGCAGGCGGACTACGAAAAGCAGCTCGAAACGCTCGGCCTGCTCAATCACGACGCGTTCACCTGCACCTGCTATATGCCCGAGGTCGGCAACGAGCCGAAAAAGGGCGACGTGCTCAGCTGGGCCGAGAGCAGCGCGGTGGTATACGCAAACAGCGTGCTCGGCGCGCGTTGCAACCGTAACTCCGGCATTCTGGAGCTGTTCGGCAGCATCGTCGGCTTCGTGCCGTACTTTGGGTTCCTGACCGACGAGGGCCGCAAGGCGACCTGGATCGTGGAGATCAAAACCACGAAGAAGCCCGAGGCGCAGATCCTCGGCAGCGCGGTCGGCATGAAGGTTGTGGAGGACGTTCCCTATTTAAAGGGCCTTTCGAAGTTCATCGGCACGACGCTCGACGCGGACGCGAAGGCCTACCTCAAGGATTTCGGCGCGGCGACGGCCAGCAACGGCGCGGTCGGGCTCTACCACATCGAGGGTCTGACGCCGGAGGCCGCGGAACAGGGTGAAAACCTGATCGCGAAAAACGCGAAGACGTACGTGATCGACGACGCGGAGCTCGAGCGCGTCAAGGCGAGCTACCCGTGCATCTGGAAGGACCCGAACGCAAAGCCGAAGCTCTGCTTCGTCGGCTGTCCGCATCTTTCGATCAAGCAGCTGCACGACTGGACGAACGCCCTCGCCGTCGCGCTGGAGCAGAACGGCCGCGCCAAGGTGACGATCCCGACGGTGTTCACCTCCGCGCTTGCGGTGCAGGAGGAATTCAGGAAGACGCCGGACTATCAGAAGCTGACCAACATGGGCGTTGTCCTCTCCTACATCTGCCCGCTCATGTACATGAATAACCCGCTCTGCGGAAAGCAGCCGGTCGTCACGAACTCCAACAAACTGCGCACCTATACCTCCGCGCGGTATCATACGGATGCCGAGATTCTCGACATCCTCTCGAAAGGGGGCAACTGATATGTCTACAACCTTCAAGGGACGCCCCGTCGTGCCCGGCAGCGTCACGGCGTCCGCGCTCGTGTCGCACAGCGGGTTCAATACGCTCGCGAGCTTTCAGAAGGCCCTGATGTTCAAGGACAAGGACGCCAAGTGCTCCGACCAGAACAATCCGGATCTCTACGGCAAACCAATGCACGGCACGGCGCTCTGCCTGCCGCGCACGATCGGCTCCACGACGGGCGGCATGGTGCTCTACTGCGCCGCCGCGCTCGGCCAGCAGCCGGCGTGCATGCTCTTCTCCGAGCCCATCGACTCGCTCGCCGCCGCCGGCGCGATCCTTGCGGACGTGTGGACGGACGTCTCCATGCCTGTGGTCGACGGCCTCGGCGACGGATTCCTTGCAGCGGTCGCCACCGGCTCGAAAGTCGAGGTAAAAGAGGATGGAACGGTCGTCGTGGACTGACGGGCGGATTTCGGCACACAAAAGGAGCGGCGCATAACCGCTCCTTTCCGTCTGTCAAAAAAGTCCTTTTGCAGGGGTTTCACCCCTGCACCCCACCCAAGGGACACGTCCCTTGGGAATCCCTGACCCCGCAA
>Ga0116152_10005080_pt1 | contig 10295 bp, 10 predicted proteins | sample AD_UKC119_MetaG_FD_89894 | JGI IMG/M metagenome (GOLD analysis project Ga0116152, IMG submission 89894) | Active sludge microbial communities of municipal wastewater-treating anaerobic digesters from Hong Kong - AD_UKC119_MetaG | ecosystem: Engineered > Bioreactor > Anaerobic > Digestate...
AAACTTGCATGTGCAAAAAAAATTCTATATTTGCACCCCCAAACACCTACTAAGGCGTTAATTTTAAACAACATAATTATGACAAAGGCTGACATTGTTGCTGAAATCTCGAATCGGACAGGAATTGAAAAAATCACTGCACAGAGTGCAGTTGAAACTTTTATGGACATTGTGAAGAATGCAATGGAAAATGGAGATAACGTATATCTGAGAGGTTTCGGCAGTTTCATTATCAAGCATCGCAAGCAGAAAACAGGAAGAAATATTTCCAAGAAAGTTTCAATCATCATCCCGGCTCATAATATCCCTGCCTTTAAGCCTGCCAAGACTTTTGTGGAGAGTGTAAAAAGAGGAAAAAAATAATTTAAAAATACTGCACTATGCCAAGTGGAAAGAAGAGAAAACGTCACAAAATGGCGACACACAAACGGAAGAAAAGACTGCGTAAAAACAGGCACAAAAAGAGAAAATAGTCTTCCGGCTTTCTTTTGCGGGTATTCCGCATAAGTAGTTTCATGTATGAACAAGGAATTAATCATTGATGCCGCTTCGGGAGAAGTGCAGATTGCTCTTATTGAAAATAAGCGCCTGGTAGAATTGCATGCCGAACGCGGCACCCATGATTTTGGTGTCGGTGATTTTTATCTGGGAAAAATCAAAAAGATTATTTCAGGATTAAATGCTGCTTTTGTTGATGTCGGTTACGAAAAAGATGCTTTTTTGCATTATCTGGATCTTGGTCCTCAGATAAAGACTCTGATAAAATATCAGAAAGAGGTTATTTCCGGCAAACAGGTATCGGTTGAAACTTTTCCTCTGGAGCAGGACATTGATAAGACCGGAAAAATTACCAATGTGATTAGTTCCGGAGCCAGCATTCTTGTTCAGGTTGCCAAGGAACCCATTTCGTCTAAAGGCCCCAGAATTACGACGGAGCTTAGCATGCCTGGTCGTTATCTGGTTTTGGTGCCTTTTTCCAAAAGAATTTCCATCAGTCACAAGATTAAAAGTCTGAATGAAAAATCGCGGCTGAAAAAAATTGCGTCGAGTTTGCAGCCGGTTAATTTTGGCATTATTGTCAGAACAGTAGCCGAAAATCGCAGTTTTGACGAGCTAAAAGCCGATATGGATGAACTTATCGGACGCTGGAACAGCATGCTGCAATCGCTTCGCAGTGCCAAACCTCCGGTAAAAATTCTCGGCGAACTTGATCGTTCATTCACCATTATGCGCGACTTGCTCAATGCTTCGTTCAACAGCATTGTTGTCAATGATAATACGATGTACTCTGAGCTTCGGAATTACCTGTCAAGTATTGCACCTGATCAGATTGATATTGTTAAGTTGCATAAAGGCAAAACGTCTGTTTTTGAAGCAACTGGCGTTGATAAACAGATTAAATCGTTGTTTGGTCAGAAGGTAACATTAAAATCGGGTGCGTATCTGATTATTGAACGTACCGAAGCTTTTCATGTGATTGATGTGAACAGTGGTTACAAGGCCGATAGCGGAAAGGATCAGGAACAGAATGCGCTTGCGGCGAACCTTGAAATGGCCGAGGAGGTTGCACGTCAGCTTCGGCTGCGCGATCTTGGTGGTATTATCGTTGTTGACTTCATCGATATGCATCAGGGTGCTAACCGCCGGAAGCTTTACGAAAAGCTTGTTGAAGAGATGTCGCACGACAGAGCCAAGCACACCATTCTGCCTCCCAGTAAATTTGGGTTGGTGCAGATAACACGGCAGCGCGTAAGGCCTGAAACGCATGTTGAAGTGCTGGAGAAATGTCCGGTTTGCAATGGTACGGGTCAGATAAAAGCTCATTCGCTCATTATTGATGAAATTGAAAATACATTGGCTTTCCTTGCCAATGAGCAGAATGAAAAGGTGCTGGTTTTATACACTTCTCCGTTTATTTATGCATATCTCACCAAGGGCTTTTTTAAAAATATTGCAAAGACCTGGAAAAAGAAACTCCGCTGCAAATTGAAAATAGAACCAGCCAGCAATTATCATGTGCTGGAGTATCATGTTTTTAATGCCAGAGGCGAAGAGATTACCATTTAATTTTTTATTGTGGAAAGCAATATTCCCGGATTTCTGATGAATCAGATTATACCGAAACTTGAAAAGTATTGTGCTTTTCAGGAGCGTTGCATTTCGGAAGTGAAATTAAAACTGAGTCGGATGAATGTTTCCCGTGAATACTGGGATTCATTATTGAATTATCTGATACAAAATGGTTTTGTGAATGAAGAAAGATTTGCAGAGTTGTTTGTTCGTAGCAAAATCAGACAGAAGGGCTGGGGCCCGGTAAAAATTAAAATGGAGCTCCGTAAAAAAAGTATTCCCGATTTGTTGATTGACCGCTATATTTCAGCGTTTCAGGTTAGTGATCAGGAAGAATTGTTGATGGGCTGGCTTCAGAAAAAACTGAAAACCATTGAGAAAGATGAGCCGCTGAAACTGCGTGAAAAACTTATACGATTTGGTATTTCAAAAGGATTTGAAACCGGGAAGGTTTTTCAGGCGGTCAATAAATTAATTAAAGCCCAACCGGAAGATTGAGTAAAACCCGATCCCCGAAAACTTCCGCAGCTGGGCCAACTTCTTGTCCGCGAATTATTCACCCATTATATCATTTTCAAAGGTGTTCATGAGCTCAGTGCCTTCCAGGCACTTCGGTTTCTCGAATTCCCGCCAAGATTCTAATTTACCTCAGCAGGTCTTATTGACGCTAACCCGCCGGCATCAGTCACTGTCGTGACATGATGGGCGGACAAGTTCGAATCAAACTTCACCTGTCTGCAATTTCAACTGCAACAGGCAGTCAGGCAGGCCTGCGATGAAGACAGATTCAGATTGTGCTAAAATTTGAGCTATTCAGCAACGGAAAAATTTACCTTATGAAATCATGCATGATTAAAATAAAAAAGGCCCAACCAGAAGATTGAGCCCTTTGTAAAGCTTGAAAATATTTTACCGGAGTGTGATTGAACACTGGCCAAGTTCGTGATCATCAGCAAAGACTGCTATATGGTATTTGCCAACAGGAAGTTCAATGTTTTCCCGCGGATAATCAATGCAAATTGTTGATGCTTTCTGAGAGTAGTTGATGACTGTTTTTGCCGAATACTGAATTCGTTGTCCTTTATAAATGAATGAATAGCTGCCTTGAGTCAGAATGATGTTGTCGGGGCGTGCAATACGCACATAAACGTCTTTTTGTCCTGGTGACACAAGTGGATTTTCACCAATTGTGAGACAAACACGAATAAGTTCAACTTTGCGTGCGCGGTCTGTAACGGATTCTTTGGATCCCGATCTGATATTGTAACCTGTTGCATTGATGTTGTATCCTTTCAGGTAAGCAGCATCGTTGATTTTGGTCGAAAGGTCGTCTTTTTCCTTTATGAGCTCATCTGCTTTTTTGTTGGCGTTGTCCAGATCACCCTTGATTTTTGTGTTTTCGTCAGTGAGCGATTGGTTCACACGGTACAGACTGTCAATCTGATTGACATAACCCTGCGTAATCTGTCTGAGAGCATCCAGTTTTTTCTTGATTCGACGGTAGTCTGCCTGCGAATTTATCAACGTTTCAATTTCCTTGGCCTGGGCCAGAATGGTACTGTCTTTAGTAGTAAGCTGATCGCTCAGATAGCCGTATTCTTTCTTGATTTTGTCGTGTTCAGCCATCAGTGAGTCAAGCTCAACCTGTAGTTCTTCGGACATCTGAACTGATTTTTCCTTTTCAAGAACAACCGTATCAACACTTGATTTGGTGGTGAAAAGAAGAACTGCAAGAATTGCAATGATAATCAGCTGCAGGCCTATGATGATTTTATAGGTTCTGTTTTTTTTCTGCTGGGAATCGTTGTTTTCCATAAAACATTGTACTTGTGAAATGAACTGCAAATTTATTACTTTTGAACGAAAAACAGGCAAATTTATTTGATTGATGATTTTTGATTCATTGTTACAGTTGTTTTATCCTCATTTATGCTGCGGTTGTGGCGAAAGTCTCATGCGGGGAGAAAAAGTCATTTGCCTGTCCTGCCTGTCCAAAATTGCAAAAACAGATTTTCATACTTATGCCGATAATCCTGTTGCACAGCTCTTTTTCGGAAAGTTGCCCATCGAAAATGCCACTGCCATGTGCTTTTATGATAAAGGTGGATTGATTCAACACATGATGCATCAGTTAAAATACAAGAACAGGCCGGAGGTTGGCGAGTATTTTGGGCGCCGGCTCGGAAAAATACTTTCAGAGGCGGCTTTGTATGCCAATATTGATGCGGTTATACCTATTCCATTGCATCCGAAAAAACTGAAAATCCGGGGCTACAATCAGAGTAAAGTCATTGCTGATGGCTTTATTCAGGGATATCCGACTGAAATTATTGAGGATGTTTTAGTGCGGGTTGAATTCACCGAAACGCAGACACGTAAAAACCGCTGGGACCGCTATCAGAATGTGAAAGACATGTTCGCTGTGCGGAATCCTGATAAAATCAAGGGAAAACATGTGCTGCTGGTCGATGATGTGATTACAACCGGCGCTACCATTGAGGCCTGTGCAAAGCATCTGCTGGCGGTCGAAGGCGTGCGGGTGAGCATTGCAGGTATTGCATCACCGGCGAAGTAGGGCCTGCTGAAAAACACGCGACACTCACAATTTCAATAATATCATAACTATTGCGGTGAGTGTTTGCTTATGCCGTTTCAATGCTTATTTCATATGCACGGTATTAGTCTGATGCGCGCCATCTTCTTCGTTGCCTTCGACTCGAAGTATTACTATACATCTTCGTCTTGCCGCCTCAAATCTGGCGCACCTCAGACTTTTTCAGCAGGCCCTAAAAAAAAAGCCACTCCCGAATAAGAGTGGCTTTGGTCTCCCGGGGGGGATTCGAACCCCCGACCCATTGATTAAGAGTCAATTGCTCTACCAGCTGAGCTACCAAGAGTTTGTGAGTGCAAAAATAAATATAAAATGGCGATAACGTCGTGTTTTTGCAGGTTTTTTTTTCTGCAATCCATATCTTTGCAGCATGAATGAAAAGAAAGATATCCGGACAGTAGCTATTTTCTGCGGCTCATCGGCCGGAGCTGACAAAATATATGCTGATGGTGCCGAAGAACTCATCCGGGTTCTGCACAAACACAATGTTTCCATCATTACCGGCGCCGGCTGTACAGGTCTGATGGGCATTGTTGCCGAGGAGGCACTTCGCCTGAAGATGCATATCACCGGAGTGGTTCCTTCTTTTTTTATGTCGGAAAATGTTGTCCACAAAGGGCTCTCAGAGCTGATTGTAACGGACTCGATGGCAACGCGAAAAACCACGATTCTCGAAAAAGCTGATGCCTGCATTGCTTTGCCGGGTGGTTTCGGAACCTTTGATGAATTGTTCGAAGTGGCGACCGCCGTGCAGCTTGGTTTGCAGATGAAGCCCATCGGATTGCTGAATACAAAAAACTACTACAATCCGCTGCTCGAAATGCTGCAGAATGCAGTCAGAGAAAAATTTGTGCGCGAGGATCACCTGAAGGCGATAGTGTCAGATGTCAGTCCTGAAGCGCTTTTCGACAAGATGCTCCACATTGATTATCAGGCACCGGCCAACTGGATTGAGAAACTGATTGAGCGGAATAGTTTCTGAGAGGTGTATAACTAAAATTCTTTTCTGAATTCTTACTTTTTTATTGATTGGTGCGCAGGTCGATAACCATATCTTCAGGATCGCGGCGGCAATCCCAGATCATTACTACTACGATTGTTTGTTCTTGTATTTCATAAATAATCTGATAGTGTCCGGTTATCAAAGCTCTTACTGATTCAATTTCCGTTTTAATACCAATTAAGGGATTTTGATCAATCTGATTAAGACTTTTATTTATTTTATCGTTTAATTTGGTGCTGTAGGAAACAGATTTATTTCTTTCAATGTAGAAGCCGAGTATATCAAGCAAGTCAAGTCTGGCCTCAATTGACCAAACTATTTTGTACTTAGCCATTGTTTGATCTCCTTTTGTAAAGCATCATTTGAGATGGTCTGTCCCAACTTAACCTGTTCGCGGCCAGCTTTAATACGTTTTTTCTGGAAATCGGATAATTTGTAGACATCCTCATTTGCCTTTGATTCTACAATAGTCTTAATGGCTTTCAGAAACGAGGTGTCATCAATTTTTGATAGCATTTCAATTATAGTATGCCTTAATTCGACAGTACTCATGATTGTTTTTTTACAAAGTTACAATTTTTTGACTGCAATATCTATTATCAACTGGATTGAGAAATTGATCGAGAGGAATAGTTTCTGAGGAACTTCTGCTTTGAGATATTGATTAATCAAAGTGTACCTTCTTATTTTCTGCTTTTATTTTTGACCTTTCTCGTTTGCCAAATGATATATTTAATAAATGAAATTCCAATAAATAGTAATCCGATGCAAAAGTTTGCAACTCCTAAAACGTACATTGTGAAGGCATGCGATTTTATTGTTTCTTGCTCTGTCCCATAGTCAAGAATTAATCCATTTTTCATACATAAATACAGCCCAAACAAAACGGATAGCAAACTTACCATTCCTGTTAATAATGCATTTTTATCTTTTTTGAAAATATTAATGAGGATTGTCTCAAATAAAACAAACAGAGCAAGCATTCCTGCAATAATAATTTCAACAGTTATATTCATGAGACATTTGGGATATTATGCAGTAAACGTCGGGCACCTGCAACACAAATATATCAAATAGTTTTATTTGCTGATTTTAATTTATACCGTTGTGAAATATATTTTAGGCCGATGTATGTATGCGAATTTGATGGCCGATGCCAGAGGCATCGCATGTCTATAGAGAAATGTATATACCAGTCACGACCTCAGAGAGGTCGAATGTAAACGGCTACCTGTGCGAAACAGCTTGAAAAACATTCGACTCCGCTGGAGTCGTGTTTTATTCTTATTGTTTTCTATAGACATGCGACTCCTCCGGAGTCATCCAAATCTTTGGACAGTTGTATATTTCCTTTTGGCATTAAACATCCTAAAATAAAAAAAGCAGGCCGCAGCCTGCTTCAGAATAGTATTTCGATTGTTTTTATTTCCCCTGCCGCGCCTTGAATTCTTTCAGGCCGTTGTCGAGGAACTGTACAAATGCGTCTACGTCGAGATCGTATGCACGTGGCTTCACCAGGTCTTTTCCTGCTGTATCGAGCAGACAGTAATAGGGCTGTGCATTTTGTTCGTAGCGGGTTACCTGCAGATCGGCAAATTTACGTCCGATGGTTTTTTTCACTTTGCCGTCGTAGGTCGAAGTGATCCATTCCGATTCCGGAAGTTCGGTTTTGTCATCAACATATAATGCCACAACAATGTAATCGTTTTTAAGCCGTTTAAGCACTTCTGGCGCGCTCCAGACATTGGCTTCCATTTCGCGGCAGTTGACGCAGCCATGGCCCGTGAAATCGACAAACAGGGGCTTGTTTTGTTCCTTTGCACATTTGAGAGCCTGATCGAAATCGTGATAACCTTCGAGCCCATGTGGCAGAGAAGGTAGAATGTCTTCAAATTTTGGTTTTTCGCAAAGCTTTGTGGGTTCACCACTTCCGCCGCCATTCAGCATAGCCGCTTCACGCACAATGCGTGGCATATCAAAATCGAGCGTCTGTTGCGGAGGCAGATATCCCGACAGGACACGTAAAGGTGCACCCCACATACCCGGAATCATGTAAACAACAAAAGCAAACACGGCTATAGCCATTCCAAGCCGGCCCACGCTGAGATATTTCACTTCGCTGTCGTGTTTGAATTTGAGTTTTCCAAGCAGATAGAAACCAAGCAGCGTGAAAGTTACAATCCAGATGGCGAGATAGGTTTCGCGGTCGAGAATACCCCAATGATAGACCTGATCGGCCACACTGAGGAATTTGAAACCTAGCGCAACTTCAATAAAACCAAGCACTACCTTCACTGAGTTGAGCCAGCCGCCTGATTTTGGCAGATTTTTCATCCAACTTGGGAAAAAAGCCAATAAGGTAAAAGGCAGTGCGAATGCCGCCGAGAATGCCAGCATGGTGATAATGGGTTCCCAGATTTCGCCCTGTGTGGATTTAACGATAATGGTTCCAACAATAGGTCCTGTGCAGCTGAACGAAACCAATACCAACGTAAGAGCCATGAAAAATGATCCGAGAATACCACCGCGATCGGCTTTTGAATCAGCTTTGGACGTCATCCACGAAGGCAAAACAATTTCAAAGGCACCAAAGAAAGATGCTGCAAAAATGATGAAAACCAGAAAAAATATAACGTTTGGAATCCAGTGAGTGCTTAAAAAATTAAAGATATCAGTTGTTATACTTTGCCCTCCGACAAAATAGGTTACTCCAATCAAAATGGCAATTGGAATGGTGTATAAAGCCACGATACTGATGCCGAAAACACTGGCGTTGAAGCGGCTTTTAGCTTTATTTTCGCTGCCTTTCAGAAAGAAGGAAACGGTCATTGGAACCATTGGAAACACGCATGGAGTGAGCAGTGCAACAAAACCCCAGAGAATAGCTTCGATGATAACGCCCCATATTCCGCTGCCAGCTTTTTCAGCATCTTCTATATCGGGCGACAGGGTTGCTGTTTCCGTTTTGCTGGTGTCAGGTTTTATTTTGCCGGTATCAACGACTGCAATAACCGTTGTATCAACCGGATTTTCTTTGTTGTACTGGCTGCCATCAACTTTAACCACCAGATCGTCTTCAATCTGCACGCAGTATCCGTCGTCCTGACAGGCCTGACCGCTGAGACTGATTTCGAAGTCAAAGGGCTTGTCTGTTAAAACCTTTATTTTTTGTGTAAAATATGCCTTCCCGGCCCAGAATTTTTCTGTGATTTTAAATACTTCTTCGTAGTGCTCTGTTGGTTTTGGATATTCGGCTACCTTACCGACAAGAGCAAAGGCATTTGAGGGTGAGATTGTAAAAACCAAAGGCAGTGAGCCGCCTTCAGGATTGTATTGTGAATAAAGATGCCATCCCTGATCAATACTTGCAGTAAGAACGATATTGGCTTCGGTATCCGAAACTTTATCGACCCGGCTGTTCCATTTTACCGGTTTAATAATCTGACTTTGAACTGCTGAAAATAACAGCAGCATGGCAAAGAAAAGAGGAAATCGGCGTAAAATCATAGAGTTAGACTTAAATTTTCAGCAGCAAAAATAAGAAAATGTTCAACGCGTTTTTATTCTTAAAGCGGTGGCTGGAATGTCATTTATCATAAAACGTTGGTCGGTTCTGTATCCGATAATCCAAATAATGTGAGGACCGCTGCATAGAACATATGTTGAATTGCGCTCTGCGACTGTGGTTTTTGCATCTGTAAAGAAATCCCCGACTTTTTTGAACTGGGTCATTCCAAAAGGGATAAACCGATCGCCTGGAATCCATTTTCTGACCAATAGCGGAAAATTTATTTCAACGGGGTTTATCAGAGCAGTGTCTTTTTTGCAAATCAGCTCTTCTTTTCTGTTGATCTGACAGTATTCCATCTGCAGCAAAACCGGCAGATGATCTGTGTTCATATCTTCATCGATGTACCATATCTGGTTGTCTTCGAATGTTTTTATTTCTGAAAGAATTATTTTTCCTCGATGAACAATGAGTTTTTTATCATTGGAAAGAAATTCTTTTGGCTCGGAATAATTGTCGATTCTGAAAATTTCTGCAGCATCGGCAGGAAAAAAACCATGACTTAGCAAGAATTGCATCAGCAGCAATTTGCCTGAGGGATGATTCTGCAATTGCAATAAATCAATCCCTTCTTTTTGGGCATTGCCCAGTTTGAGTAATTCAGCTGCAGCCGCCGAGGCAACAAATTTTTGATATTCGCGAAGGAATGAAACGGACCCTGCTGCCCGCTTGCTGAATCCTGGCATAATTTCTTCAAACAATGGGAGCAAATGATGGCGGATTTTGTTTCGGAGATATTTGTCGCTTGAGTTGGAGCTGTCTTCAACATATCGAACCATGTTTCCGGCTGCGTATGATTCAATGTCGCTGCGCGAAAAATGCAGCAATGGCCGCAAAATCCGGTTTTCCATTTCGCGGATGCCTGATAGTGTGTTCAGACTTCCGCGCCGGTTCAGACCCATAATGAGTGTTTCAACCACATCGTCGAGGTTGTGTGCTGTGCAGATAAAATCGAAATTGTTTATATCGGCAGTTTCGGTAAAAAAATCATACCTGATTTTTCGGGCAGCATCCTGAATATTCATTCGGTTTTTTTGTGCAAA
>Ga0116152_10005081_pt1 | contig 10295 bp, 11 predicted proteins | sample AD_UKC119_MetaG_FD_89894 | JGI IMG/M metagenome (GOLD analysis project Ga0116152, IMG submission 89894) | Active sludge microbial communities of municipal wastewater-treating anaerobic digesters from Hong Kong - AD_UKC119_MetaG | ecosystem: Engineered > Bioreactor > Anaerobic > Digestate...
CAGTGGAAACAGCATCATCTCCAACAATTGCATCGCCCTTTAAGTCGTACTATTTCAGTGATACAAACTTACAAAACAAGCCGCAGGCGTACTTAGAACTACTTGCTGCACTTAGCGCCGTACGCTCGAGCCTGAGATCGTACAAACCTGATATCACTCATAGCTTGCAAGATTATATACATTTTTGCGATTTAGCCAAAAAAGCACACGTTTCTATACCAGTGAAAATGATGCACGCTACAGGTAAGGATCCGGTTAACTTATTATCTGCCCACAAAAGCAAAGGACTTGAATTTGATACCGTATATATTCTGTCTGCTACCCAATCTATATGGAACAGTAAGGGGAGGGGTGGAGGTATTAGTTTAAGCCCCAACCTACTAAGTATTGCTCATAGTCCTAACCCAGATGATAATTTGCGATTGTTTTATGTCGCTATGACACGTGCTAAGCGTCATTTATTTATGAGTAGTTTTATGACAAGTGATACCGGCAAAGAAATGATCCCGTATGCCCCACTAGAAGAAAAGACAGTCCAAGCAATCATACAATCACCTGTAGAACCTATGGCTATGCCTTCTACCCCACATGACATATTATTTCGCGCAGAACGTCACTGGCACGATAAACATCTATCTGTGCCTCAAGCTACTTTAAAAGATCTATTACAAGACCGTATTAACCGTTATACATTAAGTGCTACTCATTTAAATAATTTTTTGGATGTGCCAAACGGTGGGCCTCATAAGTTCTTTTTACACAATTTCCTTCAATTTCCATCTGCAATGAGCCCGAGCGCTAGTTTTGGTAGCGCCATGCATAGTACACTCGAATATATGCATAGCTATGTAGTAAAACATGGCTCATTACCTGCGTTAGCGAAAAGCGAATCGTTTATGGCATCTAGTTTACAAAGAAAGGGTTTAGCACCAAACGAGTACGATAAATATCACACCCAAGCCATCAATGCGCTGAATGCGTTATACGCTCAACGCTCACATGAGTTTACCCCCAAACAATTACCAGAACAAGATTTTCGTAGGCAGGGTGTACGAATTGGCGACGCTTTATTAACAGGCAAGATAGACGTGCTTACCGTCACCAAACATTCGGCAACTGTTACAGATTATAAAACCGGCACAAGTAGCACGACCTGGAATGCGCAAGGTCAAACGAACTACGCTAAACAAAAATTACATCGCTATAAACAACAATTATACTTTTATAAACTGCTTGTGGATGGATCACGAACGTGGGGCGAACAGGGTATTCGCGCTACTAAAGGTGAACTAGTGTTTGTAGAACCAAACCAACAAGGCTCGCTCGATAGCTTGTCGCTTGACATTACAGATGAGCAAGAACTTACCAGGTTGCGGAAAATCATTGCAAGTGTATGGCGATGTATCGTAAATTTAGATTTTCCAGATATTAGTACGTTTAGTGAAGATGCCAAAGGCATTACCGAATTTGAAGATTGGCTTATAGCAAACAAATAAAAATAACGTGGCACTGTATTGATGGCCACGTTATTAATATACGTTAAAGCTTATTTGTGATTATTTCTTCTTTTTTGCAGGAGCTTTTTTCTTAGCTGCAGGCTTTTTTGCAGGAGCTTTTTTAGTAGCTGTTTTTGCGACACTTGGCTTTGCGGCAGCCACAGCAGTCGTCTTTTCGACTTCTTTTTTGCCAAACATTGGTACAACAACGTACGCTACCAACGCAGCAGCAACTAGATAGCCCACAACTGGTGCACCTACATAGGTAACTGGATCAAAACTTCGTACTGCAACTGCAACAGCAGGGTTTAGTAACGAATTTGATGCTAAACCAGATACGGTTAAACCAATAAAGAGGCCTGCTCCAGCAGTGAAGGCTAATTGATACCCTTTAAGTTTTTGAGCTACAGCACCGGTAAGTGCCAAGCCAAAGATAAAGGCACCAAGTGCTTCGGCTGCTGCTACGTTCCATTCTACGGTAGCTGTCGTAGCATTTGTTAGTGCTCTTTCAGTTAAATACTCATACAGTTGCCATGCAGCAAAACCTGCGAGCATTTGAGCAGCAATATAGCCAACTGCTCTTAGCGCAGTGATTTGACGAATTGCAAACATACCAACGGTAACCGCTGGATTTACATGCCCACCTGAAATTTTTGCAAATGCGCTGACGAATACAGCCACCGTCACACCTGCAGCAAGTGCAGTAAAGAATGGAAACCTATACAGGCTTACACTCAGTACAACGAGTGCGAGTGTCAGTGTGCCAAAAAACTCCACCAACAGCGCAGCAACATGTCGTTGCTTAATCATAAGAGAACCCTCCTTACATTTATATATACCCTTACAATAAAAAGAATATCAAAAAAAAGCAATACCTAATAGGGGTGGCTACCTGTAGCGATTTTGTTGTAAAAAGTATATAGTTATAGTGTACGTAGAGATATGCGAGGACAAGGCATGGCTAAGTCAATCTATGGAACATTTGTACCACCCGCAGAACTGCTCTTAGAATACGATAATAATCGCCATAGAGCCCACATACCCATGCCTCGGGATAGCACTGAAACGATTGAGCCAGCACCACCAGCACATTACTCTGCTGAACTCATAAGCACCTCACTAGACGGGCCGACGTCGCAAGACATTACTCGCTTTTTAGATACGTATTACACAGTAGAAAGTGCACCAAAAATAGGTGCGTTTTTACTACGTTTATTAGAAATAACTCGTGCCATCCCTAAAGAACACGTTATAGAAGACACAAAGCAACGTCACGATCAAATTATGGCAGCCGAGCAACTTTTAATAGATTATGAACTCTTTATAGACGAAACAACCGGTATGTTTGACCAAAAGCGCTTTAATGAGCTTATTACTCAAGAGCTCGGCGAACACATTATCGCTTTATACCCAATTACTCGTATTTTACAACGTGCAGTCATAACCGCTCACGAACAGGGTACAGCAGATAAACAGCATAGTCTTACAAATATCTATAGGTTAGTACTCATAGCTATAGCAAAACAACGGGGTATTTATAACTCTGATCAAACAACGAAGCCTTAGTACCAAAAATGGTATGCTATAACTACCATGAGTTTTGAAGATTTTAAAAGCAAAGATAGTGTCGTCGTGGTATACACTGGCGAAGGCAAGGGTAAAACAAGTGCGAGCATTGGCTTAATGGCGCGTGCTCTTGGTGCGAATTGGAAGGTTGCCTACATCCAATTTATTAAGCACTGGCACGTTAATGAACATACGTTCATAGAAAACATTACACCTATATACGGAGACAATTTATTATTTATGAAAGGTGGGGCTGGTTTTTACAATGCAGGTGAACTAAGTGCTAAAAATGTCACGGAAAACGAACATAAAGCTATAGCGCTAAAAACATATACAGCAGCTCTTCAAGCAGCAACCAGTGGCGATTACGACCTTGTTATATGTGATGAAATAAACAATGCTGTCCATGATGGTTTACTTACTGTGCAGCATCTGCGCGAACTTTTAGAAGAACACCACCCAAAAACAAGTATCTGTGTTACCGGTAGAGATTTTCCTAATGAACTCATGCATTTTACCGATATCTCAACAAATATGACAAAGCTAAAACATCATTTTGATGATAAATATTTGGCAAATCCTGGTATAGATTACTAGCCTTGGCGCAAGTACCATATGTTATAGTAAAAAAATTAGTAATTATAAAAGTATTAAGGAGTATTATGTCGTACGAAGCAATTGCCAATTGGCATCAAAAACACCCTATACCGCACGAAATTCAGCTCGCACTTGGAAGCACTGGCACTACTAGGCAACTAGAAATTTCGCTGAGCGCTGATAGCGATTTAGAGCAAGAATAAGACACATTAGCACTCTTGACACGTAAGTGCCAAAGCAGCTACTATAGTAGAGTAGTAATTCTTTTTGGGAGATTACTACCAGACGGAGGGTTTTAGACTAATCTATGATGTATATGCTTGCACGCCGTAGTCATGTTTTACGAGCAGTGAAGATGCAAATGTCAAGATTTAACTATGAAACCTTACCAAAGAGCAGTCACGCGTTCATTGCACACGTACACGCCTATGTAGCTCCCTCCTTTGCTACTTAGATTCTAGTGAACAGCATGGTACGCCCACGGCTGCTCTTTTTTTAGTCTTTTGTTGCTAAATATACTACAAATACTTGACCTCAGCATAAGCGCTACGCTACACTAACTAACAGAACAAAAAGGGTCAAAATAAGTCGAGAGCCTCGCGGAGCCTCGACTTTTTTTGTAAGCTATATTGTTGTACTAATTACTTTTTACAGATATGTACGAGCGCTTTTTCGACAAACTGTGGTTCATTTATCAACGATTGGAGTGGTATTTTTTGAACACGACAATTGTTCGGTAACTCACCTGAAATGTCGCCACCTTTTAAATACAACAGGCCGTTGGGTACCTTATTTTGAGACGATTGCCTGATGCGCTGGTGCACCCATCCCCACATGACATCAAGCCGCGTAACTGCTCTCGAAACAACGTAATCATATTGATCATGTATTTCTTCTAAACGTATATGTTCTGTCTGTACATTGGAAAGTCCTAGCTCCGCAGCAATAGCATCTACTACTTGTAATTTTTTTCGCGTGCTATCTACAAGTACAAATTGGGTGTTGGGAAACAGTATCGCCAAGGGGATACCTGGCATGCCACCACCCGTGCCTGCGTCAAGCACACGATCTTGGGCACTAAATTCTATATATTTTGCGATAGCCAAACTATGCAGAATATGATTTGGGTAAAGCAGGTCTATATCTTTTCTAGAAATAACATTAATTTTTGCGTTCCAATTATGATATAACGCACCTAACGCTGCAAGCTGTTGCTGCTGCACGGCACTCAAGTGCAGAAAATGCTTTAGAATGTTATCCATATATTTTAATTCCTTTGCAAAGATATACGCACGCCTTTGCGTAACTGTACCTATTGTAGCTCATTTGTCCCTACCGTAAGATATAATCAATGCATTCTTCTAAAGCGCCTATTCAAACACCCCCAAAATCAAGAGCAAAGCTGCTGCTTAGTAGCGTAGCGATTGTAGGGGGACTTGCTGCAATAGTACTCATATCTGGGATAGTCCGCGTATTACCTCAACAAAAAAGTGTAGAGCTGCCACCCAAGCCAGGTTTTTATTTGGTGAGTCACGTATTTGATGGTGATACAATTTCAGTCAAAATGGACGGTCGTGAAGAGAAAGTCAGACTTATTGGTGTGGACACACCAGAGACAATCAAACCTAACAGCCCCGTAGAATGCTATGGTGTTGCTGCCAGTAATAACTTAAAGTCACTGCTTAGTGCTAAAACGGTACGGCTAGAATCTGACCCTATTAACCAAAACCGTGATCGCTATGACCGCCTACTTCGCTATGTGTACACGCAAGAGGGAACACTAGTAAATGAGCAAATTATTCGCGAGGGATTTGGCTTTGCGTACCTTAGTTTTCCATTTACAAAAGCTGAAGAATTCCGTCTCGCCCAAGTAGATGCTCGCCAAAACAATCGTGGCGTTTGGGGCGGGCAGTGTGACATTACCAACCCTAATGGTGACCGCCCAAAAACGAACGAACTTTAGCGGCGTAGTTTACGCATAAGCTCGTATGCAAACGTTACAAGATAAAACGCATAAACCGCCCACACCGTCGCCACCCAATATAGAGCCCGTTTTGGCCACGCTAAAGGCGGCACTCGTGTAGCAAGCTGGTAGCGTGGGTGCTCTTTGTCTAAACGCTTTAAAAGTTGTAGCATCAGTCCATACTTACGATACCTAGCATATTCAAACATCGCTTTCATCTGCACCGATACAGTTAATTGCCTCGTTACTAAGACCCGCCCGCCAACACTGGCTATAGCAAGGCTCACATCTTGGTCTTCGTGCACAGCCATATCGTTATTTATGAGGTATTTTTTCGCCTTGTGCCAGTATTGTTTGCGGATCGCCATATTCGCCCCCCATAGCACAGGGTATGCGAGGTACGCTTTTGTAAATGCAAAGTAGCTCCACGCCCATAAGAGTGATATTTTTGGAATAAATTCATAACGCGATACGCCATAGCCACTAAATCCAGCCACATCAGGGTGCGCAACCGCGAGTTGCTGTAGACGTTCTATATATGTTGGTGGTAATACTGTGTCAGCGTCTATACGCAGCAAAATATCACCAGTTGCCATATTAAGCCCAGTATTACGCGCATAAGTTAAGCCCTGTTTAGGCTCGTGCAGTATTTTTACGTTTTTATAGCGCCGAGCGATTGCCATAGAACCATCTGTGCAATTATTATCTACAAATAGTATTTCATGAGGTGTAACAGTTTGAGCTTGCAACGCACCTAAGCACGCTTTGACATACGGTTCGTCATTATACACTGGTACAACAACAGATATAGTTGGTGGTTTTGCACTCATTATCGTTAGCTCTTATTGTACCATGTATAATAATAGGTATTACCACTATGAATACGAAAAAACATCCCAAGCAAGCAAGTAAAAAAAGTGCCTTTAAACGCGCGTTCGCTGCATTTAGGTCACTTTCTGTATGGAAGAAATCGTTACTGATTATTATCATTTTTTGTATAGCTTTTGTAGCACAAGCCTACGCGATAGGTTATTGGTACCAAAAAAAGCACAGTAGCGAGCCAATAACATTTGGTGTTACTTTTATCCCTAACTACGCTCGCTTTTTTGAGCTTGACCCACAAGAAACAATGCTCGCCCTGCGCGATGACCTTGGTTTTAAACGCTTTCGGTTAGTTAGCTACTGGAAAGATATAGAAAAGTCACCAGGCCAGTATGATTTTAGTGAACTAGATTGGCAATTTGAAAAAGTCAATGAAGTCGGCGGTGAAGTGTCGCTGGCGATTGGTTTACGACAGCCACGTTGGCCAGAGTGCCACGCACCACAGTGGGTAAAAGCAGAAGATAAAGATGTATGGTACCCACAACTAAAGCAGTTTATGCAAGCTGTCATAGAAAGATACGGCGACAACCCAGCCCTTACAAGTTATCAACTAGAAAATGAGTTTTTCTTGGGTGTATTTGGTGAATGCGGTCATTACGGTGCCGAACGAGAACGCCTCATAGACGAATTTAATTTTGTGAAAAATCTAGACCCTAATACGCCAATAATATTAAGCTATGCCAATAACTACTTTGGTGTTGCGACTGGCCAACCACAGCCAGATCAAGTAGGAGTATCTGTGTATAAACGCGTCTGGGAACAAACCGTAACCAAACGCTATTTTGAATATCCGTTTCCATCGTGGTATTACAGCTGGCGAGCGGGGCTACAAGAAATCTTAACAGGCAAAGATTCAATGCTCCACGAACTCCAAGCCGAACCCTGGACACCCACCGACGTTAAAACAGTAAGTATAGAAGAACAAGACAAATCAATGAATGCCGATCGGTTACGTGAACGCATACAATATGGTGTAGCGACTGGTTTTAGAGATATCGATTTATGGGGTGGGGAGTGGTGGTATTGGCGCAAGCAAACCCAAGACGACCCAAGTCTTTGGGAAGCTGTCCGTGAAGAAAAAGCCAAAGCATTATCTACTCAGTAGTTTTTTCAAGTAAAGATATCGCGACCAATGGGTTGTTCCCACCAGCATGACCAACGCCTTTTGCCTCTGATCCAGATGTAAATCTTACAAGGCGAATAGCATCAGGATTATTACTGCTGGCTTGTACAGCGTCTAGCGCGTCTTCAAGCCCAAATGGTGCTACCATCGCGCTATTTTCTACGTAGCCAAGGGTAGTCCGTGCATCTGGCGGCAGCGCCTGGTGCGCAGCCAATAAATCTGCAGCAAATGTGCCGCGTTTCATTGCGCCAATCATCGCTAAGCTGGCTAAGCTACGTGCTTGTCTAATAAACCGTCCCGCATCTTCGTGCACGTACGTACTGTCTACGAGTTCAATCAGGGCTTGCCAGCGCGAATCTCGCGTCGCCTGCAACCACTGTTCAGTACCGGCCTTCGAAAAATCTTTTAGTAATTGGTACATGCTGCGTTCAACCGTGTTTGGTGGCTCTAGTAGTGCGAGCTTTTTGTGATCTAGCACCCCATGACGGCTTACTTCTCCTGACAAGTCAGGTGCAATTTGTGCACCAAAGCTATACCCATAAATTGTTGTGTCTTGGCCTACTGGCAACACCTTAGCTAGAGCTTCTGCCAGGCGGGCTGCAATGAAACCTACGTTTCCAGCACGGAGCTGTGCCCGCTCTTGCCGCGTTGTACTCAGTTCGTTATGTGGGGCTACAATAACACGGCACCCCAAAACTTCTGCTATAGCGAGCGCTGCTGCGTCACGATGTGGCACCATGCCGGCTGCAAATTCCGGCACATACACAATTGTGCGTGATTCGTCATAGTCACCCCTTGGCGTAACATTATAAAGGCGAATTTGTGAACCATCAGATAGATCCACCACAGTAGGGTGTGGCACATTTAGTAATGTTCCCATGGGAATTTCATCTAGTTTCGCGCTGGTATGTTCGTCACTAATTTCTGTTGGTGGTGCATATATACCGGTTGCTGGATAATAATCTTGTGAGTAGCAGCTATTCGCTACGCTGGGTTGAGTGTTTTTCATGGTGACTTATTATAGCACAATTATATTATTTTTACAATAAGCGGAATGATTGCTACAATACATACGGTATGAAGCAAAAAAAGCCCACACGAAGTACAATTACAAATAAGAAAGCGCGGTTTGATTATGATATTAAAACCGAATACCTTGCTGGTATTGTGCTTAATGGCCCAGAAACTAAAAGCCTCCGCTTTAGCAGGGGGAGTTTGCGGGGAGCTTTTGTAACCATTAAAAATGGCGAAGCATGGCTCAATAATTTACAAATTATGCCCATGAACACTAATGCCGCACATTTGACCGAAGATCAACAAACCAGAGCCCGCAAACTACTGTTAAAAAGACGTGAACTAGCCGATATTATTGCCTCAAAAGATCAGGGGAATGCCATTGTGCCATTGGCACTCCTCACCAAAGGCCGCTACATTAAGGTGCGCATTGCCACCGCCAAGGGCAAAAAAGCTTACGACAAGCGTGCCAAAATAAAAGAGCGTGATACTCACCGCGACGCAAAACGAGATCTTAAAAAGTACCAATAAATAGCCGAAAAGCGCTACAATAGCTGTATAAACATAAGAATACAGTACGTGTGACAAAACATGAATGGTATTTAATCCTAAGCGCGGCAGTTGCACTCAAAAGCAAAGATCCCTCTACGAAAGTAGGCTGTATTATGGTAGATGCCCAGCGAGGGGATGTACTAGCACAGGGTTATAACGGTTTTCCACGCCACTGGCCAGACGAAACTATTGCCACTATGTCACGTACAGACAAATACGCACTGACTATACATGCTGAACAAAACGCTATTGCTAACGCTGCCGCGCGCAGCGCAGCACTGAATGGCTGCATTGCTTACGTTACTCATCACCCGTGTTCTGACTGCACTAAACTGATGATTCAAGCAGGAGTCGCCGAAGTTCATTTTGTCACACCGCAGCCCGAATTACGCCAACGATGGATAGATTCTTTTGATTTATCTATTAAAATGTTCAGTACAGTGGGCATTATTCATCATGAGCATAAGCTAGACATAAACGAACTTCTTTCAAAAGCTGCCGCCGGTGCACATACACCCTAACGATGCCTGCTAAATGAGTATATCTATTGACATTTATAGTATTTTGTACTATAATGGTTCTCACGCTATTTAATTAAAGTAGCGATTAAACAAAAATATCAGGCTCTTTTCTAGTGATATTCCTGGCTCATATAGTGCGCACCGACCTTGCAGTACACTAAGGTGCTCAGTTAGCGAGTCAGGAACCAAAAAGAGAAACTAAACCAGGTACAAGATAGACGCTTCTACAAATGAACGAAGGTCATTGGCTACTCGGTTAGTTTAATCTAAAAATACTGTTGAACATTTCCCAGATCGCATCAGTGCTTATTGCTTGCTAAGAGTAAGCAGTGCGTGATCTGGGAAGCACAGTACCAGTCACAGAAAGGGTCGACATGTCTGTCAAGGACAATGTTCGTATCGGTGGAGCAGGCGCGGGATGGTGGCTCTTCGGAGTCGTCTTAACCATCGCCACGATAGTTTTGTTCGCTCTAACCTGGAGTGGTCTCGCCCCGTGGGTAGCTGACCGCCAGCGCGAGGTGAACGAAAACTCACAGTCCTTCCAGGACGCTCAGGTGCGAGAACTCCGCAACCTCGTCATC
>Ga0116152_10005083_pt1 | contig 10294 bp, 10 predicted proteins | sample AD_UKC119_MetaG_FD_89894 | JGI IMG/M metagenome (GOLD analysis project Ga0116152, IMG submission 89894) | Active sludge microbial communities of municipal wastewater-treating anaerobic digesters from Hong Kong - AD_UKC119_MetaG | ecosystem: Engineered > Bioreactor > Anaerobic > Digestate...
GGCCGTACAGGTATGCCGCGCCGCTGCCCACGGCAATCAGGCTGTCCATATTCGGCGACAGCCGCCGCAGCAGCTTAAACCCTTTATCAAAATAGGATCGGTTGATTACCAGTACCGGCGTTGCCAGCATCACCTGCAGCAACGCGTTGGTCATCGGGTATTCCTCCATCCGCAGAAAATGCGGCATCGGCAGCCCGAGCATCTGCCCCATGCTAATAACCATCAGCGGAACCAAAAACGCAAGCGACCACAGAAAGCGTCCCCACTGGTTTTTGTCTTTGTCCTTTTTTTCCGGTTTGGTTGATATTATTTCATCAGAAATCGCGTGATAGCCGGCGTGGTCCACGGCATCCGTATTTCCTGTGCATGTGTTTCACCGTCTTTGGTCTTTACGCGCATAGCGCCGGAAAGCAGATCCACCTGCACGTCCTCTACGAACGGTAAATGGCGAACCGCTTTATCCACATGTGCGCTGCAAGCTGCGCACGACATACCTTCCACCTTGTAGTGCTCCATTGCTTTCACTCCTTTCCCCTATATTATATACCCAAAGTTAGATAACTCAAACCAGCAGGAGAAAACAAGCATGGGAGAGAACCTATACACCATGAATTTCTTAGGAGTGAATGCATGAAAGAATGCCTGGATCTGTATCGGACGTTTTTTTTAATTGGCAGCATTACCTTTGGCGGCGGGTATGCCATACTTCCGATATTGATACGCGAAATTGTTGAAAAACGGAAATGGATTACCGAAGATGCGATGCTTGACTACTTTGCGGTCAGCCAATGCACGCCGGGGATCATCTGCGTAAACATCTCCACCTTTATGGGCTACCGCCGAAAGGGCTTTTGGGGTGCGCTGTCCGCCACGCTTGGTGTGATTACGCCATCGATGATTATTATCACGGTTATCGCTGCGGTATTAACGAACTTCACCGATATCATTTGGGTGCAGCATGCGTTTGCGGGCATCCGTATCGCCGTCAGCGCGCTGATCGCCTCCACGGTTTGGAACCTTGCCGCAAAAAACGCACGTACATGGCTGAAGGCCGCAATCGCGGTATCCGCCTTTGTTACCGTTGCGCTGCTTAGCATTTCCCCCATCTATGTCACCATTGCGTTTGCGGTGTTTGGTGCGTTCTTTTTCGGAAGGAGGCGGCAGGCATCATGATTTATCTGCAATTAGCCTTTGAGTTTTTCAAGGCAGGTTTGTTTGCGGTGGGCGGCGGGCTGGCCACGCTCCCGTTTTTAATGCAGACCTCCGTGGCCTATCCGCAATGGTTCTCCATTGACGAATTGATGCAAATGGTAGCCGTTTCAGAATCCACGCCCGGCCCGATCGGCATCAACATGGCAAGCTTCGTGGGCTTTCATGTGGCGGGTATCCCCGGCGCCATCGTGGCCACGCTTTCGCTTACGCTGCCCGCGTTTGTTACCATCCTGCTCGTGGTCAACGTGCTGGATCGTTTTAAAACCAACCGTTTGATCAACGGTGGGCTGGAAGCGCTGCGGCCGGCTGTAACAGGCCTGATTGCCGCCGCCGGATTTGTGGTTCTTAAATCAGTATTGATCGCAGAGCTTGACGGTGTTGTTACCTTCCAATGGCTGCCGTTTATCCTGTTTATCGCACTGTTTGGCAGTCTGCGAATCAAGCAGCTTTCACGCCTGCACCCCATCGTGTATATCGCCATTGGCGCGGTGCTGGGAATCGCCTTCCAACTATAGCCGCACCATGGCCGAAGCGTTTGCAATTCTTGACTTTGCGTATGTGCTATGTTATGCTTCGGATGGTCGTTTCGACAAGCTTTCTCATCGGGATGCACCATGAAACCCTGCATTTAATCATGGTGCGGGGTATGTTTTTGCAGCGGAGGCAAGCATGAAACAACGGTATTTCCGGTCCCAGATATTGACAGCTACTTTTCAGGCCGCTCTTTATGGCTTCGTATTTCTTACCTTTTTCCTTCTGCTTTCCATCACTAACCCGCAGATTGTCAACTACAGCCGTACCGCCGCCATCACAATGGCTACATTTGTCATTGTCCTTGTCATCCTTACCAACGTTTACGGCGGGTATCGGCTTGGCATCAGCAAACCGCGTTCAGTGTTTTTTTCCATCCTGATCACGGTTATCCTGACGGATATCGTAACCTATATCCAACTGCAGATCATGAACGTCAACCCCTACAACAATCCGCACCTGATGCTGCTGGGTGAGGATTTTCTGTTGCTGTGCTCCATTCTGATCCTCCAAACAGGTATTATCTTTTTCTTTGTCAAACTGGGGCATTATTTTTACTTCAAAATTAATCCTCCGGAACGCTGCTGCATTATCGCATCCTCGCAGGAGCAGGCCGATCACATTGCGGAGAAAATCAACTCCTTTTCCCAAAAATATAAATTGTGCGATATGCTGCACTATAACTGCGACGATGTATATGATACCATCAAGGATCACGATGTCATATTCCTGTCCGGCATTCCGGATACCGAAGAAGCGCAGATTGAAGCATTTTGCTACAAATACGGCAAATCCATGTATCTGCTGGCGGAACTGGAAGACGTCATTATTTCTTCTTCGTCCCAAATCGTGATTGACGACACACCGTTTCTGTATACACATCGGGTGGAGCCGTCGCTCATTCAGCGCTTTATTAAGCGGATGATGGATATTGTGATCTCCACGCTCGGCATTGTTCTGCTCAGCCCGCTGATGCTCGCCGCGGCGATCAGCATCAAACTCACAAGCAAGGGACCCGTCTTTTTCCGGCAGGAACGCGCGACCATCAATGGGAAGATTTTCCGGATTATCAAGTTTCGCACCATGTACGATCAGAACAGCCAAAGCGTTGAAGAAAGTGCCTTTGAAAACGACGAACGGATTACCAAGTCCGGACGCGTGCTGCGCAAATACCGCATTGATGAGCTTCCCCAGCTTTTTAACGTGTTCACCGGTGACATGAGCGTGGTGGGGCCGCGGCCGGAAATGCTGATTAACGTCGACCGCTACACGCGCGAGGTTCCGGAGTTTGAATACCGCAAACGGATGAAAGCGGGCCTGACCGGCCTTGCGCAGATTGACGGCAAGTATAACACTGCCCCCAAAGATAAGGTGATATTGGATCTCCTTTACATTGAGCAATTCTCGCTTTCGCTGGATATTAAGCTGATGCTTCGCACCATCACGGTTTTTTTTCGCCGCGACAGTACGGAAGGTTTCAATCCGCTGCACAAACCCAGCCCGATGAAGATGCGTATTCGTCCGCGAAATGTGAGCACAAAATAAGCACAGATGGGAGAAACATGGCATGGATCATACGCTGTTAATCATGGCGGCAGGTATGGGCAGCCGCTACGGCGGTAACAAGCAGATTGAGGGAATGGGTCCCCATAACGAGATTCTGTTGGAGTACTCCATTTACGATGCGCTGGAGGCCGGCTTTAACAAGGTCGTATTCATCATCAAGCATGATTTTGAAGACCGCATTCATGAGATCATCGGGGATAAGCTCAGCCGCCGTGTGAAGGTCGAATACGTGTTTCAGGACTTTGATGCCCTGCCCGACTGGTACGCAATACCGCAGGGCCGTATCAAGCCGTTTGGCACGGTGCATGCTGTACTTTGTGCCAAGGATGTAATCCATGAGCCGTTTGCCGTAATCAATGCCGACGATTACTATGGCCGCGGCCCTTATGAAAAGATCATTACCCATCTGGATACGCTCAAACCCGAGCAGGAAGCATGCATGGTCTGCTACCGGTTGAAAAACACAGTGAGCGAATACGGATCCGTTACGCGCGGCGTATGTGAAACCAGTGCGGACAGAAAGCTGTGCAAACTAACGGAAACCTATAAAATTCAACGCTTTGCAGATGGCACCATTCGCGATACGAACGCCGATCCCGCCGGTGTTATTCTGGATCCGGAATGCTTGGTCAGTATGAACCTGTTCGGCTTTACCCCATGGTTTTTCAAGATTGCCGAAAAGCGGTTTCAAGCATTCCTGAAATGCCTTCCCAGTGACGAAATCAAGGCGGAATACGTATTGCCGACGCTGATCGATCATATGATGTACTCCGAAGGACTGACCGTGGATGTGCTGACTACGGATGCATCCTGGTTTGGCGTAACCTATCAGGCGGATAAGCCTTATGTTCAGCAGCAGCTGTTGGCTATGCACCAAAGCGGTTTTTATCCCGAACAATTATTCTAAAACGCGGGAGGATAGGCAATGAAGATTTTATTAACAGGCGGCGCAGGTTATATCGGATCGCACACCTATGTTGAGCTTTGCAATGCGGGCCATGAGGCTGTGATTGTGGATAATTTCTACAACAGCTCCCCCATTGTACTAAAGCGGCTGGAAGCCATTACCGGCAAGCCGGTGCCGTTTCATCAGGCGGATGTATGCGACGCCAAGGCGATGGACGAAATTTTCACACAGCACGCGTTTGATGCGGTCATTCACTTTGCGGGCTATAAAGCCGTGGGCGAGAGCGTGGAAAAGCCGTTGCAATATTACCGCAATAATCTGGACAGCACCATGACGCTTTGTGAAACCATGCAAAAGCACGGCGTAAAGAAATTCGTGTTCTCTTCCTCCGCCACGGTATACGACCAAAGCTGCACCTCACCGCTGGATGAAACCATGCGCACCGGCTGCACCAATCCCTACGGATGGACCAAATTTATGATCGAGAAGATACTGACCGGAATTGTGACCGCTGACCCGAGCTGGTCCGTTACACTGCTTCGGTATTTCAATCCTATCGGTGCGCATAAAAGCGGCACTATCGGGGACGATCCCGTGGGAATTCCCAACAATCTGATGCCCTACATCACGCAGGTGGCGTCCGGCCTGCGCGATAAGCTAAGCGTGTTCGGCGCCGATTATGATACGCCGGACGGTACGGGCGTGCGCGATTATATCCACGTCGTAGACCTGGCCAAAGGCCATTTGGTCGCCTGCGATTATCTGCGGGATCATCCCGGATGTGAAATTTTCAATCTGGGAACAGGCATAGGCTACAGCGTGCTGGACTTGGTAAAGGCCTTTGAGCGTGTTACCGGTATCCATATCCCGTATGAAATCACCAGCCGCCGTCCCGGTGACCTGGCAACGGTCTATTCCAATCCTGCCAAAGCCAAACAGGTGCTCGGCTGGACAGCGGAAAAATCGCTGGACGATATGTGCCTGGATTCCTGGCGGTGGCAAAGCCAAAATCCCAAGGGATACCACAGCTGAATATCCGTTCATTATCAAACCAACGCCCTTGCATGGAATTGTAAGGGCGTTTATGAATTCATCCGCATATTTCCCCTATTCTAGTTCTGGTATAGCCAGATATCTCCTCATTGTTGCGTTTTGATGGGAAATTATACAATTGTTTTATAATTCCCTGTCTTTTTTCCGTTTCTCATTCCAAAATCAAGCCAATACAGGTATAATAGTAGCAATATAGATTACGGAGTTGATTTCCGATGGAGATGTTGCAATGGAACTGTTAAAGGAACGCATCCTCAAAGACGGCCACGTAAAGGACGCCGATATCATTAAAGTAGACGGATTTTTGAACCATCAGATTGATATCGCTTTGATGGATGCAATCGGCAGGGAATTCAAGCGCTTGTTTGCGGATGAGAAAATCACCAAGGTGATTACGATTGAAGCCAGCGGCATTGCTATTGCCTGCTTTACGGCTTTACAGTTCAACGTTCCATTGGTATTTGCCAAGAAAAGCGAAAGCAAGAACATTGACGGCGAGGTGTATAAAACAACCGTCACCAGCTTTACCCACGGGCGGGACTACACCGTCATCCTAGAAAAACGGTATCTCTCTCCTGATGACCGCATCATTATCATTGACGATATTCTGGCAACCGGCAAAGCCCAGCGCGGGCTGCTGGACATCAGCGCACAGGCAGGCGCTACCGTGGTCGGCATCGGTATCGCAATCGAAAAAGGCTTTCAGGGCGGCGGTGACGCGCTACGCAAGGCCGGCTATAACGTACAAAGCCTCGCAATTATCGACAGTATGCAGGATTGCAAAGTCAAGTTCCGCGATTAGCTGGAATGAAAAATCATTAACGCCCTTCCGCTATTTTGCGGAAGGGCGTTTGCATATGTTTTGTTATCTGTCCTCGCGGAAGTACGGCTGCCCGAGGCTTTCCGGCGGCTGGTTTTCGTGCCGTCTGCGCATGGAGACAACAATCAGTACTATAATCGTAACCACATACGGCAGCATTTTAAACAGCTCCTGCGAAGAGCGCGTCAGCCCGCCGATATAGAAGTACAGCCAGAACAGCACGCCGAACAGGTACGAGCCCCAGATAGCCTGCTTTGGCTTCCACCGCGCGAAGATAACCAGCGCCACGGCCAGCCAGCCAAGCTTTTCAATACCGCCGTCGTTGGCCCAGGTGCCCTTGATGTAGTCCATTACATAGTACAGGCCACCCAAGCCGGTAATCGCCGCACCGATGCAGGTAGACAGGTATTTGTACTTCGTTACGCTGATGCCTGCGGCATCCGCCGTTGCGGGGTTTTCGCCCACGGCACGAAGGTTGAGCCCTTTGCGCGTTTTATTCAGGAACCAGCTCATGATGAACGCGAGGATAATTGCCAGATACACCATGAAGCCGAGCGAGGAAAACACACCCACGTTGGAAAGAAACGGAAGCGTGGCGCGATACGCGCCGCTGGTAGTCGACACGGAAATCTGCCCCACGCCGCCGGCCATTTTGTTGAGCGCACCACCGAAAAAGTTAGCCACGCCCGAGCCGAAGATCGTGAGGGTTAAGCCGGTCACATTTTGGTTGGCACGCAGCGTGATGGTGAGAAAGCTGTAGATGAAGCCGCCAAGCAGGGATGCCGCCAGCGCGCAAACCAGTGCGATCAGCAGCCCCGTCAGCGGCGCGGGTGATGCCACATACGTTTCGTACTGGAATGCGCCGGCCAAACCGGCGATACCACCCAGGTACATAATACCGGGCACACCGAGGTTCAGGTTTCCTGATTTTTCCGTCAATATCTCACCCAGCGCGCCAAACAGGATCACCGTGCCAAACACCAGTGCTGCCTGCAGCAGGGATAGTATTTGCGTCATATCAGTTTTCCTCCTTCCCGCTGCGGAAAATCAGCCGGTATTGGGTGAAGAACTCGCTGCCAAGAATAAAAAACAGGATAATGCCCGTGATCATCTGCGAGGCGTAGTCGTTCAGGTTATACTGTGACGCAATCTGGATTGCGCCCTTTTCCAAAAATACCAGCAATCCGGCCACAAGGATCATCATAAACGTGTTGAACTTCGCCAGCCATGCCACGATAATCGCGGTAAATCCTCTGCCACCCGCCGTGCTGGTGGAAATCGTATGCGAAGCACCTGCCACCGCAATAAAGCCCGCCAAGCCGCAGATTGCGCCGGACAGCATCATCGTGCGGATAATTACGCGCTTTACGTTGATGCCGATATAGCGCGCCGTATTGTCTGATTCACCGACCACCGCGATCTCATACCCGTGCTTGGAGTAGCGCAGGTAGATATACATAATTACCGTCAGCGCAAGGACGATGATCACATTGAGCAGATATTTCTGTCCCAGCACAGGCGGAAACCAGCCAACCTGTGTCTTTTGGTTGATAATGCCGACCGTGTTGGAGCCAAACGGATTTTCCCAAATGGCGACAAAGTACGATGTCAGCTGAATTGCCACGTAGTTCATCATCAGGGTAAACAGCGTTTCGTTTGTGCCGTAGCGTGCCTTAAACGTGGCCGGTATTGCGCCCCAAACCGCGCCTGCGATACCGCTGACCACGAAGGAGATTAAAAGCAGCGTCCATGTTGGCAGCGCTTTGCCGAAATAGATCATCACGGCTGCGGTTGCCAGGCCGCCGACCAGTATCTGGCCTTCTGCGCCGATGTTCCAAAACCGCATTTTAAACGCCGGCGCCAGCCCGATACCGATGCAAAGCAGCATTGCAATATCGCGCAGGGTAACCCACGTGCGCCGCTTGGAGCCAAAGTTGCCTTCGAACATCGCCTCGTAGACCTTAAACGGATTGAGATGTACAATCGCAAAAATAACAAACGCACTGACAACCAACGCCAACACAAGGCCGACAATCCGGATCAGCCAGCTGTGCCAGATCGAAATGGAATCGCGCTTGGCTATGCGCACAAACGGCTCTTTATGAGTTTGAATCATCGTTATTGTCCTCTCCGTGTTTTGTCATCAGCAGCCCGACCTCGTTTTTATCCGCGTCCTTACCCGCTAGGATTCCGCTGACCTTTCCATCGCAAAGCACAAGAATCTTATCGCACAGTTCCAGCAGCACATCCAGGTCCTCGCCGACAAAGATCACGGCGACGCCCTTTTCCTTTTGCTGATTGATCAAATCATAGATTGTATAGGAGGAATTGATGTCCAGCCCACGCACGGCATAGGCCGTCATCAGCACGGTCGGCGAGGAAGATATCTCGCGCCCGACTAGTACCTTTTGCACGTTTCCGCCCGAAAGCCTACGCACCGGAATCGTCAGCCCCGGCGTGTTGACATCCAGCTCTTTCACCACATGGCGCGCCAGCTTGCGCGGCGTTTTACGGTCGGTAAACATGGACTTGCCGTTGCGGAACGACCGCAGCATCATGTTATTGGTCAAATCCATATTGCCGACCAGGCCCATCCCCAGCCGGTCCTCCGGTACAAACGAGAGCATTACACCCATGGCAAAGATCTCGCGGGGGTCCTTGCCCGCAAGCTCTACGGATTTTCCGGTTTTAGGATCAATGTATTGAATGGTGCCCGCCTCAAACGGCTGCAGGCCCGCAACCGCTTCGAGCAGCTCCTTTTGTCCGCAGCCGGAGATACCCGCTATGCCCAGCACCTCGCCGGAATATGCCGTGAAGGAAACATCCTCAAGCTTGGTTATGCCGTCCGGATCCTTTACGGTAAGATGGTCAACCACAAGCCGCGGTTTTGGATCCTTTGGCTCCGGCCGCGCAATGTTCAGCGATACCTGATGACCAACCATCATATTGGTCATTTCCGCGGCGTTCGTGTCCTTGGTTGCCAGCTCGCCAACGTACTGTCCGCGCCTGAGCACCACCACACGATCGGAGATTTCCTCCACCTCATGCAGCTTATGGGTGATAATCACAACCGCTTTGCCGTCGTTTTTCATGTTTCGCAATACGCAAAACAGCTTCTTTGTTTCCTGCGGTGTCAGCACGGCGGTCGGCTCATCCAAAATCAGGATGCTTGCTCCGCGAAACAGCACCTTGACGATCTCCACGGTCTGTTTCTGCGACACGGACATATCATATATTTTCTGTTCTGGATTGACTTCAAAGCCGTACAGCGCACAGATACTGCGTATCTTGTCGCCGACGGCTTTCAGATCCAGCTTGCCCTTGCCCGGCATGCCCAATATAATGTTTTCCGCCGCAGTCAGCACGTCCACCAGCTTAAAATGCTGGTGCACCATACCGATACCGAGATCATACACATCCCGTGGGCTGCGTATGGTAACCTCCTGCCCATTCACGATGATATGTCCGGCATCGGGATAATAAATACCGGACAGGATGTTCATCAGCGTCGTCTTGCCGCTGCCGTTTTCGCCAAGCAGCGACAAAATCTCGCCCTTGTGAATATCCAGGCTTACCTTTTCGTTTGCAACTACCGAGCCAAACGTTTTGGTGATATTGCGCATGCTGATTGCAGCCTTGGCGCTATCCATGCTGATTACCCCCTAAAATAATGGAAAGGGCCACCCCAATCGAAGTGGCCTTTCCATTTTTAAGCAGAGCCAAAATTACTCGGCGTTGAGCTCCGTGATGCCGTCGATGCGCAGGCCGAAGTACGGAGCGCTGCGGAGAACGGACTCTTCGAAAATGCCGTTCACAATCGCTTCGCCGGTATCGCCTACCCAGTCGCCATCGGTGTCGATCGCCATGTAGCTGGTTACGGTTTCGCCGCCAACGGTGAAGTTTGCAGTATCAAACACGTTGAGCGTGCCATCCTTCAAAGCCGCTTCCACTTCCGCAACCTTCTCGGCAGTGCCTTCGGCACAGCTTTCGCCAAGCGTGGAAATCATCACAGCACCGTCGGAATAGCCCTTGGCCCAATCGGTGGCAATGTCTTCGCCATTGAGCATGCAGGTGAACGCGTAAGTGTAGTAAACGCTCCAGTTGTTCTGGGCGCTGGTCAGCGCGGCCTTGGGTGCCACGGAAAGCATGTCTACATTATAGCCCACGCAGTATACGGTGGTGCCGCCTTCCAGCAGCGCTTCACA
>Ga0116152_10005085_pt1 | contig 10290 bp, 8 predicted proteins | sample AD_UKC119_MetaG_FD_89894 | JGI IMG/M metagenome (GOLD analysis project Ga0116152, IMG submission 89894) | Active sludge microbial communities of municipal wastewater-treating anaerobic digesters from Hong Kong - AD_UKC119_MetaG | ecosystem: Engineered > Bioreactor > Anaerobic > Digestate...
CCCCCGCGCGCTTGGAGCAACTCCAGGGCCCGGGCCCGGGCGGGGCCCACGCCCTTGAGGAACTGGACGGCAGTGGCGAGGTCGAGGCCTTGGGCCATGGTCGGGCTTCCCTGCGAAACTGTCCTTGCCGTAGGCGATCCCGGATGTTAAATTCCCCAGCCTTGGAATTCAACTTCGGGAGGAGACCACCATGAGCAGGAAATGCTCGGTCTGCAACAAGGGTCCGCAGTACGGGAACCGGGTCAGTCACGCGCACAACGTGACCAAGCACCGCTGGCTGCCGAACCTGCAGAAGATCAGGTTCGAGCTGGACGGCAAGGTCGTGCGCGGCTACGTCTGCACCCGTTGCATCCGCACGGGCAGCGTCAAGAAGGTCGTCTGACCGGCGCGTCCCGTCACCGGATCCTTTTGAAGATGTGCTGCAGCCCCCCGGCCTCCACCGGGGGGCTGATCGCGTCCGGTCCCAGGCGCTCGACGGCCGAACGCAGCGGCTCGGCCATCTGGGCCGGGTCGATCCAGCCCACGTCCCCGCCCCTGGCCGCGGCCGGCCCCTGCGAGTAGCGCACCGTCAGCTCGGCGAAGTCGCCGCCCTTGGCCAGTTCGCCCTGGACCTGCTCCGCCAGCTCGGCCGTGCCCAGCACCATGTGCAGCAGGTGGATCTTGCCGGCGGCCGCCTGCTGGTCCGCTCCGTCGCGCGCGTCGCGCAGCCGCTGCTCCCAGGCCGCCAGCTCGCGCGCCGCCCCGGGGTCGCGCGCCCCGAGCATGCCCACCACCGACAGTGCCGCGTCGTAGCGGCCGAGGTTCTCGAGGATCTGCGCCTTGACGATGTAGGCGTTCAGCAGGTCGGGGTCGAGCTTCAGCGCCTGGTCCACCTGGTCCAGCGCCTCCTCGGGCCGCTCGCCCTGCTCGAGATGGATGCCGTAGTTGAAGTGCCCCATGGCGTCGTCGGGACTGCCGGCCAGGAACGCGCGGAACTGCGTGCCGGCCTCGTCGAAGAGCCCGGCCACCTCCAGGGCGTTGGCCAGGTTGAAGCGCACGCGCGGCGGCGCGGTCGGATCGTCGGCGGCCTTGCGCAGCCAGACCAGGGCCGAGTCCAGCTCCTCGGCCGCGAAGAAGGCCTCGCCCAGCGAGCCCCAGGTGCGCCCGCCCGGCTGCAGGGCCACGGCGCGGCGGCAGTAGCCCACGGCGCGGTCGTGCTGGCCGGCCAGGATGCTCATCTCCGAGGCCGAGATCAGCTGCTCGGGCCCGGGCGTCTCGCGGGCCATGGCGTCCTCGAGGTGGCCCAGGGCCTGGTCCCACAGGCCCTTGCCCGCGGCGATCTCCGCCAGCAGGCCGTGCAGCCAGGCGTCGTCGACGCCCTGGCGCTGCAGCTGGGTCAGCAGGTTGTAGGCCTTGGCGTTCTGGCCCTCCTGCAGGGCCAGGCGCGCCAGGCCCTCCAGGATGCCGGGATGGTCGAAGGTCAGCTGCAGTCCCGCCTCCCACTCGGCCTTGGCGTCGGCCACGCGCCCGGCCCGCAGCAGGGCCCGGCCGTGCCAGTAGCGGGCCTCGGGGTCGTCGGGCGCCAGGCTGGCGGCCCGGCCGCCGAAGTCCAGGGCCTCGTCGACCCGTCCCTCGCGCACGGCCATCACCGTCAGCGGCAGCAGGGTCTCGATCCTGGCGCCGTCGCGCTCGAGGCAGGCCAGCAGCGCGGTCCGGGCCTCGCGCATCTTCCCGGCCCGGTACAGTTCCTTGCCCTGGACGCAGGGGTCGTCGGCCGGAGCGCCGGGTGCGGCGGTCGGGGCCGGACCGGACGCGGCCTGGGCCAGGGCGGCCGCCGCGGGGGCCAGCACGAGCAGGACCAGGACGACCACCGGCAGGCGATGCCGGCGGCCGCGGACGGTGGGCGCGGGGGTTGTGCGGGTCAAGGAGCAACCTCGGGTCGGGGCCGGGAACGGGGCCGCGCGATTCCGGCATTCAAGTCCGGGCGAAGGCGGCCGATCCATCGGAATGAAACCGGCCTACGGCCGGCGGAGTTCCGGCCGATCCCGCCCTTCGGGGGCGGAACCCGGGGCACCTCATCCGGCCGCCCGGCACCGGGGAAGGATCATGATAACGCCATGAGCGATCAGGTGAAACCCAGAATCCTGGTGGTCGAGGACGATCCCGACCTGCGCACCATCCTGCGCCTGCAGCTCATGTCCTCCGGCTACGAGGTGGTCGAGGCCGAGAACGGCCTGCTGGGCTTCAACGCCGTGCAGGAGCAGCGCCCCGACTGCGTGGTGCTCGACCTGATGATGCCCGTGCTCGACGGGTTCGGGTTCCTCAAGCGCGTGCGCAGCCTGATCGACCTGAAGGACATCCCCATCCTGATCCTGACCGCCAGCCAGGACGAGCGAAACCGCATCCGCGGCTTCCAGTACCAGGCCGATGCCTACATGGGCAAGCCCTACGACCTGGACGTGCTGACGGCCGAGGTGGGACGCCTGGCCGCGACCAGCAAGGCGCGCTGAGCGCACGCCGGTCCGCCGCCGATCCCGCGTCGGTCCGCCGCCGAGGGTCAGCCGATCCAGGCGCGGATCGGTTCGAGCCAGAATCCCGGAGACAGCCAGCACACGGCCGGATCGTCCGGGTGCAGGCGGCCCTGCGCCGCCAGCATCGCGACGGCCGCGTCGGTGTCGCCGCGCGCGAACCGCAGGGGTACGGCCGTGCGCAGCAGCGCGTCGGGCGTGACGGCCGCCGGCTGCCAGGCGCCCGGCTTCGGCATCTGTCCCGCGGCGCGCGTGCGCAGGATCTCCAGCTGCTCGGTGCTGCCCGCGGCCGCCAGGCCGTCGGCCAGCGCCAGGGCCCGCACCGCGTCACCCCGTTGCAGGGCGGCGCGGGCGTCGAGGAAGGTCCAGGCGTCGGCACCGGGCCGGGGGCCATCGGCCCCGGCGACGACCGGGTCGCCGGGCGCCGCGTCGCGGCCCGCCGGCAGGGCCGGCTCGCGGCCCTGGTCCACCGCCAGGTGCCCCTCCAGCAGCAGGGGCCGCCAGTCGATGCCGCCGGACGCCGCGGGCCACCGGCCCAGGGCCGCGGCCGCGTCGCGCAGCCGTCCCGCGCGGCGCAGCGATCCCACCAGCAGCCAGGCGTAGAGCGGCTCGGCGGTCCATTCGCCCGCCAGTTCCTCCAGCCGCCGCAGCGCGGCGTCGGGACGACCGCAGAGGTCGTCGGCCGCCGCCAGCAGCAGCCCCGCGCGGGCGAACGAGCGCGGCAGGTCGGGCCACGGCGCCAGCAGCGGCGCCACCTCGGCGGGCCGTCCGACCAGCACGGCCAGGACGCCGCGCAGGTAGGCGGCGAACAGGGCCTCGTGCGCCCCGCCGCCGGCGCCGGCGCCGCCGCGATGGTCGGCCCCGCACGCGAAGGCGCGGGCCTCGGCCACGCGGCCGCTGTCGGCCAGCACCAGGGCCTTGAGGTCCGCCGCGGCGCGGTAGCCCTCGTTCAGGGCGAGCGCGGCCTCGACCTCGGCCAGGGCCGCATCGTTGCGGCGCAGCTGGTAGAGGGCCGCGGCATGGCGAGTGCGGTAGTCGGGGTAGCGGGGACGGCGCTCGACCAGGGCGGCGAAGCGCTCGAGGCCCTCGTCCCACCGGCCCGCGCGGCAGAGGGCCACCGCCGCGGCCACCTCTTCCTTCTCCGAAACGCCCGAGGCGGCCTCGAGCACGAGGTCGGCGAGGTTCGTCGGCACCGTCGCCGCCGTGTAGCCGCCGTCGCGCTGCAGGCGCCCCAGCAGCCAGTGCTCGACGCGGCGCCCGGACTCGAGCAGCGCGTTCAGGCTCTCGGCGGCCTCCCGGTCGCGGCCGAGGCCGGCCAGGGCGGCGGCCTCGAGCGTGCGCGCCTCGATGTAGTCGGGGTTGATGCGCAGGGCGGCCCGCGCCGCCGACAACGCGCCGTCCCAGGCGCCCAGCGCCGTGCGCGCCGCGCCCAGCAGGGCATGCAGGTCGGGGTAGACCGGCCAGAGCTCGGCCGCCTCGGCGAAGTGGGCGCGCGCGGCGTTGGCCTCGCCCGCACGCAGCAGGCGGCGCCCCTCTCCCACCAGGGCCTGGCGGAAGTGGGACGCCGCCAGCGACGTCGCCGGATCGCCGCGGCCGTGGGCGGCTTCGCGCAGCCGCGCCACCGCTTCGGCGTAGCGGCCCTCCTCCAGGAGCGCGATCCCCTCGGCGTGGGCCTGGTGGCGTCCGCCGCGGAAGAAGCGGCCCAGGATCGGCGTCATGTCAGTCCATGTACTTGCGGCTGTAGGCCGGCGCGCTCAGGTCCTCGTTGGATCGATCGGGACCGAAGCCCGATGCGGTCGACCGCTCGGGCGCCCGCAGCGGCGGCGCCGCCTCGTCGGCCTCGGGCACGTCGATCTCGCCGATGCTGCGGCGCGCCACCCGGCGCAGGAACATGCCTTCGCCGGCCGCGGCCTCGGGCGCGCGGGGCGCGGGCGCCTCGCGGCGCAGGAACGGCGTCGCCGTTCCGGCCAGCGCGTCGGGCTCGGGCTCGCCGGCATCGGGCGCCAGCAGCACCATGTCGACGGGCGCCTCGCCGGCGGCCGCCTCCATGCACAGGGGCCCGGGATCGGCGGGGACGGCGACGTCCGCGATCACGTCGTCGTACGCGAGGTCGACCGCCTCGTCCCCGAAGTCATCCTCGGAGTCGTCGGCAGGCTGCGGCGCGGTCCAGGCCGCCGCCTCGGGCGTGGGCTCGGTGGCTACAGCAGGAGCGGGATCGTGCTCGAACTCGAACGGCGCGTGCGCGCGCGGCGCCTCGACGCGGGCGGCCGCCGGCGCTTCGACGGTGCGCACGGGTTCGGGCCGCGGCTCGGGCTGCGGCTCGGGCTCGCGCACCGCGGGCGCCACCGTCGCCGCGACGTGGACCGCCGGGCGGGCCGCCGCGGCGCGGAAGCCGGTGGCGATGACCGTCACCTGCAGCGTGTCGCCCAGGCTCTCGTCGACGCCGTAGCCGAAGATGACGTGCGCCTCGGGACCGGCCGCCTCCTGGATGAACTCCATGGCCTGCGCCGTGTCCTGCAGGTCGACGTGCGCGCCCAGGACGTTGACCAGCACGGCCTGGCTGCCGGCGATGTCCACGTCCTCGAGCAGCGGCGAACTGATGGCCTGCTGCGCCGCCTTGAGCGCGCGGTCCTCGCCGCTGGCGCGGCCGGTGCCCATCATGGCCTCGCCCATGCCGCGCATGACGGTGCTGACGTCGGCGAAGTCGAGGTTCACGTGGTCGTGGCGCGAGATGATCTCGTAGATGCCGCGCGTGGCCTCGTACAGCACGTTGTCGGCGATGCGGAAGGCGTCGTTCATGCTCGTGTTGGCGGGCACGACCTTCAGCAGCCGCTGGTTGGGGATGACGATCAGCGTGTCGACCGCCGCGCGCAGGCGCGCGATGCCCTCCTCGGCCTGCGCCATGCGCACGCGGCCCTCGAAGGCGAACGGCTTGGTGACGATGCCCACGGTGAGCGCGCCCTGCTCGCGGGCGATCTCGGCCAGCACCGGCGCCGCGCCGGTGCCGGTGCCGCCGCCCATGCCACAGGTCACGAAGACCATGTCGGCGCCGCGCAGGGACGCGGCGAGGGTGTCGCGGTCCTCCTCGGCGGCCGCGGCGCCCACGCGCGGCTTGCCGCCCGAGCCGAGGCCCTTGGTCAGCTGCGCGCCGATCTGCATCGCGTTGTGGGCGGGGGAGCCCTTGAGGGCCTGCAGGTCGGTGTTGACGGCGAGGAACTCCACGCCCACCAGCCCTGCCTCGATCATGCGCGCCACGGCGTTGCCGCCGGCGCCACCGACGCCGGCGACCTTGATGTCGGCCAGGCGCTCGGGTTCCTCGGCGAATTCGAACATCATGCCACCCGCCTCCTCCGTGAGTGGGGGCCGTCGGGGACTGAGTCCCCGGCGGATTCCGCAACCGGCGTGGCCCTGTCTCGGGTGGGACCCAAGTGCCGTCCTGGCGGGCCGTGGGCGCCGGCGTCGTGCCCTGCTGGTCCCTTCGTACCACAACCCGTGGGGCCCGCCAAGGGAAAAAACGGGCCTATCCTGTGTTCCTGGCCCGCCGGACTAGGCCTCGGCCTCGAGTTCCTCGGGCTCGACCGGCGCCGGGGCCCCGCCGCCCCGCCTGAGCAGGCCCTTCAAACGCCCGATCAGGCCCGGCCCCGCCGCGCGCGGATCGCCCTCGGCGGCCGCGTCGACGGTGTCGCGGGCCACGCACAGGCTCAGGCCGATGGCGGTGGCCCACTGGCCCCGCGGCAGGCGCTCGGCGCCCCGCAGCACCGGCGGCACCCAGCGGCACTCGGCGGGCAGGTCGAAGACCTCCTCGCACAGCTCGGCGGTGCCGCGGCAACGCGCGCCGCCGCCGGTCAGGATGACGCCCGCCCCCAGGCTGGCCAGCTCGCGCCGGTCGCCGAAGTCCTTCTTCACGTAGGCCAGGATCTCCTCGCAGCGCGGCTCGAGGATCGCGGCGATGATGCCGGGCGTGTCCTCGGGCTTCTCCTTCTCGAACAGCGCCTCGATGGGCACGTGGCCCACCAGGCTGCGCAGCACGACGCCGCGGCTGCGCTTGACGCCCTCGGCCTCGTCCAGCGGGATGCGCAGGCCGTGGGCCAGGTCGCTGCTGAGGTGGTGCCCGCCCAGGGGCACCGAGCCGGTGGCGATGACCGCGCCCTTGCGGTAGACCGCCCAGTTGGTGGCGTGGCCGCCGATGTCCACCAGCATGGCGCCGGCTTCGCGGTCGGCCGCGGTCACCAGCGCCTCGCCGGCGGCCAGCACGTCGACCTCCTCGGCCAGCGGCCGGTAGCGCGCGGTCTCGACGGCGCGCTCGATGTTGTGCAGCACGCTGCGCGAGCCGGTGATGACGTGGGCCTGCATCTCGAGCTGGCTGCCGACCCGGCCTGCCGGATCGACGACGCCGCGCACGCGGTCGACGGCGTACTCGACCGGCGTCACGGTCAGGATGCGGTGGTCGAAGGGGATGGCCATGCTGCGCGCACGGTTCTTGGCCTCGTCGACGTCGGCCGCGCGGATGGGCCGCGGGCCCGGGCCGATGGGCACCTGGGCCGTGGCCCGCACGCTGCGCAGGTGGCTGCCGGCGATGTTGTAGACGAAGCCCGAGACGTAGATGTCGCACTGCTTCTCGAGGGCGCGCACGACGCGCGCGACGCAGCGGCTGCCGGCGGCGAGGTTGACGAAGTCGCCGTCCTGGAAGCCCTCGGCCTTCTCCTGGGCGCAGCCGAGCACCTCGAGCTGTCCGCCCGGGCTGATCTCGGCGGCGATGGCGCGGAACGTGGTGGTGCCGAAATCGCAAGCGACGAGCAGACGACCCTGGCTCATGTGGCCGGCTCCTTCCGGTCCTGACGAACCCTGCGAGGCGGGGACCGGTCGGCCGCGGTCAGGATTGCGGCGCGTCCGGCTGACGGACGGTGATCTTGTCGCGGAAGCGCAGGTCGATCTCGAGCCCCTGGTCGAGGTGCTCGCGGCCGATCATGTAGCGCTGCAGCCGGTCGGCGAACTCCTCTCGCCCGACCAGCAGGGTGCCGCGTCCGTCCTGCAGGACGATAGCGAATCCGTCGGCGCGGGCAACCAGAAAATCGACCGGGGCCGCAGCTTCCAGCCCCGAGGCGTCGACCGCCCCCAGAAGCGCCAGCACCGCGGGCAGTTCGGCCGGGTCCAGGCGGCGCCGCCCGTCGGGCCCGCGGGGCGCCGCGAGGCCCACCAGCTCGGCCAGGCCCGGAGCGGGCAGGTGGTCCGGGAACGGCAGCACGCGTCCGTCGCCCACCAGCACCAGCAGGTCGGGGTCGCCCGGGCGCGGATCGGCGGGCGAGACGGCCACCAGCGGCCGCCACTCGGTGAACTCGATCCCGACCGTCGCCGGCAGGCGCCGCGTGATCCTGACCTCGTGCACCCAGGGCAGCGTGGCCAGGGCCGCCTCGGCGTCGGCGCGGCCCACGCGCCAGATGTTGCGGCCCAGCAGGCCGCCGAGGGCCGACTCGAGCGCGGTCGCCGACGTGAAGCGGTAGGCGCCGGTCTCGACGCGCTTGACGGCGAACACCGGCGAGGTCAGCAGCCACCAGCCCAGCGCCGCCAGCGCCGCGGCGGCCGCGACGCCGACGACGGCGCGCAGCACCAGCGGCCGGCGGGGCCGCCGCGTCCGGCGCCGGACGGCGAAGGCGCCCTGCTGGCCGCGCCCGATGCCCATCAGCGTCCCCGCGGGCGGCGGTCCAGGTGCGCGCACAGCGCCCCGACCTCGCGCCCGATGTCGCCCGCGCCCAGCGTCAGCAGCAGCGCGCCCTCGGGCACGTGCGCGTCGAGCCAGGCGCCCGCATCCGCGTGGCCGCCCAGCAGCGTGACGGCGGCCCCCCCGATGGCGGTCAGCGCGTCGCCGATGGCCTCGCTGCCGCAGCCGACGGAGGGATCCTCGCCCGCCGCGTACACCGGCAACAGGCCCACGACCACGGCGCCGGCCAGGGCGTCGGCGAACTCGCGGGCGAAGCACTGCGTGCGGCTGTAGCGGTGGGGCTGGAACAGCACCGCCACCGGCCGCCCGTACTCGCGGGCCACGGCCAGGGTCGCGCGCACCTCGGTGGGATGGTGGCCGTAGTCGTCGACCACGAGCACGCCGCCGTGCACGCCGTGCTCCTCGAGGCGGCGGCCCACGCCCTGGCTGCCCGCAAGGCCGGCGGCGATGGCGGCGAACGGCACGCCCAGCTCGAGCCCGACCGCCACGGCGGCCAAGGCGTTCTGCAGGTTGTGCCGGCCGCGCAGCGCCAGGCGGATCTCGCCGGCCGGTTCGCCGCGCACGACCACGCGCGCGGCCTGGCCCACGCCGTCGGGCGCGGCCACGGCCTCGGCCGTCACGTCGGCGCCGGCGTTCAGGCCGTAGGTGACCACGCGGCGGTCGAGGTGCGGCAGCAGGCCGCGCACCTCGGGATCGTCGTGGCACAGCACGCAGGTGCCGTAGAAGGGCACGCGCGCCAGGAACTCGGCGAACGTGGCGCACAGGCTGGCCAGGTCGGGGTAGAAGTCGACGTGCTCGTGGTCGATGTTCGTGACCACGGCGATCGTGGGCACCAGGTGCAGGAAGCTGCCGTCGCTCTCGTCGGCCTCGGCCACCAGGTGGTCGCCGCCGCCCAGCACCGCGTTGGTGCCCATGGCGCGGATGCGCCCGCCGACGATCACCGTCGGATCGAGCCCCCCGGCCGCGAGCACCGCCGCCACCAGCGTGGTGGTCGTGGTCTTGCCGTGCGAGCCGGCCACCGCGACGCCCGACTTCAGGCGCATGAGCTCGGCCAGCATCTCGGCGCGGCGGATGACGGGGATGCGCCGCGCGCGCGCGGCGGCCACCTCGCAGTTGGCCTCGGTCACGGCGCTCGAGCGCACCACCACGTCGGCGCCCTCGATGTTGGCCGCGTCGTGGCCGGCGAAGATGGTCGCCCCCAGGGTGGCCAGCCGATCGGTGACCGCGCCGGTGCGCAGGTCGCTGCCGCTGACGGTGAAGCCGAGGTTCAGCAGCACCTCGGCGATGCCGCTCATGCCGACGCCGCCGATGGCCACCAGGTGGATGTGTCGCGTGTTGCGGAACACGGCGTGCTCTCCGTTCGCTGCCCGCCGGTCCCGGCGGATCAGGGGGTCGGGGCGGTCGTCCCCGCGGGACGCCCGACGATGGTCAACAGGTCGCGCGCGATGGCGCGCGCGGCGTCGGGACGGGCCAGGCCGCGGGCCGCCCGGGCCATGGCCATCAGCCGGTCCCGGTTCCCCAGCAGCACGTCGACCGTCTTCACCAGGGCCGGGCCGTCGCAGTCCGCATCCAGCAGCACCTCGGCCGCGCCGGCCGCGGCGCACGACTCGGCGTTGCGCCGCTGGTGGTCGTCCGTCGCGAAGGGGAACGGCACGAGCACCGCCGGCCGCCCCGCCGCCTGCAGCTCGGCCAGGGTCATCGCCCCGGCGCGGCACACCACCAGGTCGGCCGCCGCCAGGGCCGACGCCATGTCGTCGATGTAGGGCACCACCCGCACGCGCTGCGGATCCGCCCCGGCAGCCGTGAACGCCGCCTCGGTGCCGGCGTGGTCGGCCGGCCCCGTCTGGATCAGCAGCTCGAGGCCCGCGCGCCCGGCCCACGTCGCGGCGGCCTCGGCCGCCGCCCGGTTCAGGGTGCGCGCCCCGCGGCTGCCGCCGAACACCAGCACGCGCAGGGGGCCGCCCGACGACGGCGGATAGGGCGGCGCCTGGCCGGCGAACGCGGCCCGCACCGGGTTGCCCGTCGTCAGGCATCGCCCGGCCGGGAAGCGGTCCGCCGCCTCGG
>Ga0116152_10005087_pt1 | contig 10288 bp, 5 predicted proteins | sample AD_UKC119_MetaG_FD_89894 | JGI IMG/M metagenome (GOLD analysis project Ga0116152, IMG submission 89894) | Active sludge microbial communities of municipal wastewater-treating anaerobic digesters from Hong Kong - AD_UKC119_MetaG | ecosystem: Engineered > Bioreactor > Anaerobic > Digestate...
ATCACTCTGCATCGAAGTTTGCTTTTGGAAGCAAAATGGGCATTGATGCAACAAGAAAATTAGAAGAAGAGAATGTGGAGCAGGGGTATGGGCAGCATGTTGATCCTGATAGCCTTAAGGATGAATATAATGAAATAAATGAAGTATATATAGAGCCATATAGCAATTGTTTGCTGATATCTCTTGTTAAAAAAGACAGGTTAAAGCTGGAGGATTTAATTTACAGGCTCTCTTCTTCAGAAAAATTAAAAGCTATAAAATTCTGTATCATTTTTGATCATTTTGTTGATATACATGATATAAACCAAGTAGCCTGGATCGCTTCAGGCAATATTGACCCCCAGCGTGATTCTATAATTATGAAAGAGGCAAGTGGCTCTGTATCAAAAATATTTATCGATGCTACACATAAAACTAAGAATGATGGATTTGAGCGCGATTGGCCTAATGTTGTGGTTATGGATTTGAAAACAATAGAAGAAGTGGATAAAATATGGGGTAAACTAGGTCTTGGGGATTTTATTCCCTCTCCTTCGCTTAAATACAGAAAATTAAATCAATCGGAAGGCGATAAGGTTATTGAGCAATAAAATGAATTTAATATGCGTGTGATACTTTGATTTCATGTTATTAAATTATAAATTAGCATTAGATAAATGAGATTTACATCAGCCATATTAATTCTTTTATTTAAAGGAATTTTCTTTTTTTACCTGGCAGCAAATTTAAATGCACAGGTATTAAATGTAGATTATTATTCAATTGAAAACGGACTGTCTCAAACCAGTGTGCTGTGTATAATTCAGGACAGCAGGGGTTTTTTATGGATTGGCACACAAGATGGGCTTAATCGTTTCGATGGCTACACGTTTAAAATATATAAGAATAATCCAGCCGATTCACTATCCCTTTCTAATAATTATATAAATGGTTTATTTGAAGATTCTGAGGGTTTTATTTGGGTTGCTACCAATTATGGTTTAAACAGGTATAATCCGGTAACCGAGGAATTTCAGGTATATTTACCATTAAAGGATAACTTAAACAGCTTACGAGAAAACCAGGTGTATGATATTTACCAGGATAATTTAGGTTTTATTTGGATCAAAACCGATAACTTTTTATCGAGGCTAAATTTGAGAAACAATACTTTCAGGCATTACGAGCATTATAATGATGTATTTAGTTTTATTCCCACCAATCCAAAGTTTCCAATATTTGAAGATCATAAGGGGCAGCTTTGGATTGGGACAAAAGATGGATTAAATTATTTCGACAGAAAGCTGGAAATATTTAAACATTATAAAAACGATCCTAACGATAGGCAGAGTATAAGTAATGACAGGGTTAAAGTAATATTTGAAGATAGCAGGAAAAATCTTTGGATCGGAACAGAAAATGGCTTAAACAAGTTTGATTGGGCTACGGAGAGATTTACCCGCTACAACACAAGCCATAATTTATGCAACAATAATATAAATGAGATCTTTGAAGATAACAACGGGAAATTATGGATAGGAACAGATGATGGCTTGAATGTATATAATTATGAAGCAGATAATTTTATTGTATATGATCGATTTCTTTACAATTCGGATCAAATTTTAGCAACTTCGTTTTCTTCCATAATACAGGATAAAACTGGTGTATTATGGATTGGGTCTCTTCAAGGCTTGCTTAAGATAAAAGAACGTAGCCGCTTATTTAAATTGTATAACAAAAGGGCGAACGGAGAACCTTTGTTTTCAAATAACTACATTGCTTCGCTTTTCGAAAAAGATGGTACAGTGTGGGTTGGAACCTGGGGAACAGGCCTCTTTTTATTTAATCCTAAAAAGTTAAGTGTGGTGCGTTATAGTACAGAAAATAGCAATATTATCAATGATTATGTACATGCTATTTTTGAGGACTCAAGAGGCCGCATTTGGATAGGTACTCAAAATGGACTGTGTCATTTTAACGAGAAAACCAGAAGCTTCGAAAATATTAAAAATGTAAGTACATCTCCAATTTTTAAAAACAATAGGGTTTACGATATAATTGAGGACTCTGAAGGGATAATATGGGTTGCTACAAAATTTGGGTTGCACAAAATTCAGGAAGACACCTTGTTTAGTTACATCAATAATCCAACAGATACAGTAAGCTTAACCGCGAATCTTGTTTTTGATTTAATGCAAGATAAAAATGGCGATATATGGATAGCTACTCAAAGGGGCTTAAACCGGTTTAATAAGAAAACTCAAACAATTACAACTTCGTTTAAAGCTACAAATTGTAAAGATTGCTTTGATAAGAATGAGATATTATACTTATATGAAGATACAGCCTTAAATTGCATATGGGTTGGTACAGTTGCGGGATTGTACAAATATGATTTACTCAATAATTCGGTATTATCATATACAGAAGAGGATGGTTTGCCAAATAACCTGATATACTCGATATTGCCAGATAATTTAGGGAACTTGTGGATAAGTACAAATAGAGGCTTAACCAAATTTAATCAGGATAACGAGGATTTTACAAATTTTAATGTAGCAGATGGGCTGCAGGATAATGAATTTAATCATGGCGCCTCCTTTAAATCTAAGTCGGGAGAGTTGTTTTTTGGCGGAATATCAGGTTACAATTCTTTTTACCCCGATTCCATCGCCACAAAACATGTGATTCCTGAGGTGGTAATAACTTCTATTGAGGTAATTACTAAAAACGGAATACAAAACTTACAACCCACTAAAGATAATTATATTGAAATTCCTTTTTCCAATAACCTGATTACCATCGAGTTTGCTGTAATGGATTTTACTAATCCGCAAAAGAATAGTTTTCAATATAAGTTGGAAGGAAGTGAAAATGAATGGATCAATATCGGAAACAGGCATTTTGCAACATTCTCCAATTTACCTTCCGGAAGATATACTTTCTACGTAAAAGGGGCAAATAGTGATCATTTGTGGAGCAACGAAGGTGCTATGCTTAAAATAAATGTTATTACTCCAATTTGGAAATCGAAACTTGCTTATTTGGTTTATATTGTGCTTCTGGGAACATTTATATTTTGGTTTTTCCAGTACAGGACAAGAAGTTTACGGAAAGCTAACCAGGAGCTCAAAGAGAAGGAGGAAATTGCCAAACAGGTGGCTATTCAGAAGGAAGAGCTGGTTTTGAAAAATAAAAATATTACCGATAGTATTTTATATGCAAAACGTATCCAGGAGGCATTAATGCCTCCACTTAACCGTTTTTATAAAATACTCCCGCATTCCTTTATTCTACATAAAGCCAAAGATATTGTAAGTGGTGATTTTTACTGGATAAACCAAAAGAAAGATAAGATATTTATTGCAGTTGTAGACTGTACAGGGCATGGGGTTCCTGGGGCATTTATGTCGATTATCGGGTTTGAGCTGTTGCGTAAAATAACCGACGATCAGGGTGTTGATGATGCTGCCCAGATTTTAAAAGATTTAAACAAAGGTGTTGCCACCACATTTGGAATGACAGCCGATAATATTAGGCTAAAAGACGGAATGGATATTGCTTTATGTATTATTGACAAGAAAAAAGCTGAGCTAGAATTCGCCGGAGCTTTCAGGCCTTTGTATTTTATTCGAGATAATAAAATCCAGGAAATCAGAGGTGATCGTTTTTCGGTAGGCTTATTAAGCGAATCGGAGGCTGAGGAGGTTACAAGTACACACATAAAGTTAAAAAAGAATGATATCTTTTATATCTTTTCTGATGGTTATGCCGATCAATTTGGTGGCCCGGAAGGTAAAAAATTTAAATATCGCCGATTCAGGCACTTGCTTTTAACCATACATAAACTCCAACCTGAACAGCAATTTAGGTATCTGGAAAAAACCTTTGATGACTGGAAAGCAAATTACGAACAGGTGGATGACATACTGATTGTAGGATTCAGGCCTGAATTAGAATAAATCTGTTTTACTCTAAAATCTTTAATAATCACATAGGAAAAAGAAAACTGATCGCTGGTTCTATCAAGGTTGATATATACTATTTCAGATTATTAAAACATTGTAGACAGTTTAAATGAAATACCAAAATTAAAGCTTAATAAAATAATTTGGATGGAATCTGATTATATTAACTCTCCAATTGCTTTTCCATTTTGGTTATTAATGTTTCAATCTGGAACGGCTTGCTTATATAATCATCCATACCTGCAGCCAGGCATTCTTCCTTATCACCTAATAGCGCATTGGCCGTAATTGCAATAATTGGAGTATGCGAGTTGGTGCTTTTTTCTATATTTCTTATTTTTTTTGTAGTAACAATCCCGTTCATAATAGGCATCTGGATATCCATTAAAATAATATCGTACTTTGCCGAACCAAATTTGTCCAGTGCTTCTTTGCCATTATTTGCCACCTCAACCGATTTTACTGCTTTTTTTAAGCTTAGTAAAACAATCTTCTGATTTATAAGATTATCTTCAACAAGCAACACATTGGCATCTTTTAAATCAACTTTCTTAGGTTTTTCTAAATCAGGAAACTCCTCACTTTGTGTCGTTTGTGCTTGTTCTTCTTTCAGAATTTCGCTTTTAGTTAATTTCAGTACAAATTTAAACTCGAATACTTCCGACGAAATATTTGTTTCAATACTTCCTCCATACGATTCTATTATTCGATTGGCAATATTAAAATCCAGAAGCTTTACAACAGCCGTATTTTTGCCTTTTTTAGTTTTTTCGGTATTTTGTATTTTGGTAAGTTCTGCAATCTGCGTAAGATCTCGGGTCGAAATACCAAAATATATTTCCGAAAGTTTATCCCATTCGCTATGTTTCTGTATATCAATTAAAATATTTTTTGCTCCCGGTTTAGAATTTTTAAGGATGTTCTCAATAAGGTTTAAAAATACCTGTTTTAACTTTACCGGATCGCCATATAGCTGAAAATTAATGTCACTCGAAATCGTAACATCAAAATTGATTTGGTTCGATTCGTTATCAAAAAGATTTATTGTGCTTTTAATAAGGGTTTCAAGATTAAAATTCTGATTGTAATCTTTACTTTGCAGAACGTCTACATTTGAAAGTTCGGTAATGTTATTTACCACATTTACAAGATTGTTGGTTGATGCTTGTATGGTATCAATTAAATCGCGTTGTTTATCATCGAGGTTGGAGTTGTTTACCAGATTGGTAACTACCACCAGATTGTTTAAAGGAGTCCTGATCTGATGAGATATTTTTGATATAAACTCTTCTTTTGACTGGGTTTCCTGTTTGGCAATCTGGATCTCGCTTATAAGCTCGTTAATTCTATTATCTGACAAAATCTGTGTTGTTTTATATAAAACATAAAGAATAATGTAAAACAGAATATAAAGGATTTGAACAGTTAAGGTATACGATTGCTGTAATTTAAATATGCCCGGAAGTAAAATAATGGCTATGGTAATAATAAGAAATACAAAAACAAACCTGTCTGCATGTTTCTTTTTTAATAAACTAATGGCAATAACAGGATACAAAGTATAAAATAAAATACCCTGATTGTTTATGGTTCCTGTTATAATAGCCCATAACATAACAATTGAGAAAATAAGGAATAAGATATTGGTGGCATAAATAATCTGCGGTTTTTTTCGAAATATTAGCTGATTGGTAAATATTGCTATTGCAGCAACCAGGCTTACTATAAAATAGTTAAAATGGCTTTGTATAACAGTAATTACTGAAACAATAAGAAGTGTAATAAATGTTACAGCGCTTAAAAAGTTAAAAATAATTAACTGTAATATATTATTCCCATTGTCGAAAGCTTTCTCATTCGAAGGAGTACACCAATTAATAATGCGTAGTAAAAGATTCATATAAATATAAGATTTAGCATTAATATTTTAATCTATGTGGCGAATACTTTGTAAATTTACTGAATTAAACTATAAGTCGTTTCTTTGGATATTAAATATACGAATTTTTTAATAAAAAAAAGTTTTATTCGTTATTTACATCAGGTATTGTAAAGATTAAAAAACTCAAACAAAATTTATTTATCGATATAAATTTTATAAATTACAACAATATAAAAAGGAAATTAGTAAAAATCAATAAAACGTAGTACTATGAAAAAAATATTAATCGGCTTTTTGTTAAGCTTCTTTGTGTTTAATTTAAAGGCCCAGCACTATGTGCCTACCGAAGCAGACCTAAATCAATTCTTAAATTCGAAAATGTATGTTGTTTTAGAAACAAACCCTATTGCTGCATACAATTTTAAAATCCAGGATGCAGTAAAAAAGGCATGGAATCTTACTGAGTATGAATTTATAACATACAAGCAGTTTGAAGAAATGTATGCTGATCCTGAAAAATCGTTTTTAATGATGACACAAGTGGTTTTCCAAAACGATAGAACCAAAGTGAAGTATAATTTCTTACATATTTTTATAGGTAAAGAAGGACTGGAAAGTTTCGAAGAATTGCCCGATATTGCTGCAGTTCCACTATCATATACCGAGGTTGATGATGAATATTGGGTGTATAAGATGGAGTCGTTGGTTAGATTTATGCAGAACCACATCCAGAACATGAAAAGCAATCCGGATATGATTAAAAAGGATATCCTTGAATATTATAATCAAAACATGGCAGATATTAAGCAGAAAACACTATATCTGGTTAAGGATGAGGTTGCGCCTGATATTAATACCGAAGCAAAGCTTAGAAAAGTTTATCCTTTTAAGTTTAAATTTGTTACACGCGAAGAAATTGAAGAGGCTATTACCGATCGTAATCCCGATGTAGTTTATTTACATAAAGTGGGCCCTCAAGGTACGCGTCATAAAGCACGTTGTTATAAAATAATAGTGGGTTGTGCCGATGCTAATTTTTATTATTTTGATTATCATTGGGTTGAAAAAGGAAAGAATTTTGATGGTATATTGGAAAAAGATTTTAAAAAGATGGCTAAGAAAAAATAAGAATTATTTGCTTGAAAACGCTCCGATTAATTCGGGGCGTTTTTTTATCATGTGTAATTAGCTTTTAACTTTTTATGGCTCTAATTTTATTCTATATTTGCAAAAAAATATAAAAGAAGATGGCTGTTCAAAAACCTTCTATACCCAAAGGAACTCGTGATTTTACACCAGTCGAAATGGTTAAAAGGAATTTTATTTTCGAAACCATAAAATCCGTTTTTCAGCTATTTGGCTATCTGCCAATCGAAACACCTGCAATGGAAAATTTATCGTCGTTACTAGGTAAATATGGAGAAGAAGGGGATAAGCTATTATTTAAAATTTTAAATTCAGGCGATTATCTTTCTAAAGTTTCAAGTGAGTTATCAAATGCTGAATCGAATAAATTAGCCCTTGAGATATGTGAAAAAGGATTGCGTTACGACCTTACAGTGCCTTTTGCACGTTTTGTTGTGCAAAACCTAAACGAAATAACATTCCCGTTTAAAAGATATCAGATTCAGCCGGTTTGGAGAGCCGACAGGCCTCAAAAAGGGCGTTATCGTGAATTTTATCAATGTGATGTTGATGTTATCGGAAGCAACTCTTTATTAAATGAAGTGGAACTTATTCAAATAATTGATAAGGTTTTTCAATCTTTAAAAATCAATACTGTTATCAAAATGAATAACAGGAAGATTTTATTGGGTATTGCTGAGATGATTGGCGAACCGGAGAAATTTATTGATATAACCGTTGCTATTGACAAGTTAGATAAAATAGGAATTGATAAAGTTAGAGAGGAGTTACTATCCAGAGGAATTAATGAAAGCGCGATTGAGAAATTGAAGCCGGTTTTTGATTTAAAGGGAAGTAATAGAGAAAAAATCAATGATTTAAAGAAGATTATAAGCAGTTCTGAAGTTGGATTAAAAGGTATACAAGAGGTTGAAACCATACTGGGTTACTTTGACAAATTGCCCATAAATACAGATTTGGAATTGGATTTAACACTGGCCAGAGGGCTTAACTATTATACCGGGGCAATCTTCGAAGTTAAAGCAAAAGATGTGGAAATAGGAAGTATATGCGGTGGAGGGCGATATGATGATTTAACCGGAGTATTTGGATTAAAAGATGTTTCGGGTGTTGGTGTTTCGTTTGGTGCAGACCGTATTTATGATGTAATGGAGCAACTTAATATTTTCCCTACAGAGATAGTTGCGTCTACTAAAGTAATGTTTGTTAATTTTGGAGAAAAAGAAGAAATATATTGCCTTCCTTTATTACAGAAGCTAAGAGAGAACGGCGTAAATGCCGAAATATTCCCGGAACCGGCTAAAATGAAAAAGCAGATGTCGTATGCCAATAATAAAAATATACCTTTTGTAGTATTGGTAGGCGAAAAAGAAATGAACCAGGGTGTTTTAACTGTTAAAAATATGATTAGCGGCGAACAGTCAGAAATGAAGTTCGAAGGTTTGCTAAATCAGGTTTTATAAAAAATGAGAATCATTTCAAAAAATAGCACTTCTATTTATCGCGACAGGCCTGTGTTAATAACCGGTGGTGATACACGATTCCCTTGAAAAAAAGATAGAATTTATAGTTAGCTTTTCTTAAAATAAGTTTAAGTTTTTAATAATCAACATGGTAAAACATAAATTGCAATTTTAAAATGGAAAAAATACATTATATATCGAACGATCAATTAACTTTTGATAAAATAAGGCAGATTTTAAAAGAAGGATATAAACTGGCATTATCGGAGCAATCGAAGAGTAATATTATAAAATGCCGCGAATATCTGGATAAAAAGATGGCAAGTCAGGATGAACCTATTTATGGAATAAACACAGGCTTTGGGGCGCTTTATGACAAAAGAATTTCTAGAGAGGATTTAGGAAACTTACAACGTAACCTGGTAATGTCGCATGCTTGTGGTACTGGAGATGAGGTGCCTTCTGAAATAGTAAAAATTATGATTTTATTAAAAATCCAATCCTTGTCGTATGGACATTCCGGAGTTCAGTTAACTACAGTTGAGCGGTTGGTGGATTTTTTCAATAATGATATATTACCTGTTGTTTACCAGTTTGGGTCTTTAGGAGCTTCAGGCGATTTAGCTCCTTTAGCACACATGTGTTTGCCTATGCTTGGAATGGGGGAGGTTATTTTTAAAGGCGAAAGAGTATCCGGAGCAGATTTATTAAAAAAAATGAATTGGGAAGCTATTGGCCTCAAATCTAAGGAAGGGCTTGCCTTGCTTAATGGCACGCAATTTATGAGTGCTTATGGGGTATTTCTGATGTTAAAGGTTTTAAAGTTATCGCAATTAGCCGATGTTATTAGTGCAGTTTCGTTAGATGCTTTTGATGGCCGGATTGAACCTTTCCACGATTCAGTGCACCAAATACGCCATCATAGGGGGCAAATAGAAACGGCACAAAGAATGAGGTTTTTATTGGAAGGAAGTGAATTGATCAAACGCCCAAAGATACATGTTCAGGATCCATACTCATTTAGGTGCATTCCACAGGTACATGGAGCATCTAAAGACTCTGTTAGTTATGTTACAGAAGTTTTCAAAAATGAAATTAATGCTGTTACCGATAATCCAACTATTTTTCCTGATGAGGATTTAATTATCTCTGCAGGTAATTTTCATGGGCAACCTTTAGCGTTGGCATTAGATAATTTATGTATAGCTATGGCAGAGTTGGGTAACATTTCGGAGCGTAGGACATATCAATTGTTAGCAGGTAAAAGAGGTTTACCAAACTTTTTGGTAGCAAATCCCGGGTTAAATAGTGGCTTTATGATTCCTCAGTACACGGCAGCTTCTATTGTAAGCCGTAATAAGCAGTTGTCAACCCCAGCTTCGGTAGATTCGATTGAGTCGTCGCAAGGGCAGGAAGACCATGTAAGTATGGGGGCAAATGCAGCAACAAAAGCTTACCAGGTGATTATGAATTTGGAAAAAATATTAGCAATTGAGTTATTTAATGCAGCACAAGCATTAGAGTTCCGTCGTCCAGAAAAATCATCTCCATTTATCGAAAAATTTGTTGAGGGCTATCGTTTGAAAGTAAAATTTATTGATCAGGATAAAACCATGTACGATGATATCGCGCGTTCGATTGAATATTTGCAAGAAGTAAATTTAAATTTACCAGAATAAAAGTTGAATCAAATTAAATAAAAATCCGAAGTTTATACTTCGGATTTTTTTATTTATTCTTTTTCGGTTTTGCCACTTTTCTGAATTCTTTTCAGTAGATATGTTTTGAATTCGTAATCAGCTAAATAGATTTTCATAACCTTCTCGATGGGCAGAATCTTTTTAAAT
>Ga0116152_10005088_pt1 | contig 10287 bp, 10 predicted proteins | sample AD_UKC119_MetaG_FD_89894 | JGI IMG/M metagenome (GOLD analysis project Ga0116152, IMG submission 89894) | Active sludge microbial communities of municipal wastewater-treating anaerobic digesters from Hong Kong - AD_UKC119_MetaG | ecosystem: Engineered > Bioreactor > Anaerobic > Digestate...
ATTAGGATCGTGTGACTTATCTATTTATCGCGATCTACCCATCAAAAAAGATATGACTGAACTCATGCCTTTCTTTGAGAAAACTTTAGCAACAGTCGATCGTATGAAGGAAGTTCGTAAAGATTGGATTGAAAGAACTGAACCAAAGACAACACCAGCTAAATATGTGATCGTTGCAACAGGAAATATTTATGAAGATATCAAACAAGCTATATCTGCAGCTAAAAAAGGTGCAGATATCATCGCTGTCATCAGAAGTACAGGACAATCTTTATTAGACTATGTTCCTTTTGGTGCAACTACTGAAGGTTTTGGTGGTACTTATGCAACCCAAGAAAACTTCAGATTAATGCGTGAAGCACTAGATCACGTATCAGTAGAAGAAAACAGATACATAAAACTTGTTAATTATGCATCAGGTTTATGTATGCCAGAAATTGCAGCGATGGGTGCTATTGAACGACTTGACATGATGTTAAATGATTCGCTTTATGGCATTATTTTTAGAGATATCAATATGAAGCGCACCTTGATTGACCAGTATTTTTCAAGAGTCATATCCAGTTATGCAGATATCATCATCAACACAGGTGAAGATAACTACCTTACGACATCCGATGCTTTTGAGCATGCACATACCGTGTTAGCTTCACAATTTATCAATGAGCAGTTCGCTAAAAAAGCAGGGATGAAAGAATCACTTATGGGATTAGGACATGCATTTGAAATTAGTCCTGAAGTTGAAAATAGTTTCTTATATGAACTTGCTCAAGCCGAAATGGCAAGAGAGATTTTCCCTCATGCTCCTTTAAAATATATGCCACCTACAAAACATATGACAGGTGATATCTTTAAAGGATGTGTTCAAGATGCTTTATTTAACGTTGCTGCTGTAACATCACATCAATCAATTCATTTGCTTGGTATGATGACAGAAGCACTTCACACACCTTTTATCAGTGACCGTGCTATCGCCTTAAATATTGCTGCTTATATTGAAAAAGCATTTAAAAACTTTGGCGATGAAATCACATTCAACCCTAATGGGATCATTGTGAAACGTGCACACGATGTTTTAAATCATGCACACCATCTACTGAAAGAAATTGAACAAGAAGGTTTATTTAAAGCACTTGAAAAAGGTCGATTTGCAGAAATATCACGACATGAAGATGGTGGAAAAGGACTTCAAGGTGTTTTTGTTAAACATCCTGATTATCAAAATCCAGTATTAACTCTTTTGCAAAGCCGTTTGAAGGAGGAACATCATGTCAGCTAAATCTACATGGATTCGCCCTTATGGCGATACCGAAAATGACGGTAAAGTTCAACTTTCGTTCTCACTGCCAGTACCTGCTTCACCACTCGGTGAAGAAGCTGCTAAGAAAATAGCGTTACAGATGGGACTACATGATCCATCGGTTGTACATTATGAAGCGTTATCTGATCAGTTCAGTTTTTATATCGTCTATGGACGTGCAGAACACATGGTTGATCTAAACGCAATCAATGTGGTTGAAGTCGACCACAAAGTGATGAGTAAAGAAGAAGTCGAAGATTATATAGAGGTTAACTTTGAAGAACCTTTAGTCTTTGTAGGAGCATCAACAGGAACAGATGCTCATACAGTGGGAATTGATGCCATCATGAATATGAAAGGTTATAATGGCAATTATGGACTTGAACGCTATAAAGGGATTAAAGCTTATAATTTGGGTGGACAAGTCGATAATGAAGTCTTACTAGAAAAAGCCATTGAACTTAAAGCTGATGTCATCTTAATCAGTCAAACTGTGACACAAAAAGATGTACACATCGAAAATCTAACAGCATTTATTGAACTTTTAGAAGCGGAAAATAAACGTAAAGATTTTATTGTCATCATTGGGGGACCTCGCATTCATCACGGGCTTGCTAAGGAACTTGGATATGATGCAGGATTTGGTCCTAAGAAATATGCTTATGATGTCGCATCATTTGCTGTTCAACTGTTAAAAGAAAAACAAATCAAAGTACGTAGATAAAAAATGTGTTCACGTGAGTATGGTAAAATATAACTATACATCATGACTGAATGGGGGAGTATTCATGAAGTATCACCTAAAAAATAAGGTATATAGTATACCTGCAGTTCTTTGGATAATCATCGTATTACTAGCCATCATTGTTGGAAGTCAATCCATTCAACTTAAAGAGATGACATTTTATAAGCTAAGCAGTGAGCCATATGGATGGAATTGGATCATCAATATGGCATGGATCAGTTCAGGTTTACTGATTACGATCATCACGATGTTGCATTATCGATATCTCGATTTATCAAAATCAACGGCATACACACTATGTGTGTTTGGGCTTTCGATGTTCTTAATTGGCATGTACGGTAAAGAAGTTGAACTAGATAGTACGGTCTTAGGATATCAAATGACTAACTATCAGTTGATGTATGGTGTTTCAATCACATCTATTCTTGTTGCTATGTGGATCCACGGTTTTTTATCTCGCGAGAGAAAGCTAAAATTGATTCATATGTTAAATGCTTTAATACTTGTTATGTTGGTTATTCTTTATACCGTTTTACCAGTATGGCGAATTGCAATAGAACTTTTAGGTTGGCTCATTGCATTTGTATGGTTACAAGGTTACTCTGGAAAGGTAGATGCACATGACATCTGAAGATTTCAAAGATTACATTGAAGATCAATTAAGAGATTTAGGTCACATCAGACTCAAAAAAATGTTTGGTGAATATGGTCTTTTCTACTATGAAAAGATGGTAGGTGTACTTGCTGATAACAAGTGCTTTATCAAACCGACAGAAGCTGGAAGGGATTTTCTTGTAGATCCTGTGATGGAGAAATTCTATGACAAGTCAAAACCATATTTTTTGATTGAAAATACAGATGATCGCATCACATTGATGAAGCTAATTGACATGACGTATCAAGAATTACCAGCACCAAAAGTAAAGAAGAAAAAGAAGAGGGAATAAACATGAAAATCTATACAAAACGTGGAGACCAAGGTCAAACAGATTTATTCAATAAAAGGGTTAGTAAAGCCGATTTACATATTCATGTCAACGGTACTATTGATGAAGCTATGGCATTTATCATAATGGGAAAACATTACATGAGAGTACCTGAAGTCTTACATGATATGGATGAAATTCATGAAAGACTTTTCCAAATTGCTTATGAAATTGCACTTAATAATCCTGAAAAGAAAATCACGACAGAAGAACATGTTGTCTGGTTAGAAAATCGTCTTGATTATTACGATTCTTTTCTTGAACCACTCAAAAAATTTATCAAACTTGATCAAACAAAAGCTGCATCATGGCTTAACTTAGCACGTGTGACAGTTAGAAGAGCTGAAAGAGAATTGGTAATGTTAGCGGATGAACAAGACATCAACACATATACACTAGCATTTATTAATCGTCTATCGGATTTCTTATTTACAGTTGGGCGTTATTTTGATGAAGTGAAATAGGAGGCAAATTTATGGATAGAATAAAAGTTATCATTTGGGGATTTGGTGCCATGGGTCGCGGTATGGCGAAAATGTTACTCATGAAAAAAGGTGTTGAAATCGTTGGTATTTGTGATCTTAATCCCGGTATCGTTGGACGCAATTTTACCGATGTATTAGAAGTGGTTTCGGATCACCCCAAAGTATTTATATCAGATCAAATCGACTTACTTTTAGAACACCAGCAAGCTGACATTGTACTCCTTTGTACAGATAGTTTTGTTAAAGGTGCTTTTGATAAAATTAAAAAGGTTGTTACACATAAGATCAATGTCATCAGTACTGCTGAAGAAATGGCATATCCCATGGCTTCGGAACCTGAATTAGCTAAACAAATTGATCATCTTGCGAAAGCATTTGGTGTCACAGTTTTAGGTACGGGCATCAATCCAGGCTTTATCATGGACTTACTTGTAGTTGCTTTAACAGGAACGATGGTGGATGTTAAACATATTGAAGCGAAACGTGTCAATTCGCTCTCACCTTTTGGACCCACTGTGATGCATGAACAAGGTGTCGGTATCACGTTAGATGAGTATCATCACCGCGTTGCAGAAGGTGAACTCGCAGGTCATGTTGGTTTTAAAGAATCTGTTTCCATGATCTCTGATGCATTAGGTGTTAAACTTGATGATTTCACGCAACAGATGGAACCTATTATTACAACTGTTTATCGCAAGAGTCCATACGGCGAAGCAGAAGCTGGCCATTTAGCAGGTATCAATATGACAGGACAAGGTCTTGTTAATGGTGATGTATTTATCAATATGATTCACCCACAACAAATCGAACCCGAATTGGAAGGTACTCAGACAGGGGACTATATCAACTTAAAGGGTACACCTAACATTCATATGGCGATTACACCTGAAGTGAATGGCGGTATTGGTACGATTGCGATGTGTGTCAATATGATCCCCCATGTTTTAAATGCTAAACCCGGTTTAAAAACCATGATTGATCTACCGGTTCCAAGAGCTATCTTAGGCGATATGAGAGATTTATTGGATCGCGACTAATTTCTGAGGAAATCTATAAAAAGATTTCCTTTTTTCTTATTATTTGTGCGGTTGCTCTATACAAAATGACATAAAAATGTTATTCTATGTATAGGTAAGCGCTTACAAGAAATGAGTTCCTTTTTTTATGTGTAAGGGAGGAAAGAAGCATGATTCAGCCATTGACATATGTCGAAATTTATCGTGTCATATTACCAGCTCATGAACGATCACAAAATCTACCTAAGGATACCATGCGTGTCCCTTTTGAGATGCGTATTCGTGGTCGTTTATTAAGAGAAGCTAAAATTGGTGATGTCGTTGAAATAGAAACAGCAACCAAACGTATTGAAACGGGCATATTGATGTCACAAGAACCTTATTTTGCCCATGGTTTTGGTCACTATGTCCCCATTCTAAGTGATATTAGAAACATTATTTTTGATGAAACGGAGGACTTATCATGAGTTATCAATCTGTCATGGATCAAAAGAAAGATATCATGAAAAATGCGCTCCGTCTCGATTATGAACAATTTGAGTATCCTGGAATCGGATTTGATTATGAAAAGATGATGGCATCTTCTGGTTATACTCTTGAAGATGTTATGCGTATTCAACGTGAAAATAACGTGGGTCAAACACCCATGATTGAATTAAAAAGACTATCAGCTTACGCTAGAAAGTTTGCGAAACCTGGTCATGGTGCACGTATCTTCCTTAAGGATGAATCACAAAACATTTCGGGTTCATTCAAAGCGAGACGTGCAGCAATGTCGATTTATCAAGCTAAAAAACTTGGGTATAAAGGTGTGATCGCAGCAACATCAGGTAACTATGGTGCGGCAGTTGCTGCACTTGCAGCACGTGCAGGACTCAAGTGTATTATCGTTCAAGAATGCTATGATTCCAACGGTGTGGGTCAACCTGAAATCATTGAAAAAGCGAGAGCATGTCAAGCCTATGGCGCAGAAGTCATTCAACTTTCAGTTGGACCTGAACTGTTCTATGAATTCTTGGTTTTATTAAAAGAAACAGGCTATTTTAATGCATCCCTCTATTCACCTTATGGTGTGATGGGCATTGAAACATTGGGTTATGAGATTGCTACTGACATGATGGCAAGAGAATTTCGTTTTCCTGATGCAGTGATTGTGACCAATGCAGGTGGAGGAAATCTAACAGGTACCGCAAGAGGATTGAAAAAAGCAGGAGCGATTAACACAAAGATTATTGCTGCAAGTGTTGATTTATCAGGTTTGCACATGGCATCAGATTCTGATTTTAACATGAAGTCATTTACGACAGGTCATACAGGATTTGGTATTCCATTTTCCACATATCCAGATCGTAGTGATGTTCCAAGAAGTGCAGCAAGACCTTTAAGATATATGGACCGTTATGGTCTGGTCAATCAAGGATCTGTCTTTTTTATCACAGAAGCTCTTGCAGTTCTTGAAGGTATGGAAAGAGGTCCTGCAGGAAATACGAGTTTAGCTATGGCATTCAGTATCGCACAAGAGATGAAAGATACTGAGATCATCGTTGTACAAGAAACTGAATACACAGGTGCTGGCAAACATATGAATGCACAAATATCATTTGCAAGCGACCGTGGTATTCAATTAAAACTTGGGAATCCACTTGATGAAAGTCCAGGACATAACATCATTTTCCCATCGTCTGGAAGTATGCTAAAACACAAAGAACTTGATCTGAGATCATTGAAACTAAGTTATTTGAAACACTATAAAGAAGTGATGTTGTTTGAACAAGATCACATCTACTTAAGTGAAGAATTAAACACAACAGTAGATGAAATCAAACAATTGTTGGAGGAAATCAATGAAGCAAAGAAATGATGATTACAATACACGAAGCGAACATTTAAAGAAGATGTCTGATCATGAATTAAAAGCTTATTTTGAAAAACTAACTGATCAGATCATCGATCCTTTACTTGATTTAGCCTATCGTTATACAACACCTGCAATTGAACGCAGTGTTTTAATGCGGATGGGATTCTCAAGTCTAGAAGCAAAAGCAATCACCGAGAAAATGATGGATTACCATCTCTTAGAACATGGTGCTGGGCATGTTGTTTTTAAATATGCTCAGTTACATAAATTAAACATGAGAGATGCTGGTTTAAAGCTTCTAGATACACATGAAATGGAAAAGATCGCGGAGGTTTTTACACATGAAGCCAACTGATAAACTCGATATTCGCGAAATTTTAACTGACTTAGAGCATTATCGTCCTAGACGTAGAGGTTGGATCTGGCGTGATAAAATGCCGATTGATTTAGGGCCATTTCACTATATTCAAGCAAGCCCTTCCTTAAAAAATAGTATTCCACTACCGAGTGCTAGACATTTAAATAATATTGATCCACAACCAGATTCAACGATTACAACTGAAATAGCTTCTGGTCGTTTTGAAGATGATATTAGAAGAATGAGAATGGCTGCATGGCATGGTGCAGATCACATCATGGTTATTAGAACTGCTGGCCAATCTCATATGGATGGATTACTCGAAGGAACACCCCAAGGTGTTGGTGGTGTCCCCATTACGAGAAAACAGGTTAGAGCACAACGTAAAGCGTTAGACATCATCGAAGATGAAGTCGGTAGACCCATTAATTATCATTCGTATGTCTCTGGTGTTGCTGGTCCAGAAATCGCTGTTATGTTTGTTGAAGAAGGTGTCAATGGTGCTCACCAAGATCCTCAATACAACGTCCTTTATCGCAATATCAATATGATTAGAAGCTTTGTTGATGCTGCTGAAAGTAAAAAGATTATGGCTTACGGTGGTTTAGCTCAAATTGATGGCGCACATAATGCAAATGCCACTGCAAGAGATGCATGGAAAGTCATGCCAGAACTTTTAGTTCAACATGCGATTAATAGCCGTATGAGTGAACGTATTGGTATACGTCCTGATTTAATTTGCTTATCAACAGTTCCACCAGCTGCTCCACCATCTCCTGATCTGAAGATCAATTTACCTTATGCGATTGCACTTCGTGAACTCCTTGGCAAATATAAGATGCGAGCACAGATGAATACGAAATATATGGATTCATCAACTCGTGAAGCAACTGTCACACATGTTTTGAATTTGCTTATTTCTAGATTAACGTCTGCAGATATTCAATCGACGATTACACCTGATGAAGGTCGAAATGTCCCATGGCATGTTTATAACGTTGAAGCACTTGATACTGCGAAACAAGCCATGATGGGTATGGATGATTTATTATCCATGCTTGAATTAAAAAAGACAGGATATCTCTATGATCAAAAGCGTGAGATTCAAGAAAGAGCTATCTTAATGATGGAAGAAATCATCAGTATGGATGGTTATTTTAACGCGGTTGAACAAGGTATGTTTGTTGATTCAGGACTCTACCCAGAACGCATGGGTGATGGCATTGCACGCAGTATCGATGGTGGTATCGGAGCCAATACGATTATCAAACGTGCATCAGATTATTTAGCACCTGTGACAGCTCATTATGGGTATAACAATGTGAAACAATACGATTCTTCCTGTGAAGATCATCCTGAAAAACTCATTGGTGGTTCAACATTCGAGAAACCAGAACTCATTCAATATATCGATGAACTTGATGAAAACGACAACGTCAATCATCGTTTAAATGATACTGAAAAATATCGTAAGACATCACTGATTAAACCTGAAGTACAGTGGTTAGGTGATGGCGTTGTAACGCTTGATCTTTTCTTCCCAACGGACATTAGAACCGCTGAAGCTGCAGCACTTGTAGTTGCTAAAAACATGAATCTAAGTCAAGCTGAAGTGATTCATAAAGAAGTCTTACACCCTGCTGAAGGAACGAGAATTCAGTTAAAGGGAACTGTCAATTTTGATATTGATACGAATGATTTAGTATTACCTGAAAAAGAAGATGTGTTAGAAGAAGAAGAGATCTTAGCATACGTTAAAGATCACCATATCAAGGTTGTCGCAGGTACTGGTGGCTCTGATGAACACAGTGTCGGTATGCGTGAAGTTCTCGACATCAAACATGGTGGCATAGAAAAATATGGTATTCATTATGAATATCTTGGAACATCGGTTCCAATTGAAAAATTCATTGATGCTGCTATCGAATTACATGCGAATGTCATTATGATTTCATTAATTATTTCACATGATGATATCCATTATAAGAATATGGAGAAATTGCATAACTATGCGATTGAAAAGGGCGTTAGAGATAAATTGATCTTGCTTGCTGGTGGTACACAAGTCACACCAGAACTTGCACGCTCTTATGGCATGGACCAAGGTTTTAGTCGTGGTACGAAAGGACGTCATGTCGCTTCATTTATTGTGAAACGCATGAAGGAAATGTATGAAGATTGATGTACTTGTTGCAGAAATAGGTAGTACAACTACCGTCGTTAACGCGTTTATGATCCATCAAAAGCCGGTGGCTTTTTTGGGTCGTGGTGTTCATCAAACAACGGTAGACACCGATGTGAGAGAAGGTTTAAAAGGTGCGATCGAAGATTTAAAGAAGAACTTACATACAGATGAGTTAACCTATGATGAACTTCTTGCATCATCATCTGCAGCTGGTGGATTAAAGATCACAGTACATGGTTTAGTCTATGATATGACAGCGAGAGCTGCGAAAGAGGCTGCACTTAATGCAGGTGGCAACATTCACTTAATTACAGCTAACAGACTTGAAAAAGAACATATCGAAAAGATTAAGCGTATCAAACCTAATATGATTATCATTGCGGGTGGCACGGATTATGGTGAAAAAGAAGTAGCCTATCAAAATCTTTTAGATGTTATCGATTTAGGCATCCCAATTATTTACACGGGGAATATAGCAAATCACGAACGCATTAAAGCACTATATAAAGAAAATATTTCGATTGTTGATAATGTGTATCCTCGTATTGATGATTTTAATATTATGCCGCTCAGAGAAGCGATATATCAAACATTTGAAAAGCATATCATTCATGCTAGGGGGATGAACCATGTGTTTGATATGGTGAGCCATGGTATCATTCCAACACCAGGTGCAGTCATGGAAACAACACTTTTATTAGACGAGATGTTTGATGGTGTGATGACGTTGGATGTTGGAGGGGCTACAACCGATGTTCACAGCATTTGTTTACCTAAGCCCGAATATCAAAAATATTTAGAAGGTGAACCGAAAATGAAGCGCACTGTTGAAGGAGACTTAGGTGTTTTCATCAACAGAGAACTCGTCTTAGCGACATGGAAAGATGATGATATCAAGCGCATCTTTGGTAAGGATGTTAATGACGTTAAAAAGATCATACATGAAGAACCTTATATTCCAGAAACAGATGAAGGGTTAGCTGTGATTGATCACCTGACTGAACGCTGTGTTGAATTAGCTCTTGATCGTCATGTGGGGGATTTAAGAAAAGTATTTACCACGAATGGCTATCAAGTGATTCCAGGTGGAAAAGATACCACTCAAGTTAAAGCGATTTGTTTAACAGGTGGTGCATTACTTCATGCGAAAGACCCTGAGAAAATGATCAGAAAATATTTGACGAGCAGACAGATGAAATTGGTTCCTAAATCTGATACTCCTATCTATCTCGATCAGCATTATATATTTGCATCCCTAGGTGTGTTATCACGGATTTATCCTGAAGCTACCAAAGAAATAATCAGTAAAACAATGAAAAAAGTTGGTGATCCTCATGTTTCCTAAAATGACAAT
>Ga0116152_10005090_pt1 | contig 10284 bp, 10 predicted proteins | sample AD_UKC119_MetaG_FD_89894 | JGI IMG/M metagenome (GOLD analysis project Ga0116152, IMG submission 89894) | Active sludge microbial communities of municipal wastewater-treating anaerobic digesters from Hong Kong - AD_UKC119_MetaG | ecosystem: Engineered > Bioreactor > Anaerobic > Digestate...
CAGCCAAACTAATACTTACTATATTAAAGATTTTATCTAACATTATATGACAAGACCTAATCTTTAAATTCTCTGTAATAATTCTTTCTTGGTATTTACCTAAGATAAACATTGCTTTATCTTTATCATCAAATGTGTTTAAATATAGAATAGAACTTACTATGCTTTCAAACACATCACTTGCAGAGGCCCAAGTGTTGAGCTGTATATTGTTAATCATTTGCTGCAATTCTTCTTTTATATTTTGATCTGCTTCAATTTCAGATTCAATTACTTGTACATCAAGGTAATAAGTAATCCCACCCCTAATTAGAATATCTCTGACAGAACTAAGTTCATTCTTGACATCCTCTCTTATTGAGTTGCTAACCAGATGGCTAAATTTATTATCGTGTTTAGAGAACTTAAGGGGTATAGATATAGTCAAATTATTAGGATCAGGAACTACATCATGAGTTAACTTGCTCTTGATCCAATGGAACCTGCTTTCTTCAGGCATGCCTATTAATTCGAATAATCCAAGCAAATTCTCATCGATTCTTTCATAGTTAATATGGATTCCGTCAGCTAATCGAAGATATGCGGCTAATAGCTGTAAATTTGCATTAAACGCTTTTGGACATTTATTAATATCCATAGATTTGCGATGGAATTCGCAAATTACGCCTAGATTATCCCGCTCGGTCTCAGTTAATCCTATTAATTTATAATTTTCATTTATATATTGCTTCGATCGCAGATTATGGCTTTTCCTTGCTTTTTCAAAATCATCCAAACTTACACCAGTTATAGGATCGTTTCTTAGGATATTTGGAACCATGCCGACATCATGAAGCCACGCGGCTGCGACTAAATAGAACCAATCCTGCGAATCGAATTGAGATTTACCATCCATTGGAACAATTTTGTTCTGCAATGGGATTAATTTGTATAAAGAATACTCAACACCAGCACTGTGGGACGCATCATGCAAAGTAAAATATCCTTGGATCTTCTTATTTGACCAGAAATCTTCCATTTGTGTCCTTATATTATCTATTCGAGATGCATTATGTGTACCTAATATTTGTTTTACACGTTCCCTTGTTTCATTATATTCAGTTCTTGGATGTTTCATATCTAATGCAAAATCGATATCATTTATAAATCTGTCGCACTCGATTTGCCGCCTGGAGCGCTACTACATATTCATTGATTAACAAAGATCCATGGGTCATCGTTTAAGGAGTTTAAGCTACAGAATCTGTCCATTTTTCTCACGAATTACGCGTTACTTGGATTTGATCTGAGTTCAAGATTGACTTGTTGTAGCCTCTTTGACCAAGCCAATCTCACTGGACTTGCTACCGAGATCGCTGCCTCATCGCAGTTCTTCTCTTAACCGATGACCAATGCACAAATATCCTATGTTAACCTTCGCATGCTGTGTTGAATAAATCCTCTGAGTTCCTCATGTGATCGTCTTGTCCGATAGCTTTTCGTATGTTTTAATGCATTATCATATTATAAAATGCAAACTTTAGAGTTACCTCTTGCATCATATTTTCTGTTTTTGTTGCCGCCACATGCTCTCCAGATATTCTTATTACTGCTGAAAAGGCAGTTTCAGCAGCCCATCGCCGCCCGTAGCTGTATTTCTGCTTCCAATCCTGATAACCCAAATATTTCACCTCTCTTACCGCTTTGGCTCTCGCAGGAGATCCTCTTGCTTTTGTACTTGCGTTTGATCTGGTCTTTATGACAGGTTGAATTCCCTTCTCCTGGAGATGGTTGAAGATCTCTCGCCTATCATATTCCCCATCGCTAAGCACCTCCTCGATCTTCCGGCCGGAAAGGTTCTCTTCTGCCTGGTCAATAAGCGAGTTGAACTTGCTTCCATCAGATACTCGCTCATCTGTGACTTCGATTGCTACTATCTCTTTCGTCTTGACATCAACTGCCAGATGGACCTTTATCCAGCCTCGATGGATCTTCCATTTCTCTCGCATCCACTCGCCACGATTGGTTACTTTGATCCCCGTTGAATCTACAGCTATCACAACCGGTTCATCGCTAGACGATATTGTCTCAGAAAGGTCGAGCTTCAGCTGGGTACCACGTATCCAAATGTTAGTGTAGTCGGTAGGTTTGACTTCGGGAATCGAATCCGATAGCTTTCTCAAGAACCCTTCTAGCTGCCGATATGGGAGATGGAAGATTATATGAATCTGCATCAAAAGCTCGATAAAGGCCCAAGGATAGGCATACTTTCTTCCCAGCTTCCCGCGATTAAGCTCCTACAGATCTCGTTCCCAGCTCTCCAGAAAGTCGAAGGTTAAATACATCTCGCCTCGCTTAACGAGAGACTCGTTGTATTCCTGCCAATTGCGCCCTTTTGATGCTCCATTTCCCTTCATCGCTACTATCCCCTCCAAATAATAGTAGTGATGGAATTTAAACAATATTCAACACAGCACCTTCGCATAGAGTCATTTATATTGTGACTTCGTACCATTAAAAATTGCTGTCTATTCGATATAATTCCACAAAACTCTGTGTTCGACACTGATTTTCATGAGTTTGATTCAATCGAATGCACCCATGAACATCATTTGGTCGTGACTGCAGATAATCGAATCGGCTCTATCGACACCCTATTATATCCCCCCAACGGAATTCCTCCTCCGACTTCGCCCGCCGTTTTGGCGCATATTCTCACGATTATGAGGTCTTCCATGGATCTGATCGACAAGCTCCGAGAGATCGTCGGCGATAGGATCTCGGCCGCCCCCTCGGAGAGGCTCTGCTACTCCTCCGACGCCTCCCAGGTGAGGGGCACCCCGGACTACGTAGTCCGCCCCCTGACCACTGGGGAGGTCTCCGCCGTCGTCGGCCTGGCCGCCACCGAAGGCGTCCCGGTCACCGCCCGGGGGGCGGGGACGGGGCTTGCGGGCGGGGCGGTGGCGGTCCGGGGCGGGATCGTCCTGGACATGTCGGGGATGAACCGGATCGTCGAGATGGATTTATCGAATTTAGCCGTCGTCGTCGAGCCGGGGGTCGTCCAGGCCCGATTGAACGAGGCGCTGAAGCCCTCCGGCTTCTTTTTCCCGCCCGACCCCGGAAGCTCAAACTTCTGCACCATCGGCGGCCTCATCGCCAACAACGGTTCCGGGATGAGGTGCGTCAAGTACGGGACGACCAGGAGCTACGTCCTGGACCTGGAGGTGGTCCTCGCCGACGGCCGGGTGGTCAGAACCGGCTCCCGGACCCTCAAGTCGGCGGCGGGCTACGATCTGACCCGCCTATTCATCGGCTCGGAGGGGACCCTGGGGATCATCACCCAGGCCGTCCTCCGGGTGGCTCCCCTGCCCAAAGCCCGAAGGCTGGTCATCGCCTCCTTCGAGGACGCCGAGGCGGCCGGGCGGGCGGTGACCAGAACCTTCGCCGCCGGGATCGTTCCTTCCGCCTGCGAGATCCTGGACCGGACGACGATCGAGGTCCTCCGGCGGTGCGACCCTGGCATCGCCCTGCCTCCCGACGGCGACGTCATATTGTTCGAGGTGGACGGGACGGCGGAGTCGACCGCCGAGCTGGCGGCCGAGATCGCCACCGTCTGCTCGCCGACGGCCCGGCGGGTGGAGATCGCGTCGGGCGAGGATGAGATGGAGGAGATCTGGGCGGCCAGAAGGCTAGTCGGGGCGGCCGTCTCCCGCCTCGACCCATCCAAGAGCCGGATCTACGTCGGCGAGGACGTCGGCGTCCCCATGAAGGAGATCCCGGCCTTGATCCGAGAGATATGCTCGATCACCGAGCGGTTCGGTCTTCCGGCGATGAAGTACGGCCACATCGGAGACGGAAACCTCCACGTCGCCCTCTTCATCGACGTTCTGAACGTGGACGAGTGGACGAGGCTCCTCGCCGCAGCCGACGCCATCCACCGGGCGGCGATCCGGCTCGGGGGGACGGTCAGCTCCGAGCACGGGATCGGGGCGGCCCGGGCTGCGTACATGACCGAGCAGCTCGGCTCCGCCGCCATCTCGGTGATGCGGGCGATAAAACGGGCCCTCGACCCGAAGGGGACCCTCAACCCCGGAAAGCTCGCCCTCGACGACGGTCCGTCCCCAGGAGGCGAGGGATGACCGGGTCGGGGGATTCGAAGAAGGTGACGAAGATCGAGAGGAAGATAGAGACGAAGATAACGATCTCGATCGACCCGCGAGCCATCGAACTCTGCGTCCGATGCGGGACCTGCCGGTCGGTCTGCCCCGCCTTCGAGATCCTGGGCTGGGAGTCTCGGAACTCCAGGGGCCGGGTGATGGTCGTCAAGGCCCTCGGTGAAGGGCTCGCCCCCGACTCCAACGTCCTCGACAGCCTCAACACCTGCACCACCTGCGGGATCTGCGCCGCCAAATGCCCCGCCGGGGCAAACCCCCCAGAGATCGTCCAGAAGGCACGAACGAGGCTTGTTTCCCAGGGCGTCATGACCGAGGCCCAGGCCGGTCTCATGAGGAAGGTGGGCGCCAGCGGCAACACCTTCGGCGAGCCGGGGGACCGGCTCGGCTGGCTCTCAGACCCCGGCGCCATCAAAGAGAAGGCTGAGAGCGTCTACTTCGTCGGCTGCCTCGACTCTTACCGCTACCCCGAGGTGGCAAAAAAGACCTTCGAGATCCTCCGCCGGTTCGGCGTCACCCTCCTTCCCGATGAAGAGTGTTGCGGCTCCCCCCTCATCAGGACGGGATCGGACGCGAGAAAGCTCGTCGACAGAAACCTCGACCAGATAAGGAGGATCGGGGCGAAGACCGTAATCACGGGATGCGCCGGCTGCTACTCCACCCTCAAAAAATATTACCCCCTGGAGTTTGAGGTGGTCAGCGTCCCCGAGTTTCTCGCCGAGCGGCTGGCGGAGCTTGATCTGAAACGGCTCGATCTGACCGTCACTTACCACGACCCCTGCCACCTGGGACGGCACTGCGGGATCTACGATCCTCCGAGGAAGGTCATAAAGGCGATCTGCCGGCTCGTCGAGATGAAGAGCATCCGCGAGGACGCCCGGTGCTGCGGCGGCGGGGGTGGCGTCCGGGCGGGATACCCTGACCTATCCCTTGAGATCGCAAGACGGAGGCTCGCAGACGTCCCGCCGGGGGTCGATGCCATCGTGTCCTGCTGCCCCCTCTGCATCAGAAACCTGAGGGATGCGGGAAGCGAGGTCGAGGTGATCGACCTGATCGACCTGGTCGGAAGAGCGTTGGAGGTGGACCCGGACCCGGATCCGTCTTCCAGATACGAGAGCCCGGCGGCTGAGAGAACGACGGATGAGAGCCCGGTGGGTTAGGGACTGATGCGAGCTATCGAGCGAGCCGTCAAGAAAGCCCCGCCATTGCGGCGTAGATGTTCCAGGCGCCGACGGCGACGAAGTTGACGGCTATGGCCCCCAGCATTAGGCCCATGATCCTGGTCATCACCAGAATGCCCGTCACCCCCAGGATCCGGCCGACGTACTCCGACGACCTGAGGATCAGGTAGGTGGCGACGAAGGTCGCCGTCAAAGCTACGAGGACGACCCCTTTCTCGACGGCCCCCGCCGCCGACCCCATCAGGACGATGACGGTGGTGATCGCCCCGGGGCCGGTCAGGAGGGGGGTCGCCAGGGGGAAGACCGAGACGTCCTCCCGGTCGCTGGCGTCCGCCAGCTCCGCCGCCGTCACCTTTCTCCGGGGCTTCGCCTTCAGCATCTCGATCGCCATGATGAAGAGGAGGATGCCTCCGGCGACCCGGAGGGAGTCGACGGTCGCCCCGAAGAAGCGGAGGACCATGTCGCCGCTGAGGGCGAAGAGGAGGGCGACGACGTAGGCGACCGCTGCCGCCCGAAAGGAGATCCGGGCCCTCTCCCTGGCGGTGGCGTCCGGGGTGAGGGAGACGAAGACCATCGTCGCCTCCACGGGGTTCACGATGATGAAGACCGAGGCAAAGGCGTAGAAGAAGTAAGCGACTAGACCTGCGGCCTCAACCATCGACTATCCCTCACAAACTTTTCCATATTCAATTAACGAAACCCAGCCGGGACGATGACCGCCTGAGATGGGGAAGTGGACCAGCCCCGACGCCGCCCGTTGCCTGTCGCCCGTCACCCGTCGCCTTCAGGAGAGGCGGGGCGCTTTGACCTCGTTCTCAGAATCGTCCTCACCGATCGTCTTTCCCATCTTCCCCAGAAGGAGCATGAAGGCGGTCATCGACCATCCGGCGAGGAGGGCGTTCTTGCCGTTGCCGTCCCGCTGCTTTCTCGCTATCAGCCCCGTCGCCAGCCCCGCCAGGGCCGAGACGAGGTACTCGGGGGCGTCGCTGAGGAGGTGGCCCAGGGGGTCGGACTCGGCGTCGACGATGTCCCGATGGAGGACCCATCGGTCGGGGAACTCGTGGACGTGGGACCCGTTGGGCCCCCGGAGCTGGCGGACCGAGCCGGGGACCGACTCGCCGAGGATCGTCTCCTTGAAGCAGCCTGGAAGCTCCGGATGCTCCTCCTTTTTGAGGACGAACTTCTTGTGATGGGGCAGCGTCTCTATCCAGCGACAGAATCCGCGGCAAGGCTCGCTGCATTTCATGGTCATATATTCGACGTCTCAGCTTAAATAGCTGGCTGAAGGCCAGAAAAGAGAAGTAGAAGTCATCTGGTGTAGAATACCACGATCAGCATTATCAGCAAGAACAGGCTGAAGACGACGATGCAGGGATACTGGCGGAGGGTCTCTTTTATGTCCATGACAACACCTTCCCTATATCTTGACTTAGGTTTGATTTATAGCTTTTCAAGCGAGTGTTTCTCACCAGTACCGCTCCAGCTTCGATTTGACGTCCTCGATGGCCCGATCGACCTCCTGCGATCCGATGATCCCGGCGGGCAGCGCGTCCAGGATCGCTCCGATGTAACCCCTCTTCGCCTCCATCAGCCCGAAGACGTCGGCCCCGGCCAATTCAGCCAGGAGCCGATCCGCCGCCTCCCGCGACCGGGCGATGGATCCTCCCAGCCCCTTTTTCGCCTCCTCGGGATCGACGGCCTCGGCGGGCGGATCCTCCCGGATCGCATGGATCAGTCCAGCGAGGTCGTAGACCGATTCGATGAGCTGGCCGAAGGCGCTGGTCTCGGCGTCGCACCTCCCGCCGTGGGTCTTTGCGTAGCCGCAACCCTGGCAGCGGTTCCCGCCAGAGTGCTGGACGCAGAAGGGGCAGACTTCGGGCCTGAGGGGGAGAGAAGCGAGAAGGTACATCGAGAGGGCCCTGGCGAATCGGCCCGCGTCCGGGGCTGTCCGGACGTTCGAGAGGCCTCGTTCGAGCCGGTCGAGCCTTTTGAGAAACGGTTGGCATCCGACGGCGATCGCTCCCTTTGCCACTTCCAGGGAGTCGGGGTTGATGGTGGCGGCTGCCCTCGCTCGATCTTCGGGGCGGGTCATGTCAGACGACCTCGAATTCCAGAGTTCACCGGTCCTTTCTCCGCCAATTTCACCATCTTCCGTCGTTTCATATTCTCCAAAGACCCTCGCCATCTTCATCACTTATTCAGCAAACCGGATATAGAAAGTTCTCGGGGCACAGCTCTTCCGTCTCAAAGATGGGGGCGTCATGGAGGTGAGGCTGGGGAAGGCAGGGCAGGAGAGCACAGGACTTAATTATCTGGACTGAAATAGGAACGGCGGAGAGGTCGGCAGAGATGACGGTTCCAGATTACCAGAGCGTGATGCTCCCGCTCTTGAAAGTCTTAGGAGATGGACAAGAGCACAGCCTTCACGAGGTCATAGAAACTTTGGCGGAAGGATTTGAGCTGACCGACGAAGAGAGGCGTGAGCTGCTTCCCAGCGGAAGGCAGGCCAAGTTCGACAACAGAGTTGCTTGGGCTAGGACGTACATGAAAAAGGCCGGACTATTGGAGAGCACGGGAAGAGGAAAGTTCCGGATAAACGATCGAGGTCTGGCAGTCCTGAGAGAGAATCCGCCGGAGATCAACGTCAAGTTTCTGGAACAATTCCCAGAATTTCTGGAGTTTCGAGATGGGGCGTCCAAAGATGTCAACACCGATACTGAAAATGACACCGCCGACAAGACAAAAACCCCTGAAGAGGTCTTGGAGACCAGCTATCAGAACCTGAGAAAAGACCTGGCTCAGGATCTCCTCGACCGGATAATGGGGTGCTCTCCCGAGTTCTTCGAGAGACTTGTGGTGGACCTGCTTGTGGCGATGGGATATGGAGGCTCCCGAAAGGACGCTGGTGAAGCCGTCGGCAGGAGCGGCGACGGTGGCATTGACGGCATTATAAAAGAGGATAAGCTCGGCCTCGACGCCGTCTACATCCAGGCCAAGAGATGGGAGGGAACGGTGGGGAGGCCGACGGTCCAGGCCTTCGCCGGCAGCCTGATGGGAAACAGGGCTGGAAAAGGTGTCATGATCACAACCTCACAATTCTCCAAAGACGCGAAAGATTACGTCAGATCAATCCAGCAGCCGAAGATCGTCCTGATCGATGGGGAGCAGCTTGCCCAGTTCATGATAGACCACGACATCGGCGTCGCCGACGTCGCCACTTACAGAGTCAAGAGGGTCGATCTGGACTACTTTGGAGAAGAGTAATACGAGATCGAGATCGCAGAATGATCCGATGCTCGAACTCTCGAAGGCGAAGTATATACCACTATACAGATTCGTGGAAACCAAGACCCTTCCATCATAATGGAGACTCACGAGATGCTGAAGAAAAAGATGAACGAGGACGACAGCTTCAGCAACGCCATCGACGTGCTGGAGGAGCGGGAGAAGCCCATCCTCGCAGACTACTTCGGCGCCATCAAGGATGAAGATCTTTTGAGAGGGCTTGAAGAGGACTCCAGGAAGATCCGAGGGTCCAGTCTCCAGAAACCTAGATTTTGAGAAGAATACCAGGATCGCCTATCGATCCCGCTCGGAAATTTACCTGTTCGCCGCAGCTTTTGCGGCGATGAACTCCCTGATCAGTTTCGCGCCCAGGGACGCTGTCTGGCCCCCGTCGAACTGAGGCGCGATCTCGTTGACGTCCAGGCCGATGGCTTTTGGTGCCACCTTCTCGACGATGTACCGAACGTCCCAGGACGATAGGCCGAAGGGCTCGGGGGTCCCGACCCCCGGAGCGTAGGCGGGGTCGAGGGCGTCGAAGTCGATGGAGAGATAGATCTTCTCGCACCCCACCTCTTTCAGGGCGTCCTTCAGGACCGCCTCAATCCCCCTCTCTCTCACCTCGTCGCTCGAATGGTAATGGACGCCGTTCTCCTCGGCCCAGATGTACTCCTCCAGGTCGCCTGACCTGATCCCTATCGAGGCGTAACCTGCGACCCCGTCGGTCTCGAGGATGGTGCGGCTGGCGCAGGCGTGGCTCAGCTTCGTCCCGCCGTACTCCTTCCGCAAGTCCAGGTGTGCGTCCAGGACGAGGACTCCGATGCCGCTCTTGCCGCTGCTGCCGTTGCTAACGTTGCTAACGTTGCTAACGCCACCACCGCTGCCGGCGCCGACTCCGTTTCCGGCCCCAACGTTTCCGTGCCGCCGGGCCACCTCGGCGACTATCGGCGGGGTGATGGAATGCTCGCCTCCGATGAATATCGGGATCGCCACCTCCGGGATGAAAGCAAAGCTCTCCCGGATCGTCTGCCGGGCGTAGGCTGGGTCGGCCCCCAGATCGAGGTCTCCGAGATCGGCGACGGTGATATCCCTGAAATCTATGCCGTGCCGGTGAACGTAGGTCTCGAAGTTGTAAGACGCCCGCCGCACGGCTCCCGGCCCCTCTCGGGTCCCGGACCGAAAGCAGGTCGTGGCATCGAAGGGAGCACCCACGATGACGAACTCCGCCTCCTCGGGCACAGCGTCGGCGTCCGCAAAATTGGATCTGTTGAACATCGAGGTTAACGTATATCCATCTTGGTCCTGCCCATGACGAGCAGATAGGGGACTTCCTTCCCCTCTTCCAGCTTTGGCCGGTCATCCTCAGTGATGGGAACGTCGATGGTGCTGTAGTCGCTGAGGTCCATCAGCTGTGCCGAGGTATCGCCGATCGTCAGAACCTGGCCGGACTTCCTCTCCACGATGGGAACGTAGACCTTGGCCGTCACCGGCTGGACGATGGACCGCTTCTGGCCGTCGAAGATCCCGACGGCGTCAACCCTCGCCTTGGCGGCGCCGTGCTTACCCGGCTTTGACTTGGCTATGCTCTTGATGACGCACGGCTCTTCGTCGATGATCACGTACCTTCCCTCTTTAAGCTCTCTCGTCTCCACCTGCTCTTTCATCTCGTC
>Ga0116152_10005097_pt1 | contig 10277 bp, 8 predicted proteins | sample AD_UKC119_MetaG_FD_89894 | JGI IMG/M metagenome (GOLD analysis project Ga0116152, IMG submission 89894) | Active sludge microbial communities of municipal wastewater-treating anaerobic digesters from Hong Kong - AD_UKC119_MetaG | ecosystem: Engineered > Bioreactor > Anaerobic > Digestate...
ATAACACGTTCTTTGAGCGATAATCGAAGATATTTTTTTGGCTTCATACAACAAATCTAAAGTTTTGATTTGTTGCGTTAAGTTCTTGAATTCAGGTTGCGTTTTCTGCACTTGCGTATAACGGATGGGTATATGAAACGTTTGGCATTTCAAAGCGATTTCGTATCAAACCGTTGCGATGTTTATTAAGTGTACCGCCCTTAAAATTAGCACTATCCGCCAAATGTTTTATATACCGTGTTACCAACTGGCCTTTATTCATTTTCAATCAATTAGCTATCAATTTTGCAGTGCCTCGTGCGTTCGGACAGACACACTCTTTGACAAGTTTTGGTCGTGCGGTTGGCTTTTTGAGCGACTTGGCAATGTGTGTGGCTGTGAAGCGTTGGCATTAAATGTTCTTTATGATATTTAAAAAGTCCTCCAATTTATAAGCGTTATCAACTGTCCGTCTTTCATAAACCATAAAGTATCTGTAATCATTTCCTGCTTTACTTGCCCAAAGTCCGCCAAGTCTTATTTTTTGTTCTGCGTCCAAATGGTCTCCTTTTGTTTCAAGTACAACAGTCTTACCACTTTTGGTTTGAATTATAAAGTCAGGATAGTGATTTACAAATCCGTTTATTCTGAATCCTTTTTTCTCAATATTGCGTGTCCAGAAAGCTATATTTTGCATGTTACCAATTTCGTTGATTACTCGTTCCTCGAAATTGTTCATATTGCCTTCTTTCTCGTACAATGCCTTTGTTATGTCTTTGGCTGTATTTCCTGGAGAAATCTTTTTAGGCAATTTATACGCTTGCTTAATGTAAACTTTGTCAGTGTCCAAAAAGTCTTTGAATTTTTGTTCGGCAAAATTCTCCGACAATTCTTTTATTTTCTTTTTAATCTTGTCGGTGTAGGTGTATTCATTATTTGCAAAGTCAGAAAATTGCTCGTCTTTAAAGTCTTCCAAAATACGGCTAATGTACTTTTCAATTTCTTTGTCAGGAATTGGATACATATTGCCGATAATGTCCATTATCCGTTTTGTGAAGTTTTTAACCCGACTGTCTTTTCTTGCTGGGTCAAGAATATAGGTTAAAATACTTTCTTTTACTGTGCCGTCAAGCCTTACAAAAGTTGGAGTGTGTTCTTTTTTTGTTTCGTCCAAATCAACTTTGTAAAGTTCAGAAGCGATATTGTCAAATGCAACGTTGATGTCGCATTTGCTTAATGCAAAACCTTCAAGTAAATTTTCTTTTTCCAGTGCAATTTCTTCTTCTCGTGTTCCGAATAAGTCGTTTGCAGGTATTTTAAGGAAAAACTGAGGTAAATTTATTTTATCGGCTTGCTCTTTGAAAATGTCTTTAATTGTATAAGTTTTCACAAGCTCTTTAATTTCGTTGGGTAAAGAAACGGTATTGCCCGATTCCATTTCAGAAACTGTTTTTTCAAATTCCTGATTTTGCTCTAAAGCTGAATTTTCAATTTCTGTAACTGAATCACTTGGAGTAACAGAATCCGTTGGCAGTATAATTCTTGATGTATCAATGTCCGAAGTAATATCATCAGAAATATCAGTTGTCTGAACAGGTTCAGAAGTCGGCATTGTTAATGTCAATTGTTGTAAAGGGTCTGTTTGTTTTGGCGTTTCTATTGCTGTTGTATCAGCCAGTTTATAATCTTTATCGCTGAAACATGCTTTATTTAAACCCTTAACGATATTGTCAAGTGTGTCTAAAAACTTTGATGAAGCGGTTAAAACATAACTCAGATTTAAAAGTGGAAAATTATGCTTCATTACATACGGCTGACGTAAAACCCTGCCTAAAATCTGCTCAACATCAACTGCCGAACTTTTATCTGCCAAGGAAGCCAAGATGTAAGCAAAAGGACAATCCCAACCTTCTTTAAGCGCATTAATTGTGATTATGTAACGAACAGGGCAATCTTTGTCCATTAAATCAATATTTTTTAATTCATTCAGATTGGCAGTTTTAATCTTTATTTGCTCTTCTGGAATTTTTAATTCAATCAGTTTTTCTTTTAGCTTTTCAAAGGTTGTATTGTCGTCAGCGTTTTTTGGTTGTGCCTGAAACAATACAATAGGACGGATGTATTTTCCACCTTTCTTCTCTTCGTCTTTCGCTTGTAATTCCAAGCGCTTTTGGAGCTGTAAAGCTGAATTTATTACTTCAGTTTTATCCTGATGATTATAAACTATCACAGGTAGTTTTACCATGTTTTCCTTTTTCAATTCAAGGGCATCAATAAAACTGATTATGTTGCTATTATTTCTTGGTGTTGCTGTTAAATCAAGGATAAAACTTGGATTGATTTCCTTTAACATATCCACACTTAAATCACTTTCGGCATTATGGCTTTCATCCACAACAACCACGGGATTTAAATATTTGATAACCTCGCCAAGAGTAATATCTGTGTTCTGTCCTAAAAGATTTTCGAACGACTGCAAATTGCCGTTTTCCTGAAATACTTTTCGGTCTTCTTTATTTCTTGCTCGCAAACTGTCGAAACTGAAAACCATAATATTCAGTTGTTCTTTTACCGAAGTTGCATTAAAACCACTTCCTTGAAGCAAAGTAGCTTTGTCGAAAACCTCTACTTTGTTGCCAAAATGCGAATTTATTTTTTGGCGATACGGATGCGATGGGTCTTTTAGGTTTTTTAATGTTTGCTCCAAAATCGTAATTGATGGAACCAACCACATTACCGCTTTGGGTTTGTCGTAATCAAAAGCATCAAAAATAGTTTTGAGGGCATTACACGCTATGAATGTTTTACCGCCAGCGGTTGGAACTTTCACGCAAATATGAGGAACACGGGGAACATTGTTTTTGTAGGGTTCAATTGATGTTCCTGAAAACGGTTGTAATGGAGTACGTGGGTGTTTCGCCCAAAAATCGTAAAATGCTTCCTTTGTATCTTTTGTTTCCTGAACGTGTTCCAGAAACAAAGAAAGGTCGTTTATTACTTCTTGTTGATATGCTTTAAGTTCCATTGTCTAAAATCTTGTAATATCCCGTGGTATTTTTTTGAAAATAATATTGTGCTTGCTCATAAATTCTTTGGTTAGCAAACAATTATCGGCGTAAATCACATATTGCTCCGATTTTGTTTTTATAGTTGCTAAAAAATCATGGTTAAGCGTTGTAACTTCGTTTGGTTCGTAATTGAAGTAATATGCTGTTTCGTCCTTTTTGCCTAAAAAATGCTTGTTATCAGAATTTTCTGGTTCAATAAATGCCATTTTTGTTTCTGTATACCAAACGTAACTACGGATTTTTTCAATACCAACTAATTCGTTTAAATTTCCATCTTCGTTGAAAAGTGGTTGACCTAATTCGTAAAAATCGAAAGCGCCATCTAAACCATCAATATCAGAATAGCCTTTAATGATTCTTTTTATTCTTTCTGCCGTTACTTCCTCTGCATAATCTTCCATTTCAACAAGAATAAATTTTCTGTCACCTTCATCTTCAGAATTTAAACCCAAAACAGCATGACCAGTTGAACCTGAACCTGCGAAAGAGTCTAAAACTATATCATCAGGGAATGTTAAAGCTCTTAAAATCTCAGATATTAAAAACAAAGGTTTAGGATAATTAAATTTCTTTTCTTCAAAGACTTCATTCAGTAAAGTTGTACCTTTTACAGAATAGAACTCCTTTTCTAACCAAAGTGTCGGGATGTCATTTCCAACAGTTTTGTTTTCGCCAAAAGTTAAAGTAGGAGAATCCTTTTCTTTTCCGTTAACTTGTAAAATGCCAGTTTCAATTTTTTTAATTACACCTTCGGGCAAGTACTGAATACTATATTTATTTAGGCTTCCTTTTTGACGATTAAGCCCTACTTTTATATATCCTTTATCCCAATCAGCTAAAAGCCTATTTGGAGCCAAACGCCAAACACAATCTTTACCTTTACTTGTAATAGGCCATATCGCTACAGTACCTTCTGGTGCTTCGTTAAATTCATAAGTAAAATCTACTAACTCACCATTATATTTACCATTTTTTACTCTCTCCTGTAATGATTCACCAAGCCCTACAATATTATTTGTTGTGGTATCTACGAAAATTGGATATGTTTGATTTGGTCTCTGTGTTTTATCAAATGTAGCTAATGTAAGACCTTCAAACGGTGTTCTACTTTTTCCACCTGTAAAACTTAATGGATTAGCTTCAAAGTCTTGAGGCAAAACAAAAATCAAATATTCATGTTGCAAATTAAATGAACCAGAAGGTTTTCCGCCAGAAGTTTGTATAGTTACGCATGTAACCTGTTTTGAATTAAACAATTCTTTAACAACTGGCATTAAGTTAAAAACTTCTTGATAACCAATACTAATTACAAGTCTTCCATTTTCAGATAATAGTTTTTGTAAAAGTTTAAGTCTTGGATACATCATGCAAAGCCATTTATCATGACGACTTAAATCTTCACTTTCCTTGCCAACGACCTGACCTAACCACTTTTTAATTTTAGGGTCGTTAACATTATCATTGTACACCCAATTTTCGTTTCCTGTGTTGTAAGGAGGGTCAATATAGATACAATCAATTCTATTTTCGTATTCAGGTAAAAGAGACTTTAGTGCTTCAAGGTTATCCCCGTGTATTATTTTGTTCCCACTTTTGGTTTCGTTTTTTGTTTGTTCTACGTTGTCGAAACCGTAAGAATGTTCCAAAACTTTAAATGGAACATCCATGTGATGATTTATAACTTTTTCTTTTCCTATCCAGTGTAATGTTGGCATATACTAATTCAGTCTTTTTTTAATTTCTTCATACCAGTTGTTTATTTCATCAAAAGCATTTCTTTGCTTCAATAAATCAACTGTAATTAAACTTGAAGTATGGGAATTTAAATGCTTTTTTACAAATCCCAAACAATTCTTTTTATATCTTTTCCCTTGTGATTCCCACGATTGATGTGGACTTCTTACATCATGCCTTGCTTTTGCGATAACCTCGGTAATATCTGAATTGTCATCAATGGTAACAGTAATTGAATAACCATCATTGGCATTAAAACTTGGGATTACAATTGATTCATGATAATAATTTTCAATTTCACGTTTTTGAGTTAAGGTCGCAAAATGGTTTAAACCACGGTTGTTTACTTCGTCAACATAATTTTGATACTTATTATCAGTGTCTTTGTCGTAAATATGAACTTCTAATTTATTGAGTTTTTTTAGATAATTATTTGTTACCCATTGTCCTAAAGTACCTCCACCCAAACTAACGGCAACAATCCTTTTGTCGTTTACTAAGTCAATACCGAATAGAGGTGAGATATTGTTAAAGAAATCAATGTCTGTTGGGCCTTCAACACATAAAAACAGTTTAACGTCTTCTGGTTCTTTTTCAAGCGATGGTAAAACACCTAACGTATCAGCAATATTCTGTAAATTATCGTTATTACCAGTTTCGATTTTATTTTCTGAATTTTCACGATAAATAAACCTAATGTCATCAACATTTACCAAGCTTGCAAGTGCAGGACTGTGAGTGGTTGTAATTATTTGTGCTGTTCCATTTTCTGAAAGTTCCTTTAATGCATCCATTAATTTCTTTTGCCAATCAGGATGTTGTGAAGTTTCAGGTTCTTCGATTGCATAAATTACATTGGGTGAGTTTTTTTCTTTTCGTTTTCTTTCTGCTTCTGCTCTAAAGAAATTTATTAAAAGTAATCTTCTAACTCCACTTCCACGTTTGTTCATTGGAATATCATCGCTCGTAAGAGTTGGTTTAAACAAATCAGACCATTTTAATTCAGAAGGGAAATTTGGTTTAAGTTGCTGTGCAACTTCTTTGTTCATTTCCTTTAACTTTTCGATAGTAAGATTTGCAATTTCAGCAATCTCATCTTCAACTTTTTTCTTTATTTCATTTAACGCAACAAGATGTTTTTTCAAAGCTTGTTCTGCTGCAACCTTTAAAGGGTCTTGAACCTCTTTGTCTTTCTCGTCATTTTTTCGGTCAGACTGAAAAAGTGCAAATATTGGAAGCAATGGATATATTTTATCCCAAATATCTTTTACTCCGTCTTGGCTAATTTCCAATTCTGAATTTTCAAAAGTCAATCCTGTGCCGAAATTAGTCCAAATAGCTTTCCTTATTTCGTTTTTTACACTTGCTTTAAAATCACCGTCAATGTTTAAATCTTTAATTCTTTTTTGTAAGTCCTTTATTTTTAAGGTATGCAAATCATTAGCATTCTCATTTGAAGGGTGGCTACAACAAATGTAAGTCTTAGGTTTAGTTAGGCTTGAAAAGTCTTTTTTGATTTCTAAAAGCGAGTTTTCGTTTAATAAAAATTCATCTTTCAGATTTGTTTTTGCTCCTGCGTCTAAGTCAATTTCAGTCGGTAGATTTGAAAATACAACAGATAGTTTAGCATTCTCGCCATTCGCCTTTGCGTCAATATTTACGTCATCGGAATCAATTTTTCTGTTTTCAAAAAAAATATCTAACGCTTCTAATATTGTTGATTTTCCAATATCATTTTTACCTATCAAAACGGTAAGGTCATTAAATGAAATAGTTACAGGGTTTCTGTAACTTCTAAAATTCTCAATTGTTAAACTAACTATTTTCATATCCTCAAAAGTACATTTTTTATTCGGGTGCATCGGCAAGAAAACAGCTCTTTTGCAAGCTGAAGCTTTGGCTTGTGTGTCGGGGCTTGCGAATGTGCTGTTTTGTGCGTTGGCTGTTCATTTTATCTATTTTTTCTGACTGCAAAATTACCACTGTCGTTTCTTTCTTAGGCTTGTTGGTAACGGTTGAGTGTAGCAGCAGTAAGGGATTGCGGGCTACTTCCCTGTCGAAATACACCGAAGTTTGAGCGGGATAGAATGCTTAAATTACCACTAAAACCCTTATTGCTGCTACACTTTGTTACCAACAGGCCTTCTTTCTTTTCAAGCGACATACCTTTAATATTTTCAGTCTGTTTTGTAATTCCGTTGCAGTCTGCCGGGCTGTGTGTCTGCAAAGTTTTAATTTTTAAAGAGAGGGAGGATTTTTTGTTTTTTCTCAGGGTCGAAGAAAGCATACTCTTTTGCAAGCTTTGGTTTGTGTCAGGGCTTGTGCGGCTTGCAAATGTGTATGCTTTGTGTGTCGGCATATTGAGATTGATAAATTGTTTAAAATCCTAAATTGTAAATGAATAGGTTTTACCATCAGCCAAAGAATGCGAACCCATCTTATGACCATGAACCATATCATCCTGCTTCCCTATATTGGGACAGCTTACACCGAAAGGAACTGGTAACTTTCTTCAATGATATGTTTGGAACTGATATAGCATGAACAGACGGCGGATTTTTCCGCCGTTACTTTTTCCATGACTAACTAAACGGACAGGGAGAAAAAGTAACAAAAAGCCTATTAAATAAACAATCCGAAACTTTTGGTAGGTTTCGGATTGACAATTATGCTGTATAAAAAACTATTCTGTCGTTATAGTTTCAAATAATTTAATCCACTTGTCTTTTAAGTCTGTGGGTATAGATTCCATCGTTTTTTCAAAACGATTTTGGATTGCACGAGCAATCTCAACTTTCCAACCATCATTTAATGTTACATTATATTTTTTAGCCCAATCTTCTATTTGATTCACAATGTATGTATCCGAGAAATTGTAATAGCTGCCACAAAACAACTCAGCTAAATTATATTATCGATAGAAATAGTGCCTATATATTCTTTGGATATATAAGCACTGTTTTTTATTTAAAGTCCATTTAGTCTTCATCTTCAGCATTAAACAACTCCTCATAGAACTTTCTATTTTCCTCGCCCCATTGGTCCAATGCGTCTAGAATAGGAAATGCGGAACGACCTAAATCAGTCAGAAAATACTCAGTACGAGGTGGTTGTTCTGCATAAATTTTTCTATCTATAATCTTATACTCCAACAATTCTTTAAGTTGTTGATTTATTACACGTTCTGTTGCATCAGGCACCTCCTTGAATATCAGACTTGGGCGTAGTGGCTTATCTCGAAGTGCTTCTATGATGCAAATTTTCCACTTTCCGCCAAGCACCTGCATAGCAATGCTATAACCACATTCTAGATATATAGGGATTTTTCTTTCAGACATAATTGTATAGTTAATTTGTAGGAACAAGATACAAAAATAGTGCGAGAATGCATTCTTTGATTATTTTGCTTATCATTCTCTTATCCTAATTCCTTCTCAAACATATACATCAATTTATCTTTTTCATTCAGTTCTACACTTCTGCTTACCTTTTTATTGGTGATTTGATAGCCCGAAAATCGAGTAACAAAAATGCCCAAGCCTTGAGTGTAGGAGCTGACTTCTGCTGAGTATTCTTTACTAGTATCTAAAGGAATTTCACCCAAAATAGTAGTCCAATCACCATCTGAAGTAATAGTAGATATTTCGCCTTGCATCTTGTTGATGTCTGTAATAGCCCTAGCATTCACAGCTATTGGAATTTGCAATTTAAAATCTAAGATTGGCTCCAACAACTCAACATCAGCTTGTTGTAAAGCCAATCGAAAAACATAGGGAGCTAAACTTCTAAAGTCGGCAGGTGTGCTCACTGGACTATAATAGATTCCGTGAGAAAAAGTGACTTTAAGGTCGGTTACTTCCCAGCCATACAAACCCGATTCACAGGCTTTCTTGACTCCATCGAATACTGCATTCTGAAAAGATTGATTCAAGTAGCCCAATGAAATATCGCTCTCTATCGTAAGTCCCGCACCGATTGGCAAAGGTTCTATAATCAAGCCAATAGATGCCCAATAAGGATTAGGTGGCACTTCGATATGAATGGTGTATTCCGATTTCGTTTTCAGACGTTCCTTATAAATCGTTTTCACCTCTTCAAAGTAAGCATCTACCGAAAATCGCTCCTCCAACAAAGTCAAAATAACTTCCCGTTGAGTTGCTCCATAAAGAGAAACTTCTAGCTCATTATTATCAGCATTGATACCAAACGTTAAAGATGGATCTTCTACCGATAATACATTCATAGCAGAAATTAATTTACTCCTATCCTCTACTTTGGCAGGATGTATAGATGATTTGAGAGCAGGACTAGGAATATTCAATTTATCAAATAAACTTGGCATTGTTCCTAAATAATCACCTACCATCAGACTTTCGGCATGGTCTAAAATTGCAATATCGTTTGTAGAAACTTCATCTACATCTATTTCGTTTCCAGCGTAAAAGGTCTTTAAACTTCTTATTTTCAGATTCTCATCTGAGCCATTGAGGTTGTATGATTTTCTTGTTCTAAGGCTTCCCCCTATAATCTTTAGATAGGCTCGTTTCTGTTCCTTCTTATTATGCTCAATTTTATAGACATAGGCAGATAAATCGTTCTCTTGAGGTAGAGATGTTTCAATAAAAGTAGTGATTGAGTTTAGCAAATCTTCGATACCAATGCCATACATTGCTGAGCCATGGTAGATAGGATGTAGTTTAGCGAATTGAACAAGATGAATCATTGAACTCCAATAGTCTGAATTTGAGAGTTGCGTATCGCTTAAGTATTTTTCAAGCAAAGAATCATCTTTCTCCAAAATTGTTTCTCTGTCCTTTTCTGATATGTTGTGTATTGTACAGCTAGAAGTTAAAATCTTGCCATCAACGGATTGCATAAGAAGAATATCTTTTGAAAGGCTATTTTGTATTTCGAAATAAAGCTGATTTAGATTTACTCCCTCTCTATCTATTTTGTTGATAAATAGAATGGCTGGAATTTCTAGTTGTTGCAAGACTTTGAACAACAATCTCGTTTGAGCTTGAATACCCTCTTTAGCAGACACCACAAGAATAGCACCATCTAGCATTCTAAAAGTGCGTTCCACTTCTGCTAGAAAGTCCATGTGTCCAGGAGTGTCGATAATATTAATCTTTGTATCGTTCCATTGAATAGACGTTGTAGAAGCTCTAACGGTGATACCTCTTCGTTTTTCAATATCCATCGAATCGGTTGTGGTATTACCTTTGTCCACACTTCCACGTACCTCAGTTGCTCCACTAGCAAATAGCAAGTTCTCAGTAATGGAGGTTTTTCCTGCATCAATATGTGCAAGAATACCTATATTTATAGTTTTCATTTGATTTTGTAAATAATATAGCGGATGCTTTGTAGAAATGCATCACATAAAAAATACATCCTTGATGGTAGAATGTACCACAAGAACTTGAATTCGTATTTCTAATTATATTATTTACTGCCGCATAGTGTGACAAAGGTAGAAAATAAATTTTAAAA
>Ga0116152_10005098_pt1 | contig 10274 bp, 10 predicted proteins | sample AD_UKC119_MetaG_FD_89894 | JGI IMG/M metagenome (GOLD analysis project Ga0116152, IMG submission 89894) | Active sludge microbial communities of municipal wastewater-treating anaerobic digesters from Hong Kong - AD_UKC119_MetaG | ecosystem: Engineered > Bioreactor > Anaerobic > Digestate...
AACATTACCATTTCTCAAAAGCATTACCCTATCACAATATTGTTGAACTGTAGCAATATCATGCGTAACCAAAACAACGGTCTTTCCCGTCTCCTTATATTTTATAAATTCCCTAATACATTTGGATTGAAAATTCGTATCCCCGACTGCTAAAACTTCGTCCATTAAAAGAATTTCTCGGTTGGCATGGATGGATACGCTAAAAGCCAAACGCACTTGCATTCCGCTGGAATAATTTTTTAATTTCTGGTCGATAAATCTTTCCAGTTCGGAAAATTTAACAATGCTATCAAATTTCTTGTCAATTTCCTTTTTGCTCATTCCCAATACTGTCGCATTAAGATAAATATTGTCTCGCCCTGAGAGCTCAGGATTAAATCCGATTCCCAATTCCAAAAAAGGCGAAATCATTCCATTCACTTTTACCCTACCCTTATCCGCTTCATAAATTCCCGCCAAAATTTTTAAAAGCGTGGACTTTCCGCTTCCATTTCTCCCAATCACTCCAAAAAACTCCCCTTTCTTCACCTCAAAAGAAACATCATCCAAAGCTTTAAACTCCTCATAAGTCTTCTTCTTAAACAAACTCACCGCCGCTCCGCGCAAACTAGTAATTCTCTCATGCGGAATCCGAAATGTTTTAGAAACATTCTTCACACTAATAGCTATTTCATTTTTTTTATCTAAATCCTTTTTCATTTGACAAGTTTTTAAAAAGAGTGTACAATGTAAGCACAATGGCATCTCGAAAGAGAAGCTCCGAGACTCCGCTTCGGCGGAGTCGTTTTTATTTTCCAATAAATTTCACTATCTCCTTAATTATACCATTAAAAATATTTTGTTCCAGCATTCCCAATTTTCTCAAAAAACGTTTTGTGCTGACAATCTTAATTTGAAACAAAATTGCAGAAAAGTTTTTTCCACCGTATTCATACTTAAAATAATAGGGATGCTCTTTTATCTTAGAACTTAATGGAATAATTAGAGCTAGGTTTCTGTTTATTTTTTTCAGAACAAGAATTGGTCTCTCAAAATTATCATTCTTACCATCCTGTTCATGCCCAACATTAACCCCCAAAGAACACCACCAGATTTCTTTTTTTCTAAAATATATTTTTCTATTTTTGGAATCTATTATCTTTTTCTTTTCATTCCAAGCATCAAAATTTTTATCTAAATCTTTTTTCATTTGACAAGTTTTTAAAAAAAGTGTACAATGCAATCAAAGTTAGCCGAACACCGACCGTATGGCGGGTCTCCCTTTGGGATAGGCTCTTCCCCCTATAAACGGGGATTTTATTTTTGCAAATCTCTTATTATTTTCTTTTTTATAAAGTTTTCTAAAACCTCTTGCGCCCATTTATTTTTATCTTCGTCATCTCTAATTAAACCGCAAATCGCATCAACTAGTCTTATAAAAGCATTATTTTCATCTTTTTTTACACCCCTTATTTTCTTTGTTTTTACTCTTAACTCTCGAATTCCCCTGGTAAAGATTTCAATTTCTTTTTTCTTAAAACCGTCCACAAAAATCGTCGCTTTATATTTATCATCATTACCAACTTTCTTTAATACAGCTCTAGCTGTTGCGTATGAAGTTAAATTTATGTATTTCTCCTTATCTCTAAATTTATCAAAAAATATCGCATTTTTCAACTCTTTGATTTCTAAGATATTTTCCATACAATCTTTTCTGCATTGAAATCTTGACTTATTTCATTTCATCTTTTTCTTTCCGCTCTTTGTTTCAGCTAATTCCAATTTTTCTAAAATATTTTCTCTTCCTTTTTCAAAAACCAAAACACTAACTACAAAAATTAATCCTTCAGAATCTTGCCCTGATTCATCAACATAAGCATATATTTTTTTAGTTGAATCTTTTTTCATTTTATTTTTTAGTAAAAATTATCAGCCGTTATCAATCTAATTTTTGCTTCTGGGTACCTGTTTTTGAAAGCTTTATTTATAGCCTTTCTCTTATATTTTATTTCCACACCAATAAGTTTTCCCATTTTCTCCATAACCACGTCTATTTCTGATCCTTGCTTGGTTCTCCAATAATAAAATTTTAAATTTTTATCCAAATATTTATCTTGCTTTACCAATTCACTAACTATAAAATTTTCGAATAAAGCTCCTTTATCCAACCTTGAATCTAAATCAGAAAAATCCTCAATTAAAGCGTTTCTGATGCCTGTATCGTAGAAAAATATTTTTGCCGCTTTTACGATTTCGTCTCTTTTGTTTTTTGAATAAGGATATAGGCGAAACAAAATAAAACTTTGTTCAAAAATTTCTATGTATCTTTTAATTGTCCGCTGATCTGCTTTTAGGCTACTGGCTAATTCTGAATAATTTATAAGATTTCCAACTTGAAAAGCCAATAACTTTAGCAAATCTTTAGCTAATCGCTTGTCTTCAATTAAATTCAATTCTAAAATATCTTTAAAAATCAAACTATCCACAAAATTCAAAAGATACTTTTCATCATTTGCATTTTTTATCAAATGAGGATACTGTCCGTAAATTAAAACATTATTTAAGATATTTTTTATATCAAATTTATATAATTTATCTTTTGAATTATATTTATTATCATCAATTATCTTTGTTAAAATATTAAAATTCAGATTATTCTCTATGCCTTTTTGGGTTAAATACTCTGAAAAAGTTAAAGGATAAATATTGTAATCAATTTTTCTTCCGGCTAAACTTTCCCCCGTTTTATTTTTTATATGAAAAGATGATGATCCGGTGATTATAAGTTTCACACCCGGCATTTGGTCATAAATTATTTTTACCGCTCTCCCTGGATTTTCCAATAACTGAATTTCATCAATAATAACTTCTTCTGAGTTTTTATTTATTAAAGTTTTATAAGTTTCAATATCATATGTTTCCAATATTTTTTTAATCGGCTCATTGTCCACCAAAAAATAGTTTCCGTGGGGAAATATTTTTTTCACTATAGTTGTCTTTCCGACTTGCCGAGAACCCAATAAAATAAGTACTTGATCATACTTTTTAAAGTGTTGACTTATTTTAAGATCTAAATGTCTTTGCATAAAATTATATTACTTTTTTATCATCTAATGTAATAATAGATATATCTAATTATACATTATATCCTATTTTTGTCAATTTTTTCATGCGCCTGCCTGCCGGTAGGCAGGGAATCCGAAATGTTTTAGAAACATTCTTCACACTAATAGCTATTTCATTTTTTTTATCTAAATCTTTTTTCATTTGAAAAATTATTTTATTAGATGTACAATACAAGTGAAATAAATCTCGGCCAGAAGTTCATACACTTCACATCTTTAGGCGGAGATTTTTTATTTCTATTACTTAAATTTAGCTTTCTCCTTTCCCTTTGTACCACAAATTGACGACCGCATAGTTTTGGTATCATTAACAAAAATAGTTAAATATTTTAATCGATAACCGCTCCCAACATTAGTTATTATAAAACATTTTTACAGACCACCATACCGATTAATTTTAACACTTAAAAATCAAAAACACAAACCAACCCGCATTATATTTCTTGCACTTAATAAAAATACCTACCACAAATTGACGACCGCATAGTTTTGGTATAAGTAATATTATTCAGCAGCAAAAAAGCTAACTGTCAAAAAATTAGTACAGCTTAAATTTCAGTTTTAATTCTTCTTCATTTGAAACATTTGTCATTTCTCCATAACGAACCAGATTTCTAAGCTTAAAATATTCCGTGATAAAATTTATTTCATCCAAACAAGGAAATGGGTGCACAAAAACCGATTTTTGAATTTCCTGAAACCCAATCTATCTTAGTTTGCTCCTGAGAATATTTCTTTCTGAACGTCTTTTTTCTGGAATATCAAACATTACTATTCTCCATTTTTTATCCCATTTCAAAGGCTTTGAAATTTTAATCTCATCAATCTTAAATTCAAGAATCATCAGTTTTCCTTTTTCAGTTAAAGTAATTTTAGTCGAACCATCTTGCTGTTCTACAAATTCAACCAAGCGCTCTTTTTTAAATTCCTTTACAGTACGATAAAGATAATGCTTATTTACAGCGCGCCAATCTTTTTTGAGAACTTTAAATGCAAACCTTTGCGACCTGGGATTACTTGCCAACCCAAGCGCTACACCTCCAGCAAGAAGCAATAGAATTTTCTTTTTGGCTTGACTCCTAATTTTTTTCATATAAATTTTTTACATTACTTTTTATATCTCACCTCCTTTCAAACATTATACCACAAATTGACGACCGCACAGTTTTGGTATAATTATTCTTTATTTGATGTTTGCTAATTTTTTTTGTTATTTTTTTACTGAACAAGGAGAGTTTGTTGTGTAAAAATAAAAAAACGCGACTTATAATCGCGTTTTTTAAAAGATTTTTTTAAACTCGGGAAACGTATTCGCCCTTCTCGGTGTTGACTATAATTTTGTCGCCTTTGTTTATGAATAATGGAGTGGTCACTTTAGCTCCCGTTTCCAGTGTTACCAATTTGTCTCCGCTGGAAGCCGTGTCGCCTTTGATTCCCGGAGGCGCATCTGTCACAGTCAATTCTACTTTAACCGGCAATTCAATATTTATCGGACCGCCATTGAAATTGATAATTGAAACTTCCACACCTTCCACTAAATAATTCGCCAAATCTCCAATCACATTTTTCGGCAAAGAAAATTGTTCATAAGAAGCGCTATCCATAAAAGCAAATCCGTCTCCATCTTGATAGAGATATTGCGCGTAAGTTCTTTCGACATCCGCTTCTTCCACTTTATCCGCTCCCTGAAAAGTTTTTTCCAAAACCGCTCCAGTGATTAGATTTTTTAACTTGGTGCGCAAGACCGCTCCGGCGCGCCCCATCTTAGAATGCTCATCTGAGAGAACTTTGTATGGTTCGCCTTCCAAGACGATATTTTTTCCCGCTTTTATTTTTGAAATGTTCAACATAAAATTAAAACATTATTTTATCACAATCGGAGTTAACGCCATTATTCTGGATTTCTTAATTGCGCGAGTCAACATTCTTTGATGTCGGGCGCAAGTTCCAAATCTTCTTGGCGCATAAATTTTTCCCTGAGAATTTACAAATCTTCTCAGCAAATCAGCATCTTTATAATCAATTTTTTCCACTTTGTCCTGGCAAAATTGACAAACTTTTTTCTCAATCATTTTTTTAATCTTAACTTATTATTAAAACGGAACATCCTCGATTTTAATCTCTTCTTGTTCCTCGTCCAAATTAATCGTCGGGATTTCTTCTTCAACCGGTTGTTGAATCGGAGCCGGATTATTGGCTGGCGCACTTTGATTATTATTTGGCATCGCCGGCGCTTGATTATTCATTGCCGGTCGTTGCGCATTGTAACCGCCTTGTCCGCCGCCTTGCGGCCTGGAACCAAACTGCATTTCCGTTACAACTATTTCTGTTACTCGACGTTCCACATTATCCTTACCGACATAACTGCGAGTTTGCAAACGTCCTTCAAAATAACATTCCTGGCCTTTTACCAAATATTGTCCAGCCAGTTCCGCCAATTTTCCAAAAATCACCAAGTTGTGGAATTCAGTCGCTTCTTGTTTTTGTCCGCTGGCATCCGACCAATATCGATTAGTCGCCATACTAACACTCGCCACTGTTGAACCGGAATTGGTAGTGCGAATTTCCGGATCGCGAGTTAATCTTCCCACCAAAGTCACTTTGTTTATATTCATTTTTTTGTTTAGAAAATAAAATCCTTTTTTCTAAGAATTAAATTTCCCGGTGAAATTAGATATTTAAAATTTCATCCAGTTTTTCGTCGATGTCGCTATCACTCATTAAACCATCGTCTTCTTTTTCTTTTTTCTCTTTTTTCTTAGCTTCCTTTTTCTCAGCTTTTTTCTCTTCTTTCTTTTCTTCTTTCATTTCCTCCTTGGTTTTTTCTTTCGCTTCCGCTTTTTCTTCTTTAACCTCTTTTACTTTCGGAGCTTCTTCTTTTACTTCCTCTTTTTTAGGAGCTTCTTTTTTCACCTCAGGCTTTTTTTCTTCAACTTTCTGAGAAGATTCTTCTTTGCCAAATTTCCTTTCCTTGGAAAAAGTCTTAGCGTTTTTTTCTTCCGCGTTTATCAAATCTTGCAACGGCGGTAAATCGTCGGTCTTCACAATCATAAAACGCAAAAGATCCTGATTGAATCGCAACTCCTTGTTAATTTCTCCCATTATATCATAATCGTTTTTCACTTCATCGCGTTCATCGCGAGAAGGAATGGTAAATCGGCGCGCCACATAAGTTCCGCGAGCTTCGCCTTTGATTTTATAAGCCATTCTTCTTTTTTTGATGAACTCGCCTTCCAACCAAGTTCCTTTGTGAGCAGTAATGATTTTTTCTACCGCTGCTTTGATGGTTTCCAAGTTGGATTCTTTGGATTCTCCAATGAGATAACAAATTTCGTATTCCATACTTTCTTGTTGATTTAAAAAATTATTAAATAAAAAAACTTACCAAAAAGAAAGCCCCTAACTCGGTAAGTTTGCTGGCGCTTTATCCTCAATTAACTGAGGCGAAACACCTTAGGACTTTCTAAATTGTTAGCTTTAGAATAGCAGGTTGGAGAAAAAATGTCAACTAAATTTTATTTGGTGTCCAATGATTTAACAAAATTTAAAAGTTTTTTAATTTCTAATTCTTTATTTCTAAACCAATTCGTAGACCAAATTCGATATACAATAAATCCTAAATTTTCCAGTTCTTTCTGCCGATACATATCATAAGCATAAGCTTCTTCTGAAGAATGATATGATTTACCGTCACATTCTAACACTACATCTTTTGTTTTTGTTTTAATGACAAAATCTAAACGAAAACCTCCAACTTTAAATTGTTGGGTAACATTCTTTCGCCCAAACTCATCTACCAATAACCCATACACTTCCTCTTCAAAAGGCGACTCAGAAAGTCCATCCTCATCTGATGTTAAGCGGGGTTTTTCAAAACTTTGCTCCTTGAGAATCCCCAAGATACTTCCAGCAAGTTTATTATTACTATTTGATATAGCCTCTGCATAAGCTAAATATGCATACAAAATACCTTTTTTATTATTACCTTCATTTTTTAAAGCTTCCTGATAAGAAAGATATTTTTCTCGAGGAATAGAAGTACACACATAAAGCTTATCTTTTGCTCTTGTAATTAAAACATTCAATAATTTGTATCCTTCAATTCTATTGAGACGAGCAAAACTCTGCAAAAATTTACCATCCGGTTTTATACCGTAAGTCGTTGAAATAATAATAATATCTTTTTCGTCTCCTTGAATATTTTCAAGATTTTTTACAAACAAACCTCTTTTTCTTAACCGTTGCAATTTATCCGAAAACACTTCATCATTTTCCGCTACTGCATTTAATGTTTCCGTAATTAAATTTCTTTGATTTATGTTAAAAGTTGCTATACCGACAGAAGGGTACTTACCCTCACTGTCGGGATGTATTTCATCTCTTATAATTTTTAATATCTCAGCAACTTCTTTTGGATTTGTCCTTGTTTCATACCGACCATTTACAGCTCTAAATTCAATAGGTTTATAAACTTCTCTAGATGGAAAAGAAATTAAGTTACCACCGTAAAAGGCATTGTTAGAAAACTCTATCAATGCTGGATGCTTTGAGCGATAATGAAAATCAAGATATGATTTATTTACAATTTTATCATCATAATTTGATACATAATCAAGCAATGACTCAGTTTCTGCCAATACAGCCTGATTATACTCTTCACCATATTCATCTTCATTGTCTTCATCATCTTCAGTCTGAAGCAATGCCCCATTGTTTTGAAAATAACTTGATGGTGGCATCTGATGTTCATCTCCAGCTATAATTTTATACTGTCCTCTAATTAAACTTGTAAATGTATCTGAAATCCTTAACTGACTAGCTTCATCAAAAATGATGACATTAAAAATACCTTGCTTCAGAGGCAGAATAGCATTTGCAGCTGCAGGATTAGTTAAAATAACAGGAAACAAAGATGTGAATAATTCAAAATCTTTTGAAATAATTTTCCTCAGGGAGTTTTTAGGTCCAGCATTATTTTTTCGCAAATTATATAACGTATTAAAATTAAAATTAATTTTTGACAATCTATCACTCCGATTATTATTCCAAATATATTTTATCTGCTGAGTCTGTAATTTCTCTAATTCACTATATAAGGCACTCAACTGTTGAAGTTTTAAATCTGACTTATGAAACCCATTTTTAGTATTTGTTTCAAAATTTAACAACGCACCATAATAATACCAAGCATCAAAAATATTTTTCCATTCTTTAGTTTGAATTTTTTTTAGTACAGAAAAAATATTCAGCTCAAACTTGTCCCTACTACTACAAAAAAAATTCCAATTATGATAATCTTCGTAAGAATCCATACCTCCATCTAGCCTTTCCACCTTTTTCATGAGAACAAAATATAGATCTTCTATCTCTTTGGGGGTTCTTAGCTCAAAAAAATTTTTCACATGAAAATTAAATAACTTATTTTTTTCAATTTTCAACAGCCTATTTTCAAACAACTCCATGCCATTTAAAGTACCTCTTAATTTATTTATGGATTTTTTTATTGCTATTGCTTTCTTTAAATCACCCTTGCAATCACCCTTAATTTCAGACAATGATAAGTAATCTCCAAATTTTTTAATATTCAAACCATCAAAACCAAATTCATTAAAAGCTTGGGCGTTCTCAATTAATTCAGCTAAAAGTTCCGGTATTTTTTTTCTAATACTATTTATATCTTTATTTTTAATACTGAAAACAGACAAAAAATTATACTTCCAATTTTGCAATAAAGTGATTTTATTATATTGCTTTCCCGCTAATATTAAACCTTTATCATATAAGAATATAATTTCTTTTAGAATTTCTATGATTTTCTCAATTAAATCTTCAGACTTTTCTACAGATTTTCGTGAAAAAACAGATATTTTTTTTATCCTATAATCAGTTTCGTCTTTTTTTACAAGAAATATATTCAAATCTTTTAATATTTCTAAAAAATCAACTGTCGATTCCTTTATGTCATTGTGTGTTTTCCATTTATACTCTTTGGTAAATATTTCCTTATTAAGAATATCAAATATTTTTTCTGAATCTAAAGTAATATTACTATATAAAAGAGAAGCTTCCTCTATGGTAGCATGAAGCTTTGCATATTCATCATAATTAAATTTTAGATTTTTATAGTCAATTTCTTTTCCAAACTGATCGATATCTCCTGATTTAGAGTATCTGAAATAAAGACCTATCAATTGTTTCCAGGAAAAATCTCCGAAAACTTTTTTTAATGATTCTGCGTACCTAATATTGACATCTTTTTTTAATTGACAAAATTTTTTATATTTCTCTTCAAAATTTAACTTGGAGAATTGAACATCGTTAAGGGAATCTTTGATATTTCTCGCCCTTTCAATTAATTTTTTTCGATCCTTATTTACATCGTCAATTACAACTGCAAAACTTGATAAGCCAATCTTTTCTAAGTTTGACCAAATTACATCTAAGGCAGTCTTCTTTTCGCAAACAATAAGACAATTCGCATTATTCGACAAGGCGTTTGAAACAATAGCTGTAATACCTTGACTTTTTCCTGTTCCAGGAGGACCTTGTATAAGCTTAATTTCATCTTTAGTAAGAGTATTGACAATCTCTTCTTTACTAGGGTCAGTTTCAACTGCCGAAATGCTCGAGGTTTGAAATTGTTCTAGAACAAGATCTTCATTTTTAAATTCACCAAACCTTTCCAAAAGTTCCTCCGTTGCATGAATGATTGTCTCATTCTGCGATCTATATATTCCAAAAACTCCACTCCACTGAATCCAAGGTTTTGAATTTGCTATTTCTTCAATTTGTTTCGCATCAGGACACTTTTCAATTCTCAAATCTAAATTTTCCATTTCAGCGTTGAGCTGACTTAAAATATTTTTTGTTAATTCCAACAATTCATCCTTATCTAGAATTCCATCTTCAAGCATTGTTTTTGATATTTTTTCAATTTTAATTGACTCATCTTTAGCGAGATAAGAAATTAATAATTCATTTATTTTAATCGGGGAGTCCTCATCTTTCTTTATAACCCATGTGTTTTTATTTTGATATGAACGTTCAATGTCTAGATGCCATATAAACAATGGAGCTTTTATAATTTTTTCAGGATCATTTCTATCTCGTTTAACTAAAATAGGATAACCAAAGCCAAAATTTTTAAGTCCAAACTCTAAAAAATTATCA
>Ga0116152_10005102_pt1 | contig 10271 bp, 10 predicted proteins | sample AD_UKC119_MetaG_FD_89894 | JGI IMG/M metagenome (GOLD analysis project Ga0116152, IMG submission 89894) | Active sludge microbial communities of municipal wastewater-treating anaerobic digesters from Hong Kong - AD_UKC119_MetaG | ecosystem: Engineered > Bioreactor > Anaerobic > Digestate...
CATGCGCACGTAGTTGTCGAGGAAGCCCTCGGAGCGGTCGAGGTCCATTTCCGAGTAGATCAGCGCGTCGATGACGGCCACCGACAGGGCCCGGGCCACCGCCAGGGCATGGCTTTCCTCGCGCGAGACCAGCGTCGCGCGCCAGCTGTAGAGGATTCCCCAGGACAGGACCATCGTGGTCAGGCAGATGGTCAGTCCGACCGTCGCCAGGATGCGGAAGCGCAGGCTGGCGGGGCGGTGGATCGGGGGGGTCATGGTGCGCCGTCCGTGGGCGTGGCGGCCGCGTAGTCCCGCCAGCTGACTCGCGTGAATCCCCAGGCGAACTCGGCGGTCCAGCCCGCCAGCATGGCGCGGTCGGCGGGGTCGGCCGGGTCGAGGTCCAGCAGGAGCGAGGCGATGGCCTCGACCGATGGATCCGGATCCCCGGCCCGCACCACCAGGGGGGGCGCAGGGATGGGGCGCGACACGGCGGCGATGCGCAGGCCTTCGGCCAGGAAATCCAGGGCCACCGATTCCTTGACGACGCCCGCGTCGAAGTCCCCGTGCAGGACGCGCCAGACCACGGTCTGATGGTGGTCGAAGTGGCGAAGCGTGTCCAGGTCGGCCACCGTGAGCCCGGCGCCCGGCAGGGCCTCGGCCTGCAGCCAGTTGCCGGCCCATGATTCCTGTGACGGCACCGCCACCCGGCGCCCGGCGAGGTCCGCCACGCCGTGGATGTCCGATTCCTCCCGCACGATCAGCACGTCGTGCACCGTCGGGGCGCCGTCGGCGTTGCGGGGGGCGAGCACCGGCCGCAGGCCGCTGTCGGGTCCGAGGCTGCGGGTGATCCAGGCGCCCAGGAAGGACGCCGCGACGTCACCTTCCTGCAGGCGTGTCACGGCGTCGCGGTAGTTCGGACTCGGCCGCAATTCGCAGCGGAACGGGCCACCACCGTTGAGGTAGTCGATGATGGGCTGGTAGCCGGCATAGATGAGGTTCGGCGCGAAGCGTGACACCACGCCGATGCCGATGACGGGGCCCGCCGTGGGCGTCGCGTTCGCGGCCGGTTCGGCCCGGTGGAAGCGGCCGATGTCCATCAGATCGCGGTAGACCAGACCGCTGAGCACGACCACGACCGCCAGGGCGATCCCGGCCCAGAAGGCCTGCCTGCGCTGGTCCACGATGACCTCCCCGGAACGGCGAAGCCGGCGGCCAGTCGCCACTCGGGCGGCGAGATTTCGCCGCACCGCCGACCGATAAATGATGGCAGAACCGGAACTCGTTGTCAATTATGCTGCTAGGAATCGGCAACGGCCGGGCACGGCAGTTGCGTGGAAAGGCCCGGCGCGCCCCCGTCCGCATCCGGCGGGGCGGGACGTGCACAGGGGCGACATGCATGGACGACGGCGCCGTCCCGAACGCGACGCCGACACGGAGGGTGGCCATGGGCAAGGAGATCGAGCGCAAGTACCTGGTCCTCGGGGACGGGTTCAAGTCCGGTGCCGAAGGGGTGCTGTTCCGGCAGGGCTACCTGAGTTCCGCCAAGGAGCGCGTGGTGCGGGTTCGCACGATGGGCCCGAAGGCGGCCCTGACCATCAAGGGAATCACCGTCGGGGCGACGCGCGCCGAATTCGAATACGAGATCCCGCTGGACGATGCCCGCAGCCTGCTGGACATGTGCGAGCAGCCGCTGATCGAGAAGACCCGCTACAAGGTCCCGTTCGGCGGCCTGACCTGGGAGATCGACGAGTTCCACGGTGCGAACGCGGGCCTGACGGTCGCCGAGTGCGAGCTCGAGTCCGAGGACCAGGCCGTGACCCGTCCCGACTGGGTGGGCGAAGAGGTCACGGGCGACCCGCGCTACTTCAACAGCAACCTGATCGCGAACCCGTACACGACGTGGCGGGGCTAGCACGATGAGCCACGGCGGCGGTTCCGCGATCAGGGCAGCCCTCGGACGGATCGACGAAATCCTGGATCTCTCGCGCAGCAAGCTGAGCGACGTCCCGGAAAAGCAGTCCACCGCAGGCGAGCGGTGGATGAAGTACCTCGGGTTCCCGGCCGGGGTCGCCGCATTCCTGGCCCTCTTCTACATGCCGACTCCCGAAGGCCTTACGACCGGCGGGCAGGTCGTGATCGCCTGCTTCGCCGCCGCGCTGGTGTGGTGGGTGACCGAGCCGTTCGCGACCTACGTCACCAGCCTGCTCCTGATGGCCATGCTCGTCTTCCTGAACGGCTGGTCCGAGGACGAAGTGCTGGGCGTCCTCGGCTACAGCGTCATCTGGTTGAACGTGCTCGCCTTCATCCTTTCGTCGATGCTGGTCAGGACCAACCTGGCGAAGCGCATCGCGCTGGCCATGATCGTCCGGTTCGGGCGCACGTCGAAGTGGATCCTGGCGGCCTTCTTCGCGCTGAACCTGCTGCTGGCGGCGTTCATTCCGGCGACGGCGGCCCGCGCGGCGATCCTGCTGCCGGTCATGCTCGTGGTCGCGAGCATCTACGGGGCCAGCAACCGGAGCCCCAACAACTTCGGCCGCAACCTGTTCCTGCAGAACCTGCAGGCGATCGACTTCGGGTCGAGCGCATACATGACCGGATCGAATGCGAACCTCATCGCGGTCGCCTTCATCCTGTCGATGGGCGGCAGCCGCGTCTACTACACGGACTGGTTCTTCGCCGCCCTGCCGGTGGTGGTGGCCGCCATGATCATCAGCTGGTGGATCGGGCCGCGATTCGTCTTCCGCGTCCCCGCCGAACAGCAGACGCCGGTCGTCGAGGGCGGCATCGAGCGCATGCAGGAGAAGCTGCGCGAGATGGGGCCGGTCAGCACGGCCGAGAAGAAGGCCGCGGCGATCTTCGGCATGGTGATCGTGCTCTGGGTCACCGACAAGCTGCACATGTCGCTGTTCGGCTTCGAGATCTCGGCGGTGATGGCTGCGTTCCTGGGAGCGGTCATCGCGCTCGCGCCGAAGCTCGGGCTCTTGAAGTGGAACGAGGCGGACATCCCCTGGCACCTGATGCTGTTCTCGTGCGGCGCCTACGCCGGCGGGCTGGCCCTCAACGACACGGGTGCGGCGCGATGGCTGGTCGATCGGCTGTTCACGGCGCTCGACATCCAGCCGGGAGTGAACTTCTGGGTGGTGTACTGCATCGTCATCGCCATCAACATGTACAGCCATATCTTCTTCACCAGCAAGACGATGCGGACGCTCATCTTCATCCCGTTCGTCATCGCCATCGCCCAGAACCTGGGCTTCGACCCGTTGTGGCTCGCCTTGCCCGCGGCCTTCACGATCGACTGGGTGATCGCCCTGCCGATCAACGCCAAGCCGAACATCATCCTGTTCGCCACGGGCCAGTACTCGGTGCTCGACAACCTGAAGTACGGCCTGATCATGACCACGGTCGGCACGATCCTGCTCATCGCCGCCGGCTTCACCTGGTTCCGGGTGCTGGGCATCACTCCGGGGTTGCCGTGATGCGGGCCCGTCGCGTGATGATCATGCTGCTGCTGGCCGCGATCTCGGCCCTCACGCTGTTCGTCGTCGTTCTCTTCGGCGGTGCCGCCGAGGCGGCGGAGTGCCCCGCGTCCGCGGTGCCGGACACCCTGGCCTCCTGCCGCGATCATCTCGACGTCGCCGCATCCGGCGACGCCATCGCCTCGGTCACGGTCGTCCTCGGACGAGTCAGCTCGATGGACCTCCTGCTGCCTTGTTCCTGCGGGGACGGCCGTGGCCACGTCATCACGAAGGGCCCGGCCGCCTTCGGCGCCGACGCGTCCGGAGCGCCGCTGCCCATCGTCGAGGTCCTGGGTCGACCGCACTGGAACCTGCGCCTGCTGGCGGGGGCGGCGCCCGGCGACACCATCGTGGCCGAGGCCGTCGTGCCCGGCTGGTACGACGCCGACGCCACCCGTCGCGAGTTCGGCGTCCACGCCCTGGGCCGCTCCTGGGTCAACTCGACCCCGGCGGTCGTGCGACGGATGGAACTGGGCCTCTCGCTGCCCCCGGGCCTCCTTGTCGAGCGGGTCGGCGCGACGACGCCCGGCTTCAATGCCAACCGCTCGCCCGAGCCGCCCTACCGCATCCTGCGCGAGGGCGACCGTGACGTGTTCGTGATCACGACGACGGACCTGGAGCCCTCGGGCCGGTCGGCGTTCGCGCTCGAGGCGCGTCCCGGCCGCCGCGGGCCGATGGCGCTCGCGGTAGGGGTGCTGCTGGCGGCGCTGTATCTGCTATCGTTCCGGGACGTGCTCAAGCCGGAACCCGGACGCTGAGGAGGACGACGCCATGCCGCTGTTCAAGTCGACCCAGATGCTGGCCACGCAGATCGACGAGTTCCTCGACACGGTCGCCGAGGGCGGGATCGTGTTCAAGGACGGTGTCCACGCCTATCTCGACGGCGACCGCGGCCGCTTCGACGAGCGTATCCTCGCGATCGTGGCCCTGGAACATCGCGCCGACGACCTGAGCAAGGCCATCGAGACGCACCTCTACCGGAACTCGCTGATCCCCGAGCACCGGGGTGACGTGCTGGGCCTGCTGGAGACGACCGACACGATCATCGACACGGCCAAGACGAGCCTGCTGCAGTTCTCGGTCGAGCAGCCCGGGATCCCGCCGGAGTTCGCGGCCGACTTCCGGAACCTGGCCGCGGCCAGCGCCGGGGCGATCGAGGCCGTGGTGATCTCGGCGCGCGTCTTCTTCCGCGACCCCGAGGCGGTCAAGGATCACCTGTTCAAGGTGACGCACTACGAGCGCGAGGCCGACGCGGTCAGCGACTCGCTGAAGCGCAAGGTGTTCGCCGGCGGCCTCGACCTCGCCCACAAGATCCACCTGCGGTACTTCGCCCTCAATGTCGAGAAGGTCTCGGACCGGGCCAAGGAAGTCGCGGACCGCCTGGCGATCTACGCCATCAAGCGGAGCATCTGATGGGAGTGTTCCTGTTCCTGTCGAGCGGGCTGTTCCTGGGCTGGTCCCTGGGCGCAAACGATGCGGCAAACGTGTTCGGGACCGCCGTGGGGACGCGCATGGTGAGGTTCCGGACGGCGGCCGTCGTCTGCTCGGTCTTCATCGTGCTCGGCGCGGTCATCAGCGGGGCCGGCGCCGCCCATACGCTCGGCCGGCTCGGTGCCGTCAATGCCCTGGCGGGGTCGTTCACCGTCGCCCTGTCGGCTGCCCTGACCACCTACTGGATGACCCGCCTTAAGCTGCCGGTGTCGACGTCCCAGGCCATCGTCGGCGCGATCATCGGCTGGAACTTCTATACGAGCGCGGTGACGGACGCGAGTTCGCTGACCAAGATCGTGACGACCTGGATCGCCTGCCCGCTGCTGTCGGCCGCCGTCGCGGTCGTCATGATGGTTGCGCTGCGGTTCGCGGTCGGCCGCCTGCGGCCGCATCTGCTGGTGCTCGACGCGTGGACCCGGCTGGGGCTCCTGGCCGTCGGCGCGTTCGGCTCGTACAGCCTGGGTGCGAACAACATCGCCAACGTGATGGGTGTGTTCGTGCCTGACAACCCGTTCCGCGACGTGGAGTTCGGCGGCTTCACGCTGAGCGGCGGTCAACTGCTCTTCGCGCTCGGCGGCATCGCGATCGGGGTGGGCGTCTTCACCTATTCCGAGCGCGTCATGCGCACCGTCGGAGGCGGGCTGCTCCGCCTGTCGCCGCTCGCGGCCCTCGTGGTGGTCCTGGCCCAGTCGGTGACCCTGTTCCTGTTCGCCTCCGAGGGCCTGCAGCACGCCCTCGCCAGCCGGGGCCTGCCCACCTTTCCGCTGGTTCCGGTCAGCAGCAGCCAGGCCGTGATCGGCGCCATCATCGGCATCGGTGTCCTGCGCGGCGGCCGGGGCATCCGCTACGGGGTGCTCGGGGAGATCTCCCTCGGCTGGGCCGCCACGCCGGTCCTGGCGGGCGCGCTCGCGTTCGTCCTGCTCTTCGTCGTCGACAACGTGTTCGACCAGCAGGTCAGCCGGCCCGTGGCGTACCGCATCGACCAGGCGGTCATCGCCGAGCTCGAGGCGCGGGGGATCCGCGACCAGGGGCTGGCCGGGCTCGAAGGGCGCCTGCGCACCAACTCGGTGCGCCTGAAGCACGACCTGCGGGAGTCCACGAAGCTGAAGCCGGACCAGATCCTGACCGTGATCGAGGTGGCCCGGCTGGGCGCCTGGAGGGTCGACGCGGCCGTGATCGCGACCGAACTCGACCGCGAGTGGCTTACCTCCGAACAGCTGCACGCCGTCCGGTCGCTCGTGGGGCGCGACTATCGGCGCAGCTGGGAGCTGAGGCGCGACCTGGCGGCGGCATCGGCGGAGTGGCGGCCGCGGCCGGCGTCGACGGTCAACAGGGTCCACAACAAGGAGCTCGAGAAGAAGCTGGAGTACCTGGAGACCCTGTTCCAGGTGGCCGAGACCAGGGAGTCCCCGGATGGGGCGAGCGGGGAGCCGGCTGACGCCGGCGCCGGATTCGTCCCGCGTTAGTAAGTCAACCAAGGAGAGTGTGTGATGAGGAAGTTGTTCGCCAAGCTGTCCGTCGCCGCCTTCGTGCTGGCCCTGGCGGCGATGCCGCTGGCCGCATCCGCGGGCACGACCGACCTGCAGGCCGCGAGCGAGGATGGGGTCCTTGTCTGGAAGTCCGCCGATGACGCCTTCAAGTGGTGGATCGACGCCCGCGCCTACATCGACATGGCCACGTACTTCGACGACGGCCCGCTCTACTACAGCGAGGACGATTTCGCCGATCCCGACGACTGGGCCGACTACGAGGACGAGTTCGCGGACTGGTTCGAGCGGCAGAACAGCCTGGCCGGCGGAGTCATGCTGCGGCGCCTGCGCTTCGCGGTGAAGGCCAACCTCTGGACCGACTGGTACAGCGAGATCGACCTGGACTTCGCCGAGGAAGGCGCCGCCGTCAAGGACGCCTACATCTCATACAACGGCCTGTTCAGCGGCAACGGCCGCATCCGCGTCGGCAACTTCCGCCAGCCGTTCGGCCTCGAGGAAGTCACGACGAGCCGCAACCTGATGTTCCTGGAGCGCAGCCAGGGTACCGATCCGTTCGTGATCGGCCGTCGCCTGGGCCTGGAAGTCACCAAGTGGGCGCCCAAGTTCCGCTGGTCGGTGTCGGCGTTCGGCGGCGACGTCGAGGAGTACGTCAAGTACGCCAACGAGCAGGTCAATTTCGCGGCCCGGGTCAACGTCACCCCGATCATGGACGACGAGAGCGTGCTGATGATCGGCGGCGCGGCGACCCTGCGCAAGCCCACCTTCGTCGGCGACGATGTCAAGTTCAACACCCGCCCCGAGACGAACGTCTCGGACACCAAGTTCCTCTACGCGAAGTACAAGGACGTGGACAACTTCAACGTGTTCGGCGGCGAGCTGGCCTACGTCAACAAGCGCTTCATGCTGCAGGGCGAGTACATGGCCGCCAAGGTCAGGTTCCTCGACGAGGATCCGGACGCGAGCATCGGCGGCGGATACGTGTTCGCCAGCTTCTTCCTGACCGACGACACCCACAAGTACGACTACCGGGATGCCGAGTTCGCCCGCGTCGTGCCTTCGAGCAAGAGCGGTGCCTGGGAAGTCGCTGCGCGGTACTCGACCGCCGACCTGAACGACGAGGAGAACGGCGAGATGGGCGGCAAGTCCGACGCCATCACGCTGGGGCTCAGCTACTACGCCAACGCCAACATCAAGGTGATGCTGAACTACGGCATCGTGAACAACGACGAGAACGCCACCGGTCGCGGCGACTACCAGGGCGACTACGACTTCAACTACCTGAGCATGCGGTTCCTGACGGCCTTCTAGGCCGCCGGCGGGCATGCGGGCCGGGGCCGCGCGGGCGGTCCCGGCCCTTGCACACGAGGAGGCTGGGACGATGGCCAAGGAAGAGATGACGATCGGGGAGATCTCCAAGCCCCGTTTCGAGTACCGCACCTTCGGGCAGGGATTCGAGGCGCAGGCCATGCGCATGGCGCGGCTTTCCGCGCCGGTGCCCGAGAAGGTGTGGAGGCGGGTGTCGGACGAGATCTACATCGTGTCCCGCGCCAACGACATCAACAACACCAAGATCCGCGACGGCAAGATGGACATCAAGACCTTCGTGAAGGAGCAGGACGGCCTCGAGCAGTGGAGTCCCCTGATGAAGGGCGAATTCCCGATCGCGGCGTCGGTCCTGCGGGACGAGGTCTTTCCCGCGTTCCAGGTCGCGACGCCCGCGTTCACCAGGGAGACCTATGGGCTGGACGAGTTCCTGGAGATGATCCGGGCCCATCCGGACCTGCAGGCGGTCAAGGTGCACAAGGAGCGCTTCGGCTACATGGTCAACGGGACCATCTGCGAGGTGGGCAACGTCCTGGTCAACGGCGCGAAGATCGTGACGATCAACTCGGAGTCGACCGAGGTCGGCGACATCCTCAAGACGATCGCCGACGTCGGGCTCCAGGGCGTCGAGAACATCAACTACCTGCAAGCCATCAAGCGGGTCATCGGCTGGATCGACAAGGACCTGGCCGGCTGACCGTACCGGGGTGCGGTCGGGGCCCCTGCGCCCCGGCCGGCGCTCCGCTCCCGCGTTTCGGTTGCCAAACCGCCGCTTTTGAACGACCATCTGCCCGATCCCCCCACCCGATCGGAGCCGCCATGAAGTGCCCAGCCTGCCGCCAGCGCAGCATGTACGTCGTCGAGCACGCCGGCATCGAGCTGGACGTGTGCGCGACCTGCGAGGGCGTGTGGTTCGACCACGCCGAGCTGGACCTGCTGCTGGGGGGCACGACGCCCGTCGGCGCGGCATCGCCCGCGGCCGCCGCCGAGGCGATCCTGGACTGCCCCCGGTGCCGCCGTCCGATGGCCAAGGCGAATATCGGCGGGCCCGGCGGGGTAACCATCGACGTCTGCGAGCGCAACGAATGCGGCCTGTGGTTCGACCGCGGCGAGCTCGAGGCGCTCTGCCGCGACCTGGCTGCCGGCGGCTGGACCGTCGATCCCGGCGTGACGACGTTCCTCGGCGAGGTGTTTCCCGACTCAAGCCTGGGCGAGTGAGCGGCCTGGCCGCCCGCCCGGAAAGGTTGATGCCCCATGTTGCCCCTGCTCATCGTCCTCGGTCTCGTCGTCGTGCTGGTCGGCTGGGTGGTCGGCGTCTACAACGGCCTGGTGGCCCTGCGCAACCGGGTCAAGGAAGCCTGGGCCCAGGTCGACGTGCAGCTGAAGCGCCGCTTCGACCTGATCCCCAACCTGATCGAGACGGTCAAGGGGTACATGGGCCACGAGCGCGAGACGCTCGAGGCGGTCACCCAGGCGCGAGCCGCGGTGGCGGGCGCCGGCAACATGGACGCGCGCATGGCGGCCGAGGCCGGCCTGGGCGCGGCGCTCGGCCGGCTGCTGGCGGTGTCCGAGAGCTACCCCGACCTGAAGGCCAGCACCAACTTCCTGTCGCTGCAGGAGGAGCTGACCGGCACCGAGAACAAGATCTCGTTCGCGCGGCAGTTCTACAACGAGACGGTCATGAACCTGAACAACAGGGTGCAGATGTTCCCCGGGAACATCATCGCCGGCATGTTCAACTTCAGGACCGAGTCGTTCTTCGAGGTCAAGGACGAGGCGCAGCGCGAGGCGCCCAAGGTCGACTTCTCCCGCTGACGCGCGAGGCACCGCAGCATGTGGGAACAGATCGCCGCGAACCGGCGCAAGTCCTTCGCCCTGGTCACGGGGGCGGCCCTCCTGCTGGCCGCCCTCGGCTGGGCGCTGGGCGAGTACTTCGGCGGCAAGGGCGCCGGCCCCGGCGGCGTGGCCCTGGCGCTGATCGTGTGGCTGGTCATGACCATGGTCTCCTGGTTCCAGGGCGACCAGGTGTTCCTGTCCATGTCCGGCGCGCGCAAGCTGAAGGACGGCGACCTGCCCCAGCTGCGCAACGTGGTCGAGGAGATGTCCCTGGCCGCCGGCCTGCCGAGGGTGCCGGACATCTGGGTGATCGACGACGACGCGCCCAACGCGTTCGCCACCGGCCGCCGGCCCGAGACCGCGTCGGTGGCCGTGACCAGCGGCCTGCTGAAGGCTCTCGACCGCGACGAACTGCAGGGCGTGATCGGCCATGAGATCGCCCACGTCCGCAACCGCGACATCCAGCTGATGCTGTTCGCCGGCGTGCTCGCCGGCGCGATCGTGATGCTGGCCGAAGTGGGCCTGCGCGGCATGTGGCTGGGCGGCGGGCGCAGCCGGTCGCGGCGCGACGAGGGCGGCGGCCAGGGCCTGATCGCCCTGGTGGCCGTGGTGCTGATGATCTTCGCGCCCATCA
>Ga0116152_10005103_pt1 | contig 10270 bp, 2 predicted proteins | sample AD_UKC119_MetaG_FD_89894 | JGI IMG/M metagenome (GOLD analysis project Ga0116152, IMG submission 89894) | Active sludge microbial communities of municipal wastewater-treating anaerobic digesters from Hong Kong - AD_UKC119_MetaG | ecosystem: Engineered > Bioreactor > Anaerobic > Digestate...
GAATCCTAAAACTATGGGAAAATTTGAATTTCCATATCACAATTTTTCTGTTCAGCAAAAAGTAGCAAAAGTTCTTAATAATTATGATCAACTAATTGAAAACAATAATAAGCGGATCAAGTTATTAGCAGATATGGCTGAATCATTATATAAAGAATGGTTTGTTAGATTTAGGTTTCCAGGGTATGAGAATGTTGAAACAAAAATAAAATCTGCAAAAGGTTGGATATTTGGAGATAGAGAAGAAGGACAAGGAATTCCTAAAGAATGGGATTTTGATGAATTAATTAATGTTGCCGAATTTAAAAGAGGTAGAAATATCACTTCCTCTGAAATGATAGAAGGAAATGTTCCTGTTATAGCTGCTGGTCTAGAACCATCTGGATATCATAATCAATTAAATGTTAACGGCTATAATTTAACCATTAGTGCAAGTGGTGCTAATGCTGGATATCTTGCTTATCACTTAGAAGATATATGGGCTGCCGATTGTTCATATTATCAAAACAATGAGAATATTTGGTTTGTATATAATGCTTTAAAGTTTTTACAACCAGTAATTAGTAATATGCAAGTAGGTAGTGCTCAACCACATGTTTATGCAAAAAACATAAATAGACTTTCAACAATTATTCCAACAAAAGAAATGATTGAAAAATACGTAGATAAAGTAAAACCATTCTATGATGAAATAAGAGTTTTGAATAATAAAAATAAATTATTAATTCAACAACGTGACTCATTATTACCACGATTAATGAGTGGAAAACTTTCTGTGGAGGGAAAGGAGGTAATCTAATATGCCAAAATCTTTTATATCGGAAGATGATATAGAACAAAGTATCCTTAAAAATTTTGAAGATGAAAATTTAGAATATAACATTCTAAAACTTGATCCATCCCCTGAAAAGATGGATGTTTTACCTGATGGTACAGGTAGAAGCGATAAGAAAGAATGTGTATTGCCTTCTATTCTTTGGGAGTCATTAAAAAGATTAAATCCAGATGTTCAAGAAGGATATTTAAAAGAAGTATTTGAATCTTTAAAAACTGATTATACCGAAACTGATATCAACCAAACTAACTACGATTTATATAAGAAAATTCGTGATGGAGTAAAAATTACTTTCACTAACGATAAAGGTTTAGAGGATTTTTTCTTTATAAAGATTATGGATTTTAATAATCCAAAGAATAATGATTTTACTGCTGTTTCTCAAATGTGGATCAAAGGTAGATTTAAGTGGAGAAGACCAGATATTTTAATTTTTATCAATGGTTTACCGCTTGTTTTCATAGAACTTAAAAATTCCACTAGAAAAGTTGAAGAAGCATATACAGATAATTTAACAAACTATAAAAAGGATATTCCAAACTTATTTGCATTAAATCAAATCTGTGTTTTATCTAATGGACTAGAGACAAGAATTGGTGCTTTTAATGCTTCATATGATTTCTTTTTTGAATGGTTAAAAGTCGATAGTGAAGAAGAAAAACCAGATAGAAAGAAAATTTATGAGGATGGCACATCAGTTTACTATTTTATTAAAGGTTTACTTAGAAAAGACAGATTAATCGATTATATAGAAAACTTTGTTATGTTTGATAATGGCAAGAAACTTTCTAAGATTATTGCTAAAAATCATCAGTATATTGGTGTTAATAACTTAATGGAGTCTCTACATAATAGAAAAGAGCTTAATGGTAAATTAGGTGTTTTTTGGCATACACAAGGATCTGGTAAATCCTATTCAATGGTATTTTTTACAAAAAAAGTTAATCGTAAAGTCCCAGGAAATTTCTCTTTTTTAGTTATAACAGATAGAGATGACTTGGATACTCAAATTCACAAGACGTTTATTAGATGTGAAGTAGTAGGAAGTAAAGAAGAATGCAAGCCTGCTACAAGTGAGAAATTAAGAGAATATTTGATTTCAAATAAACCTTTTATCTTTACTTTAATCCATAAGTTTAGACTTGATAAGAAGAAAGATGAAAAGAAATATCCTTTGCTAACAAAAAGAGATGATATCATTGTTTTGGTTGATGAAGCACATAGAACTGAGTATGCAGATTTAGCTGAAAACATGAGAACAGCTCTTCCAAACGCTAATTTTGTGGCATTTACAGGTACTCCATTACTTGGTGTAAAGAGATTAACAAATCAATGGTTTGGTGACTATGTTTCTATTTATGATTTCAAACAATCAGTAGATGACGGTGCAACAGTTCCACTTTATTATTCTCGTCGTGTTCCAGAAGTAGGTCTTACTAATAATTTCTTAGATGATGATGTTATTAATGTTGTCGAGCAAAATGACCTAAATGAAAAAGAAGCAACATTAGTTGAAAATTCTCATTCAAGAATTTTAGAAGTTATTAAAAGAGAAGATAGACTTAAAAAAATTGCAAAAGATATTGCACATCACTTTCCAAGACGCGGATATTTGGGGAAAGGAATGGTTGTTTGTGTTGATAAATATACAGCAGTTAAAATGTATGATTTAGTACAGCATTATTGGGATGAAGAAAAAATTCAATTAATCATGGACAGGAATAATGCCAAAACTGATGAAGAACGAAAAATGTTTACTCGAGCTTTTGACTACATGAACAAGGTTAAAATGGCTGTCGTTATATCCGAAAACGGAGACGATGATAAATTTTCATCAGGAGGATTAGATATTCAAAAACATAGAGATGAGATGGAACGTGTTGATGAAAACGGATATGACATTGAAGATAGATTTAAAGATCCAGATAATGCCTTTTCATTGGTTTTCGTATGTGCTATGTGGTTAACAGGTTTTGATGTAATAAATCTTTCAACTATCTATCTTGATAAACCGATGAAATCTCATACTTTAATGCAGGCTATTGCTCGTGCAAATAGAGTATATCCTGGAAAAGAATGCGGGTTAATCATAGATTACATCAATATTTTCTCTTACATAAAGAAAGCCTTAGGCGATTATGCAACAGGTGATGGCGGAGACGATATGCCAGTTAAGAATATTGAGGAATTAATTGGCTATTTAGATGCATCCATTACTGAAGGAGATAACCTACTTAAAGAACAAGGATATGTTTTAGATGAATTAATTGAGGAAACAGATACTGAATCAAGGCTTGAAAAGTTAAGAGAAATATATAATTCATTAATTCTTAATAAGGAAGTTAGCGATAAATTCAAAGTGGTTACGAATTTAGTAAACAGTATATATGATGCCTCTAAGCCTGAAATATTTGAATATAATTGGTCTAATGAAAAATTCTCACCATTAGTTTATCTAAATGGTTTATTTACTAATTCAGTAAACGATAAAAAAATAGAACGTGCAAGACGTCAACTATCTAAGATTTTAGATTCTTCAGTCGTTTCTAAAGAGAGCGAAGAAGATACTGGTTTGATAATAAACGGTGAAAAAGTAATTGATTTATCAAAAATTGATTTCGATAATTTGAAGCAAGAATTCAAAAAAGCTCAATATAAAGCAGTTCAAATAGAAGATATAAAAGCATATATCGAAAAACTTCTACAGCAAATGATAAATCGAAATAAAACAAGAAGAAAGTTTGCTGAACGATATCAAGCTATTATTGATCAATATAATAGTGGAACAAACGAGGCAGAATACTATTTCGAGCAATTAGAGAAGTTGTTGGAAGAATTACAAGAAGAACAACATCGTCATACCTTAGAAGGCTTAACTGAAGATGAACTTGAGCTTTTTGATTTACTTCTTGTTAAAGGTAAAAATTTAAATAAAGAAGAGACTCAAAAAGTAAAGCTTGCTGCTAAAAATTTGTATAAGAAATTAACAGAGAACAAAGAATCTCTTTTGGTTGTTGATTGGTATAAGGATGATAATACAACATTAAAACTTAAAAAAGCAATAGAGGATTCGCTAGATCAAGATTTACCAATTACCTATGATAAAGAGATATTTCAATCAAAAATAAATCTATTGCTTTCAGTGTTTATAGATAAAGCAGTACAAGGAATGAGAGTGGCATAGAAAACTATTTATGGCGAAATTTATTGAAAGAAAAAAGTATTTTAGTTATTCTTGGAACTGAAGAAGTGGTAAATTCGAGCCTACTATGAAAAAAGCAAATGGTTTCATGTTTTTAAAAATATGCTATTAAAGTTGAAGAATAAATTGATGTAAAAATTAATTATCAATTAAATATTAATTTCTAATGAATGTTAAAAGTATATACAAAGGAGGAAACCAGTGAATCCAATCCTAAAAGAAAAAATAGCTTATGCCATAAAAGAAAAATTTGTCGGTAATTACATTTTTTCGGATGACGAACTTTCAACTATTTATGATGAAGCCGGAAAAATTTTGAGAAGAATCGCTTGTGAATGGGGTGAGGAAGTTTCTTGCTTTGACTATGACTTGATTTTTGTTGCACTAGTTAATCTTGCAAAAGAGTGGAATTTTGAAGAGGAGGAAGCTCTTTTTGATTTCTTTTACAAAAAGCTCTTAGGCAACATGTCTGGTGGCGGAAAAATCTATACTCAAATTACTAAAGCCATTCAAGGCTTATATAATTCCAATAGAATCTTCATGTTAGATTCTTATAAAAAGAAATTTTATGCTACTTTATGTGGTCATTCTTTTGCACCGATTAGATCTATTCAATCATTTTTTGACATGTGTTGGGAAATTTATTGCAAAGACTTAGATGAGCAATATGGCAAAAACGATCCAGCATTTGAATTAATAACACAAAGTTTGCATAACAAGTTTACTTCCTTTGGATACAATGAAGATGATTTCCAAATTGGAAGTAAGGTATATTTTTTTAGAGCAGGAGTCAGAGGGCTTGCTATTGATGAACCAAAGTTGATGACTGAACTGTTGGATACAACAATGGAATGCATAAATTACTTATTTAATAACGAACCACTTCAATTAGATAATTACATAAAAATTTTAATAAATCAATGGTGGAAAGAAAAAGAAGCTTCTTTTGGAATAGACAAACCGAGAGGTGTAAAGAAGTCCGAAAGAATAGTAACTGATTATTCTCAAATCAAAGCAAAATATGTTCTAGAAAACGGCATTGCTAAACTAGTTATTCCCTCAATTAGATTATTAGATAACTTTGATTATGATCCCTATATTGAGATTAAAATTAATGGTGAAAAATACAAGTGCGAAAGAATGAATACAAGAGGTTCAGGTATTTTAATGGCAACAACAACCATTGAATATCCTTTATCTGAATTGTCTCTTAATAAAAATATAGAAATTTCAGTTGAAATTACTCATTGTAGCAAGACAATTTATAATTCTAATAACTTATTAAATCGTGAGTTTATTCTTTTCAAAGATGCAAAAGAAATTATTTCTCAAGATTGTTTGCCGGGTATCTATTTTTTGTATGCAACAGATTTAAATGCTTTGCTTCAATATCCTGAAAATATTCACAGAACTATCCTTAATACATATAGTTTGGAGTCACGTGAAGGTGAAGTTTTACAAAGTATTAATAAGGCAGTGTTTTTTATCAGTGAAAAAACAAATCGTAATTTATATTTCTTTGTAAAAGAACATAATGATGTTAATTATCGCTTAGGTAATGAGGAGTATAGAGTAATTGATGGTGACTTGTACGTTGATGTGGATGAAAACATAAATGCTAAAGATTATGGCGTAAGGTATGAAGGCTGTTCCTTTAAACTAGTTGATTTTGAATTAGAAAATAGCAAAGGTAGAAATAAATACAAAGTATCTTCACTTCTCAGTGTAGGAGAAACACAACATATATCTATATTCAAATTTGGTGAGAATACAATTATTTCTAGCATTAATCTAATTAAATTCAATAATATAAGAGTATATTTTGATAAAGAATTATATTACGGAAAAGGTGAAATTGGAACAGCTAGTTTTGTAACTGAAAAATATAATGTTAGCAAACAGTTTAGTGTAACTAGTAACGAAGTTTCTATCCCTCTTGAAAGCGGTGAAATTGTTCTATATCCACCTATATTAAGGTGGAAAATAGATGATGGGGACTGGAATACTCAACCCTTGGATAGTTATTTATGGTACAAAGAGTTTACGAACTCATCTATTTTATCACTTGAACTCCCTAAGACGATGAGTTGTATTGTTGGACTTTCTAATAACGACATTGTTGAACAGTGTGGGAAAAATCTCGACTACAAGGTCGGACAAACTGTATATGCCTTAAAAGAAAGTGACAAATACTCTTTAAATAATTTAACTTTATTTATTAAAACAAATACAAATGAGTTTTATTTTCTTGCTGATATTTACTATAGAGAATCTTTTGTCGCAGAGCCAGCATATGTATTTTCAAATTTGAATCAAGTATTTTGGTTACCCGAAAACTATATTGGTGATAAAGATTCTAGATTTAGATTTGACATTATAGATAACAATAATGTTGTTTTTTCAAAGGAATTAACAAATACGAAGGAAACTATTACTATACAAGACATCAAAGAAGGATACTACAAGTATAGAGTCACATTGTTGGGAAGAGGTTTCTTAAACAAAGAAAAAGAAATTTATTCTAAAGACTTTGTATTTGGAGATGAGCGCAACTTTAAATATAAAAACAAGGCATTGGCAATAACTAGTGTAATGCTATTTGATAAAGTAAATCCGGAGCAATGCCGAACGGTATATATTGACTGTATCCATTATCTTGGCAATAGAGATAATTATTACTATTATGCCGGTTCTATGTATGTAATTAACAGAGATGGTATAAAAATATATTTAAATTCAATGAAAAACGAGTGGAATAATTATGTTAAAATAAATCCAATTCGATTTGAGTTGAAGAGTGATAATTCGTGCTATTTAGGGTATGGATTAGATTTACATGATGAGGATTTTGAATATGACAACGAATTTAATCTTGATAATCAAGGAAGAATTACAGTGTGTCAAAAAGACTTCGGTGAAAAAACAAAAGGAATTGATTATTTTCTGTTTGAGGTGAGAAAGAATGTTTAATCCAGTAGTAGCATCAAAGAATATTAAAGAAGAATTTATAAGTTATATTTCCACCTCTTTTTCGTTTGCTGACGAAATTTTCAGAAGGCAGTTTGTAACTGAACTCAACAAGACTGTATCAAATGGTCCTTGGCTTGAAACGAATGATGTATTTAAGAGTGGACTTTCCATTAATCAGCTCATTGATGCGGGTGTTTTATCACTATTATTTCGTAATTTAGAGTCAGGGAAGCCTAATAGCAAATTATACAACAAATGTTTGCCTATTGATAGACCACTTTATCTTCATCAAGAACATGCAATAAGATCTATTGTCAATGGAAATAATGCTGTAGTATCAACTGGTACTGGTAGTGGTAAGACAAACTGTTTCTTGATTCCTGTATTGAATGAGCTTTTAAGAGAAAAAGAATCCGGAACTTTAAGCCCTGGAGTTAGAGCACTCTTTATTTATCCTATGAATGCTCTTGCCAATGACCAAATGAAAAATATCAGAAAGATCTTGATGTATTATCCTGATATTACTTTTGGGGTTTATAATGGTGGAACGGAAAATGAAGAAGCCGATGCAATTTCGGTTTATGAGGCTATGTTTTCAGGAGATCCTGTTCCTGAACTTCGACATAGGCTAAAAAACGAATTGTTGTCCAGAGATGAAATGAAGGACAATCCTCCTAACATCTTATTAACAAATTATGCAATGCTTGAACATTTGCTTTTTAGACCAAAAGACGATGTATTATTCAGTAAGTCTGATTTTAAATTTGTTGTGCTTGATGAAGCGCATGTTTATTCTGGAGCTACCGGTATTGAAACATCAATTCTATTAAGAAGATTACGTGCTAGAATTACTTCAAAAAAAGATACACAATTTATTTTAACTAGTGCAACTTTGGGAAATAGCAGTGATTCTGATGACGATATTATTAAGTTTGCTAATAACTTATGTGGAGTTGACTTTAACAAAGGAAACATCATAAGAGCAACAAGGGAAAAATATATTGGTGCTAGTATTACAAAAAAATACTCAACTGATTTAATTAAAGAATTAGCAAATGAAGAAAACAAAGTTGCTGAGACATTAATTAAATATGGAATTTCTTGTGATAAATCTGTAGGTGAAAACGAACTTTTATATAATTTCATTTATTCGTCTGAACTTTATAATATTTTAAGAGCAAACATTCAAAAGGTAACGAATCTAAATGACATTGAAAATATTTTAGGTCTAGACAGCGATACGACAATTGCGTTTATTTCCCTTTGTACAAGAGCACAAAAAAATGGTAAGTCTTTAATTGATGCAAGATATCATTTCTTCATTAGAAGTCTTGAGGGGTGCTTTTTTGCACTTAGTCCAGATAAAAAGTTGTTCTTAACAAGACAAAAATTCTATTTCAATAACAACAAGCAATATGCCGTATTTGAAGTTGCTCTTTGTGATGAATGCGGTAAGTTTGCTATTGTTGGTAAAGAGAAAAATAATCATTTAGTTCAAGCAAACAAACTTGATGAAAAAGTTGCTTATTATTTTTTAGCCGATGAAGAAAACAATGAAATTGAAGATGAAAACGACAAGGATAGCAAATTAGAATATTATTATTTGTGCCCTCACTGTGGTGCAATTTGTTCAGAAGTTCAAATCAAAAATCTTCCATGCGATTGCGGTAAAGAAGACTATATTAAAATAGTCAAGGCTAGAGTATTGTCTTTAGGTGCAAGATGTGGAAACTGTCATCGTGGTACATATAAGAGATTTTATTTAGGAAATGATGCAGCTACATCTGTTCTTGCAACTTCATTGTATGAAGAATTGCCTGAATTAACCTACGAAGAAGACAATAATACAGAAGTTAAGACAAAGAATATTTTTGCAAAAGCTATTTTGAGTAATAAGAAAAAAGCTAAAAGAACTGGAAGACAGTTCTTAGCATTTTCAGATAGTAGACAAGAAGCTGCAAAATTTGCTTGTTATCTCGTCAAGAGCTATGATGAATTTTTACGTCGTAGAGGAATTTGTCAAATTATCAGCGAGCAAAGGGATAACATTATTTCTTCAACATTTACTGTTTCTGATTTTGTTAAAAAACTAACTGCATATTTTTCAAGCAAGAGAAGTTTTGCTGAATCAAATAATGATAATTCCAACTTAACCGTTGTAAGCAATAAGCATGCTTGGATTGCAATGTTAAATGAATTAGCACGTTATAATTCTTCAACATCACTAACTTCTCTTGGAGTATTACAATTTAATTATTTAGGGAATACGGATACAATTATTACAGCTATTGCGGATACATATCATGTGCCATTTGAGGCAGTTAAGAATCTTCTTAATTTACTTATTTTTGAAATAGTCAAGATGGGAGCAATTTGTCCTGACAATGATACGGATATTGGCGATAATGATAGAGAGTATATTTTCTATTCGCCATCTCAAAAGTTTGTTACGAAATTACAAGCACCTGATAAGAAAAAGAGTACGATTTCAGACTGGTCTCCAAGAAATAAAAATGGGAATCCGAATGTATTTTATAAAACAAACAGGCTATATCATGTAACTCATTTCCTTAATATAAATGAAAAAGATGCTACAGAATTCCTGGATCAATATTTCGATTATTTATCAAAGCCTGAATATAACAATTTATATTATCTAGATGACAAAAATAAAGATGGAAACTATGTTTTGCCTGCTAAATATTTTCAAGTAAAGATTGCCGGAGATAGTACAATTCAATGGTATAGATGCACTAAGTGCGGGAAAATATCTCAATTTAACATGAATGGTTTATGCACTACCGTGAGATGCAATGAAAAAGTAGAAGTAATAGATCCTTCAAAACTAAATGAGAATAATCACTTTGCACAGTTGTATTTCAGTGATAGCATGACGCCACTCTTTATTAAAGAGCATACTGCACAATTAAGTAAGAAAGAAAGTGCGGCATATCAAGAGCAATTTATTAAAAAAGAAATAAATGCTTTGTCATGTTCAACTACTTTTGAAATGGGTGTCGATGTTGGTGATTTGGAAACTGTATTATTAAGAGACGTTCCTCCGCTTCCATCAAACTATGCACAGAGAGCTGGTCGTGCAGGAAGGAGTGTGAATGCCGCTGCTTATGCATTGACATTTGCCAAGTTGTCATCGCATGATTTGTCATTCTTTAAAGAACCTGAGAAGATGATAAATGGAATTATTCTTCCGCCTTTATTTAAAGTTGATAATGAAAAGATTGTTAGAAGACATATTTATGCTA
>Ga0116152_10005106_pt1 | contig 10266 bp, 8 predicted proteins | sample AD_UKC119_MetaG_FD_89894 | JGI IMG/M metagenome (GOLD analysis project Ga0116152, IMG submission 89894) | Active sludge microbial communities of municipal wastewater-treating anaerobic digesters from Hong Kong - AD_UKC119_MetaG | ecosystem: Engineered > Bioreactor > Anaerobic > Digestate...
CACTCGACTCGAGTAGCTTCATGTTGCCTGTCCGGCCTGTTGGCACTGATTCTGGTATGCCAGGTGCGGGCGGAATGTCCCGAGCCGAGTTCGCCCGCTCTGTCACGCCAGGGCTTGGACTTCATCACCCTCGCGACGGGCGAAGCCGACGATTCGGCGGCCGCAGAGGAGATGCTCCGGCTGCTGCCGGGGGTGCGCTGTGGGGAGGATGCATCCACCCGTGCGCTGAAATCGTTTGCGGAACTGCCGGATACCGCGTTGCTGGCAACCGCCCTGTTGGCGGATGCCGGGCAGCTGGCGGCCATCGAGGTGCTGGCCCCGCTGGAGCGCGCCGACCTTCCGCTCGATCAGAAAGCCGAACTGCTTCGGATGATCGCCGGCTGGCCCAGCATGCGTGACGGCTCGGCGCCTTCCGGTCTGGTCGTTGAACGGACGCAATGGGCAGTGAACTCGGGCAATGAGCAACTGGCGCGCGTCGCCAACGAACTTCGCGCCATGTTTGGCGACGACAACGCCCTCGGCGAGCGGGCGGATCGCCTGATGGCTTGCGCCAAACGTCTCGACGGCGACATGGGCAGCGACTGTCTGGGCATGCATGAGCTGCATACCGCCCCGTTCTCGGTCATCGAACCGCTTTGGGATACCGCTTCCATGCCGCAGCGCCACTGGCTGACGCTGTGGGCCCGCCGCACACAAGAGAACCAGTCCTTTCTGCTCGCGCGGTTGCCGGTTGAAGACAGCAAACTGCAGTACCAGATGCTCACCGAGGTGATGCAGGGTGGGGACAGCAACGAATACGCCATCAAGGCTGCCCTGACGATGATTCAGCAGGCCGCATCGGATGCCAACCGGCGGCCGCGTAACCTCCCCATTGACTTCAGCCACGACTACCGCGAAGGCATGTACGGCCTGGCCGCCTATGAATCTGGTGAAGACTATCCGCTGGCCCTGCAGGCTGCGTTTGATGAGTTGAGCACCTATCCGTTTGAAGACGCCGCCGATTCAATGCGAAAGCTGGTGCAGCTGGATCATCCCTGGCTCGCCACCCAGGCGGGCCTGTGGCTGATTCGGAATGGTCAGGCTGACGCCAGCTTAGAGCCCTTGCGTTTCACCCTCGAACCAGACGGCCTTCCGCCGAGGCATGTACTCAGTCGCCTCGGTGCCGATGGGACTGGCTCTTCGCCATACCTTCGCGAGTTGTTCCTCCGCGCGGTAGCGGACGGGGATCTCGGGAAGTGGGAGGCATTCGCCCACAAGCCGTTCGACAGCTGGCTGGAAGATCCTGAGACATTTGATGCCATCCTGGCGCGTGTCGCCCTACTCCCCATGACCGTCGAACGATCCGGAATCAACACGACGCTGGACGAAGGTTTCGAGGCCCGTATGCAGTCGCAGAACGCGCTCCGACAGGAGCTCGACGCCATCGAGTGGGCCGTGAAAACCTCATTGAACCACCCCGAGCGGGTCGATCGGTGCCTGGATGCGCTGTCCGTCAACGAAGCGCCGTTCTGGCAGGCCGTGGTGCTGTCCATCGCTGCCAATGTCGGCCGAACTGACGTCGTCAAACGCATTGCACCAAAGTTCCTGGATTCTCCACTGCCGGCGCTTCGGGACCGGGCGCGAAAGCTGTTGGGTCAGTGATTGGGCCATGGAGGTGGACGCGAGCTTGACGAGCCGGTTATCTGAGCACATAACGTCAGCCGAGGGGTTCCAGTTCACCTTATCCGTCGTCCGTAGGAGCATAACCATGTTTCCGAAACGCGAGAGGCTACGTTGGTCATCGTCTGGACGTGCCGGGAGACGAGCTTCCGGCTATCTGCCCGCAATGGTTGCGGTTCTCTTCGCGCTCCTGAACACCCAGGCTGCCACGCCTGCATGCGCGGCGACCTTCCATGCAGTGATTGTCGGACAAACCAGCGATCCGTCGATTGGCGCTTCCGTGAACGCGGACGTGGGCATGGCTATCGACTTCGCCAACGGCGTTGGCAAGCACTTTGAGGACAGTGACATCAGGGTGCTCACGGACCAGGAGGCAACGGACGCACGGGTGCGAGCAACGATTTCCCGCCTCGACATTGGCTTCGACGATTTCCTTTTCATCTACTACTCCGGCCACGGCGACACCAGCCGGAGAGAAGGCTCACCCTGGCCCTGGCTTGCCATCGGCATGGAGGGGTACGACCTGTTGATGGAAGCAAACAAGCTTGCGACCCCAAGAAAGCTGGTCGTCTTCGACGCCTGCAACGGATCGCAAGAGATGCCAACAAGACGAAGACCGGCTTCGGGCGGCGACTTTCAGCCTGCCCAAGTAGCGAGGCTGATCAAATCACTGAAAGGTGATGTGGTGGTGACTTCCTCCAAAGCACCTTTCGTCTCCTACGCCGATTCCAATGGTCGTGGGAGCCGGTTTTCGGTGGGGTTCTTTTACATTATTGCGGATGTACTGGGTTCACCGGTTTCTGACGTGGGATGGGGTGAGATCCTGAAGAGAGCAGTACAGCAGACGGTGACCGTTGGGAAAAAGAAGCAGACGCCATATTTTCTTGCTACGGATCTGCAATCTAAAAGGGGAAAACGATGAAGCTACCATGTTCGCATATCACCTTTGCGCTATTGGCGGTTTGTGCCTTCACGCCAACCCAGGTTCTTGCACTGGATGAGGGGCTGAATTTTGCACGAAATTCTTGGATGTCGGATATATCGAAAAGAGCAATTATGATTCATATGCAAAACAGATTCAGGATGAATATGACAGCTACTGTGGGAGTAAAGAAAGCGCTCAAAACCAAGGGAGCAACGCAAACCTCGGTATAAAGGCATTCACGTTTTCCGGCGGCAAAACAATGCAGAATACGGAAAGGAATGAGTTCTGCAAAATAGGTAGTGAGAAAATCTATTCTGAAGTGAAAGCTCAATCAGCCCAAAGTAATGGCACCAACATGCTCGAACAGGCAAGGCTATGCGCTCAGGAACGCTCAAAAGAAGGGACGGAATCCCTATGGGCAGAAGTTGAGGTTCTCGAAACTGACGATAAGTTCACTGTGAAAATGCATTACCAGCCAGGTTCGGTCCGACGGGAGTTCACTTTGACTTCCATTGCAGGGAGTTCGATCAATTGCCGTATCGGTGGCGTGGACGTCGTGAACGCCATTGTCGTCAGATCGAATGGTAGTCAGGCATTTGATTGTGAGAAGGAGATTGGGGCTTCTACTAGCAGCATCCTCAATTTCCAGGCCGACGACAAGGATAAAACTGGCAAGACCGTTAACATTCGAGCCAGAAGCCGCAATGTGGCTGTCGAGCGCGAAGATGCCATCAAGCGCGAGGTTAACAGGATTGAAGAAGAACTGAAGGCCAGCATGCAACAACGACTTGATCAGTTGAGTCAAAGCCTTCGTCGTGACTTCGATGCGCTCAAGAACGATATTGGAAAAGAAGAGAATTTGGTTGACGCAATTCGTACACGAGTCAACGACGATGGCAGATATCGAGATAGTTGCCCCCGTGGCACCTACCTAAACGACATTATTGTGACCATCAAAGATCGACCTGAACGGGTTATATCGGTTACACCGAAGTGCAGGAGTTTGTTCCGGCGTTAGAGTTTACGAATGATCTACCATGCGGGTGTCTCGCACGCATATCCAAGTCCGGAGACTCGCCAGTCGGCTGCCGCCTCAAAACGCGCGGAGTATTTGCGCGCCAATACAGGTTCCCGATTGAGTAGCCAGCTTGTCGCGTGACAAAGCACAGCTCCGAACGCCTGAGAATCGCGCGGCAGATTGTCGGCCGCGCGGTTCGCTAGCTCGGCCGCGGTGAGGCGGTAAGTAAATCGCGGGGTGGATTGGCTGTTGTGCTGTGACACGCGCTCGCGTTCGGAATCTGCGATCCATGTATCGTCTTCACCGGGCGTCCAGTAGGCATATTCCTTTGCCGGAAACACATAGCCGGCGAGTTTTTCGAGGTTGCTGGGTCGTGCGTACTGGCCGCGATGCATGGCCCAGTCGGGGCTGGATTCAAAGCCGAGGATGTTGATGCCTTCAAATCGGGCAATCGTTGCGGCCTCAAACAGGGTCTTGGCGCGCTCAGTACCGGTCTGTTTTTCGGATTGATTGAGCAGGTCACGATAGCGCTCGGCCTTGCCGCGGGTGGCTGCATCGGTGAAGTGCGGTACTGCCTCGTCATAGCGTTCGGCACGCATCAGTCTGCGGGCCAGCAGATTGGACATCGCTGAACGCGGATCGTCCACCATTTCACCGCGGCGTGCTGCCAGTTCCAGGTCCTTGAGCGGCCCTTGATCCTCTTTCGCACGCACGCTCGGCGCGACGTCCAGTTGCGGCAGACGCTCGACGAGGCCGGTCAGTTCATCGAGGGTCAGCACGCGCTCTGCGAGATAGGCAGCGTCGTGCCAGTAGATCGCACCCGCACGCAGGAATAGCTCCAGGCTTTCAACAGCGTCACCGCGATGCAGGGTGAGAATGGCAGCTTCGGCCTTGATGCGGCAGCTTGGGATCCGCGCTGCGTAGGAGGAATCGTGGGTTTCGGTTCCCCAGTCTTCCGTGACAGGAAATGCGGCGATGGCTTTGCCGTAGAAATCCCGCGCCTTGTCGAGATTGCCACTTCGCAGGGCCAGCTTGGCGCGAACCCAGGCAGAGAGCGGTGATTGCGAGGCTTCGGCAAATGGGGTGGCAGCACCGTACTGGCCTTGCCGATACAGCAGCGCGGCCAGGCGATCAGCGCCGCGTACGTCCGCAGGGGATACACCTTTCAGTGCATGCTCGATGGCCGCCATAAGAGTTTCAGACGTAAGGTCCTCCGGCAGGGCCGCACGTTCCGCATCATTCAAGTTCCGATACTGGTCCCACGGCAGGCCGTGACGTGAGATTCTCCAACCATCGTTTGATGCTGAAGGCAGGTACGCCAGGGCGTAAAGGATGACGGCATCGCGGGTGACATCATTCGCCAGCAGCGCGGTCATGGATTCTTCGTTACGCAACGCAGCTTCGATGCGCCACCGCAGGGAAACCTCAGCGCCCGGGACCTTCAGTGCTGCCTGCTGCATCTGCAATCGGATGGCTTCGACCCACTGTCCTGCACGCTGATAGGCCGTTGCCGCTTCGCTCAGGGCGCGTGCACCAAGACTCATTGGATCGGCTTCTCCGCGCTCACTACGCGAGCGAACCGCTTCGAAGGCTGTCACCGAATGCGGGTACTGTTTCAGATTCAGATCAGCTTTGCCGATCATGTAGGCCGCCATCAGCGGCCAAGGTTCTTCCCTGGTCGCCACATCGTTGGCGCTCGCCTCGAAATGCGGCAATGCTTCGCGCCAGCGGCCCGCTCTGTAGTGATGTGCGCCAAGCGCATATTGCTGAAGTGAAGGTGGTAGCGTGGACGATGCAGTTCTGCCATCGGCCAACAGGCGCAAGTAGGCGGCTTGCTGTTCCGTATTCAATAGTCGTTTGCGCAAGAGATCCGACTGCTCGTCCGGCGCAATCCTAGCGCCAGCCTCATCGGTGAAGTCCTGCCAGGCGAGGTGCTCAGGCGGTTCGGTCAATCGGGAAGCTTCCAACGCGAAGCTGGCGTCCCACAGCGTGGTCAGCGCTACTTCGCGGTTTTCCAGCAGACTCGTTCCAAAAAACTCACCGCAAGCCACGGCGTGGTTAGACGCAATGCCCAGACCGATGGCAAGCACAAGGCTCGTTCGCTTCAACATGACATCTCCTTCCGACTCACCATTGCACGGTGGGCGCTTGCGGCGTGCTGGATGCGCAGCGAATCCAGCCCAATGGCCGGGTCTGCCCACTACGCAGCAGTCCTTGTGACGTTCGAATCAGTTTTCGTCGACCTGGCGCGGCGCCGTAGCCATTGGACGTATCGCCCGCCTCGCATTCTTTGCCCAGCTCGACACTGCGTGGCAGGCCAGTATCGTGCGCGCCGGTGTTGTGCAGGCCAAGGTCGAATGTATTTGATCCGGATTGCACCGAAACGAGGTCGACTGCGACTTTCCGTTCCAGCTGGTCGCCGACAACCAATGCCCTGAACGTATTCATTGATAGCGTGCTGCGGTCCTCGGGACTCGGCAGGCGGAACCATGCGATACCCCGCCGCTTGCTGCTGCGCGAGGTTTGAAGCGTCGACGCCAGCGAGGCCAGATCTGTGGGATCGACAAACAGCGTCTGCTCGTTTGCGGCTGACGCGCCTACGCGACTCCCCGATTCCACGAACCGCACGCCGCCATCTTCGTCTTTACCGACGCGCATCACATAGGTGGGAAGCGCAACGAAGTACGGCGTGTCGCTCAGCCGCTCAAACTCGGCAATCCACTCCTGACTGTGTTGCAGGTCGACCAATTCATTGGAGTCCGCGTCGAGCGCGTGGACCTGGAGCGTGTAGGTGTCCACCACATCGAGCAGTTCAGGCAGGGAACCTGATCGCCGCCAATCAGGCAGCGCGGTAATCCAAACCGGGCTTCGGTCTCCCCATGCCCGACGAAACTCGCGCAGCCAGTGGATGTAGTCGCCCAGCCGCGCAGTCGCTGAATCGTGATCGATTTCGATTGCCTTGAGCGGCGTGCCAACGCCCTCGTAGAAAAGATCCTGTTTCAGAGACCGGGCAACCGTAGTCGCAGAAACGTTGATGGTCGCGCCGTCCAGACGGACAACGGCGATTACCGGCATGCCCATGGAAAGGGCTTCAGACTCAGCTGGTTTCAGCACCCAAGGCTCATCGTCCATGACAGACCACTGTGCCACCAGTACTCGAACGGCACGGATGTCACGGGGCACGAAGATTTGATTGGGGGTGGTGTTTCGAGACCAGATGTACGCATGCTGCTCCCACTCGGCTCTCGGGGTTGATTTGCATGCACACAGATAGAGCGCCAGTGCAGCAATGCAAATCAACCCGCTTGCTGAACCGGGAAGTGCAATCATCTCGCATCAGTCCATCGCTACGCGAAAGCCCGTAAAGGCTGCGTTGAACCAAGGCCAAATCTGAAAACGGGAAGTTGGCGTTGCGTTGTTGGCAGCGCTGACATAGGAGCCGCCACGCAACATGCGCGAGTCGCAACCTTTCTGGAACGGTCCCGGAGACGTGGTGGCATAGCCATGATCGCAGCCGCAATCACTTGTCCACTCCCACAGGTTGCCGGCCATTTCATGAAGGCCCCAAGGGTTGGCAGGCAGGCTGCCAACGCGCACCGTAGTTTCATCGTTGGCGCCCTTTCTCTTGCCCGGAGGCCTGATGGAATCCTCCTTGAAATTCACTTTCTTGATGTCACTGGCGGCAGAAGGCACTTTGTCCAGCGACAAGCCCGCTCGTGCGGCATATTCCCATTCGTCCGCAGTCGGCAGCCGAAATCTCTTTCCAGTCTCGCGGTGGAGCCAATTGATGAACTCCTGGGCGTGATCCCAACTAATGCCGTTCACGGGATGCTGGCCCCGTCCCCAACCAGGGGTTTCTGGTTTGTACGTGCAGCCACCTTCTGCCACGCAGTGATCCCAAAGATCAAAGGTCACTTCGGTGGAGGCCAGCCAGAACGCGCCAAATTCGACAGTCCGTGACGGCAGACCATTGCTCCCGCAGAGCGGCCTCGTGTCGGCACTGGTGACAAACTTGCCAGCGCGGATCGGAATCATGGTGATCGTCTGCTTCGAATCCCGGATGCGAATGGTGATCGACTCGCTAGCGTTGTCACGGGCATAGGTCGGCGATACCAACGATACGAGCGCGACCAGCAGTAACGAACCGCAAATCGAAAGGGAGCTTTGGCATAAGCTGTGCCTCATTCCGCACGCCACTTACCTGCTACAACCTTGCTCTGCAAGACCACCCTCTTCGGAACCTCCATGCTTCCGATACCCGTGTCGACCCGTTCGGTCTCACACTTATCGACCAGACTTAGCCTCACGCCGTCATAATATGACTTGAACCTGCCAGTCATTACTTGCTCTGACAATATGGCCTGTTTCTGTGGTTCAGAAAGCGAATCACCTGCTTGTAACTTTGCCCACAGCGACGGTGACCATGCGGGTCCGCTCCAGCGAGAATCATAGTGTTCGCTGTCATGATCACGAACAGTCTTGGTCTCCACGGCTGTATTTGCTAGGACGCCATTCTCATCGTAAAAGTCGGTGATGAGCTGGGCTTCAACAATATATCTTACGCACTCCCTGGAATCCGTTCTTTGGAAAAAGTGTGGCGACACCAAACTACGGAAGGACTGAATTCCAACTGACGCCTTTTCTCCACCCGCAGTCTCTATCATTTTCTTTACTTTAAGACCCAGTAGATAATTGAGTGCATCTTCTGTGCGATTAATTATTTCCAGATAGATTTCGCCATCGTCTGCGCCTCCAACAAATCCCGCGTTTGTGCGGGATTGACATTGTTCGGAATCGGGAGACCTTCCGTTCAGGTATGGCGTCAGGTCGATCTCTGGCGACGCCGACATGTCGCTCAGCCCTGCTTCTTCCAAGAGCGCAATGGGGCCGCTGGAGCCAGATTTGCCAGTAATGATATATCTCCAGATTCTACGCCTAGCAACATAGGAGGCAAAGCCCAGCGGCTCATCACTCCCTGCAGACACCTTTCCGAACAAAGAGCGGTGACGTTCCGGAAAGTATTTAGGGCCAATCTGATAGAATAATGGAATATCCTCGTATCGAGCAGGAACATTGTTCATCGAACTCCGCATTCTAGAAAATGCTTCGGCAAATCTATCCACCGCCGTTTGCCCGCCCATTTCAAACCGCTTTCGGCCTATGTGGTATGCACGCCACTTGATGTCCTGAAGCGATGCGTTGCTTATTTTTGGACTGCTTAGAAAAGGGTGTTCGTTATAGCGAGCAACAAAGATTTCCTGAAAGCGCACAAGAGCGTCGTCACCATCCATTTGTTCTTCCAGTCGCGCGCAATCTTTCTTTGCGCGGGATCTGTTCAGATCATTGGCTGTAACAGGATTTCCGGAGACCTCAGAAAGGACGCCAATGAACTCGGATACAACATATTTTGACATCCGATTTTTTACTTTACCCTCGTCCGCCACACAGCCATCTGGATAGGTCACGAATCGACGAAATTCATCAATCTCCTGCGGCGTAGCTCGCTCGGACAGATTTGTTGAGCGAAGTGCATTTTCAATATCCGAATATTCAAGTCGAAAATCGCGAATGTCCAACTGTTCGAAAAGGACGCAGTTGGCGGTAGCCACGACGTCTTGTCTAGACTGGGCCAATGCTGAATTGCAAAGCGGCAGCAGTGTTGAACTTGCCAACACTCCGATTATTGAAGCGATCTTGTGCATGATAATTTTTCTCGCTTAGCTATAGTCTAGTGAACGCACTCTATCCATACAGGCAAGACGCACTTTCCCACCCCAACCTCTGCATCAAACCGAACCTCGATTTCACCCGAACTGTCGAAGGGGCCGGCTTCGAGGGTCTTGTGTTGCAATGGCTCGGATGCCTGTGCTTCAGGTTCTACGAAAAGCACGCGGAAACGCTTTCCGGCGTACTTTCTTTGCACCACGTCGACCGGGCAGGCGATCAGGAATCCGGTGGGCGCCGCGTGTGGATCCATCGACGGGAAGACGAGGCTCATGACCATGTCTCCTGCGACGTATTTGCCTCGGCCTACGGCGTCCCAGTTGGTTTCGGCGACATAACGCAGGATTTGCGAGCCCTCGCCTCCTGCCATGGTGCGGCGTCTTTTCATCCGTGCGACAAGGCTAACGACCTGGTCACCGTAGTCCGTCGTCAAATTGGCTTGACTGGGTTCGACGAAATCGTCCAGCGACTGTTGCACTTCATCGAGCATGCCCTGCTCGATGATCTGCTGGATGCCGATAAGAGTGGTCCACAGTTGACGCGCCTCGTGGCTGCTAGCCACCAGACCGACCGCCTGCCCGTGGGATGGCGTCCCCGGGGCGAGCCTGTCCTCGGCAAGCAGTCGCACCAATTCGGCTTCAGCGTCGTTCAATGCTCGGTTGTCGCCAGGTTCGCGCCATTGCCCGTATGCACCGAGCAATGCTCCCATGCGCGTGGGAAGTTCTTCAGGATCGATCATGGTGTGCCTCCTGCTCCTGCTCCCGCATGCTCTGCACGGGACTCGATGCATTCCGAGCGGGAGTCATCGTCCCAGTAGGGGAAGATGACGGACACGGAATCGAATATCGAGGAATCCAGCCCGGCGACCGTTGCGGCTTCCCGCAGGCGCACCAGAATGCGTTCCTTTTCCGGGGCTTTGGGTGGCCTCCCGCGTTTGGCA
>Ga0116152_10005107_pt1 | contig 10265 bp, 11 predicted proteins | sample AD_UKC119_MetaG_FD_89894 | JGI IMG/M metagenome (GOLD analysis project Ga0116152, IMG submission 89894) | Active sludge microbial communities of municipal wastewater-treating anaerobic digesters from Hong Kong - AD_UKC119_MetaG | ecosystem: Engineered > Bioreactor > Anaerobic > Digestate...
ACAGATGACGCGCGCCAAAGAGAGCTTGAAGAGCTTCAACGTATCGAAGCAGAAGAAAAAGCAAAAGCTGCTGCGGCTGATACCGTTCATCAGCAACGCTTTAAACAGCAACAGGCAACCCTGCCCCCTTCCCGTAAAGAAGTGGAGCAAGAAGAAAGAAAACCTTCACGTAACTCTCGCGGTGGTGAAGATCGTCGCCGTAGTGGAAAAATTACGGTCACACAGGTTCTGAATAATAGTTTTGAGCGAGACCGCGGTATGTCGATGGCCGCTCAAAAACGGGCCCGTGAAAAGGCACGCCTTGCCGCACAAGGAAATAAAGAACCTGCCCAAAAAGTTTTCCGTGAAGTGGTTGTTCCTGAGGCCATTACTGTACAAGAACTGGCCAACCGTATGACCGAACGTGCTACAGACGTAATTAAAGCCTTAATGAAAATGGGAATGATGGCAACCATCAACCAAACCATTGATGCCGATACAGCAGAACTTCTTGTTGAGGAGTTTGGTCACACGATCAAGCGTGTAACAGAGTCAGATATCGAACAAGCCATCGAAACGTCAGAAGACAAACCTGAAGATTTGGTTGAACGCGCCCCTGTTGTGACCATTATGGGTCACGTCGACCACGGTAAAACTTCGCTTTTGGATGCCCTTCGTAAAACAGATGTTGTTGCGGGCGAAGCAGGCGGCATTACACAACATATTGGTGCTTATCAAATCACTGTTGGGGATGATAAGAAGAAAGTTACCTTCCTTGACACCCCTGGTCACGCCGCCTTTACCGAAATGCGGGCTCGCGGCGCCAATGTAACAGATATTGTTGTGATTGTTGTTTCTGCGGCTGATAGCATTATGCCACAAACCGTCGAAGCCATTAATCATGCAAAGGCGGCAGAAGTTCCAATCATTGTTGCCATCAATAAAATTGATTTGCCTGAAGCAAACGCCGTGAAAGTCCGTCAGGATTTATTACAATATGAATTAATCACCGAAGATATGGGCGGTGATATTCAGGCCATTGAAATTTCTGCAAAACAAAAATTGAATTTGGATAAATTGGTTGAAGCCATCTTGCTACAAGCTGAAGTGCTTGAACTAAAAGCCAATCCAAACCGCGCGGCACAAGGGGCCGTTGTTGAATCAAAAATGGAAGCAGGTCGCGGCTCAGTCGCCACAGTTCTTATTCAAAACGGAACACTCAAAATTGGTGACACCTTCGTTGTCGGGTCTGAATTCGGACGGGTTCGCGCTCTTATCAATGATAAAGGTGAACAAATCAAAGAAGCAGGCCCAGGTCTTCCTGTTGAAGTTTTGGGATTAAACGGCACACCCGAAGCAGGCGATATTATGAATGTCGCTGATGAACAAAAAGCCCGTGAAATCGCAACTTTCCGCGCTAATAAGAAACGCGAGAAACAGGCACTTGCCGTCACAAGCAACCGTACATTCGAAAATATGTTGGCAGCTTCCCAGGCGGGGAAAACCAAAACTCTACCTGTTGTGATTAAAGGTGACGTTCACGGTTCTGTGGAGGCTATCATCGGCTCTCTTCAAAAAATGACAGAAGATAATGATGAAATCGCCGTTCAAATTCTTCACTCAGGGGTCGGTGGTATTACAGAATCTGATGTGACCTTGGCTAATGCGTCCAATGCCCTGCTCATCGGCTTTAACGTCCGTGCCAATGCACAGGCACGTGAACAGGCTGAACGTGAGGGGTTGGCCATTCGCTATTATAACATCATCTACAACGTCATTGATGATGCCAAGGCCATGCTCGGCGGTATGCTTGATCCTGAACTGCGCGAACAATATCTCGGTCAGGCAGAAATCCGTCAGGTCTTCATGATTTCAAAATACGGCAATATTGCTGGTTGTATGGTTACAACAGGAATTGTTAAACGCGGGGCTAAAGTTCGTTTGCTGCGCGATGATGTTGTCATCCACGAAGGAACATTAAAAACATTGAAACGCTTCAAAGATGAAGTCAAAGAAGTCAAAGAAAATACTGAATGCGGTATGGCTTTTGAAAAATATGACGATATCAAAGTTGGCGACATCATTGAATGTTACGAAATTGTCGAAGAAGCCCGTACGTTGGAATAAAAAGGAACAATCTAAGATGAGTATTACTGGTATAGACATTAAAAAAATTAAACCTCAATTATTAGCTGATGTTTGGGATGGTGTTGCCCCTTTCGGTTTAACATCAGATGGCGAAATTGCCCCTGCCTTAGCTGTTGATGAATTTGGTGATGATACAGAAGCATGCACATGGACGCTTAATGAATTTTACAACGCGCGCGGCCAATGTATGGGAACAATACCTAGGCATGATGGTTTCTGCTCATGAGAAGATTTGGAGTCGATTTTTGGAATGCCTCAGGAACAAATGTCCCAATAGAGGTTGGTGGTTATCAACGTCGTGAACAGGCTGAAAATCAACAAAAATTCGATATGAATAGTGAACCTATCGACGAAACAACAAATCAAATAAATTGGCGTATGGAATTTCCTTACGGAAGTTAAAATGAAAAAACATAACTCACATGGTGGCCTTCAAGGCCCGTCGCAAAGACAGCTCCGCGTTGGTGAACAGATGCGTCATATCATCTCTGAAACCATGGCGCGCGGCCACTTCAAGGATGCCATTCTTTTGGATGGTGCAGGCGGTGTCACTGTGACCGAGGTTCGCCCTTCCCCTGATCTTCGTCACGCAACGGCCTATGTCATATCTCTAGGTGGATCAAACATGGATAAAATTTTGCCTGCCCTCAATGAAAATGCGGCTATTTTTCAAAAAGATATTAATGCAAAGGCCAATTTGAAATTTACACCACGCGTTCGCTTCGTCCTTGATAGTTCTTTTGAAAAGGTTCAAAAACTGGATGAGCTGTTAAGCACGATCACCTATTCAGATCAGGAATAATCAAACCATGGCACGGCGTAAAAAAGGGATTCCCATTCACGGGTGGATCAATTTTTATAAACCTGTTGGCATGACGTCAACGCAGGCTGTTGGTAAAATCCGTTATGCCCTCAAGGCGCAGAAAGTCGGTCACGGGGGAACATTAGACCCCCTCGCCTCTGGCGTTTTGCCCATCGCCTTGGGAGAGGCCACCAAAACGGTAAACTACATTCAAGATGCCTTAAAAATTTATGAATTCACTGTTACATGGGGAGAACAACGCACCACAGATGACGCAGAAGGTGATGTTATACATCAATCAGACACACGCCCCGCAGCAGAAGATATAGAAAAAATTTTGCCCCGCTTTATGGGTGATATAGAACAACTGCCACCTCAATTTTCTGCCATAAAAATTGATGGGGAGCGTGCCTATGATATTGCCCGTGATGGTGATCATGCGGATATAAAGCCCCGACAGGTTTATATCCAGTCAATCGAAGTACTTAACTGTCATTCCGACGGAGCGAAGCGATTGGAGGAATCTAATCAATTTAGTAAAAATCAAGATCCCTCGACTATGCTCGGGATGACAAACACAACCTTTCGCATAACTTGCGGTAAAGGAACATATGTACGCTCCCTCGCCCGTGATATGGGACAAATGTTGGGCTGTTACGGCTATATTTCGGCGCTCAAACGGACAAAAGTCGGCGCTTTAGAGCTAAAAAACGCGATTTCCCTTGATATTTTCGAAGAAATGATTGATAACCCCACCCAAGAGAAAGACTTAAGCAGTTTTGTTCTCCCCCTTCAGACCGTCCTGGACGACATCCCGGTTTTGGCCTTGAAGGATAAGGAGGCAAATTTGTTGAAGAACGGAAATGCTGTTTCCTTCCTTTCAAAACCTGATTTGGCCCGTTTGGACGCCTCTGGGATTGACTGGAAATCAGACAACATCACAACCGCTCTCGCCACTTATGAAGACACGGCCATGGCCATGATCGAAATTTACGGCGGTAAAATTCAACCTGTTCGGGTCTTTAATGTTTAACCTATAAAAGAAGGAGAAAACGATGTCGATAACTACAGAAAAAAAAGCAGAAGTGATTGCCGAATACGCAACAAAAAAAGGTGATACTGGTTCCCCAGAGGTTCAGGTCGCTATCCTGACAAACCGTATCAATACTTTGTCAGAACACATGCAAGGCAACAAAAAAGATTTTGGCTCACGCCGTGGTCTTTTGGCGATGGTCGCTAAACGTCGTAAATTGCTAGACTACGTGAAAGGCAAAGATGAAGCCCGTTATCAGGATTTAATCAAACGCCTGAACATCAGACGATAAGAATAATCCCGTCATTGCGAGGAACGTAGTGACGTGGCAATCCAAAATAACAAAAGCCACCTTACAGGTGGCTTTTTTAGCTATAATCAACAAATATTTAAAATTACAGTGTTTTTAATTTTGCAACTACTTTGAGCTTTTACTTTAAAGGGTTTCGTCAATACGCAAATGATGGCTCCGTTTTTTTGTCTCATGTTTTTCTTCTAAAGCTACGTAATCAAAGCCTAATATGTCGGAAATTTCCCTTAACTTTAACAGTCTTGTTTCTGCAAAGTTCCTGGTGCGTTCTAAATCTGCAAAATCGCCTGTATAGGTACCGTGGAGCAAATGAGTAAACTCTGCAGCTAAACCTTTACTCCAATCTTTTTGATCATTATCGAAATCTGTACAGTCAATTTTTGCGTTATCTGTTACTATTTGAGCCTCAGCACTTGCTTGATCAATAATATGACCAACAGGGTCTTGTTTTGCTCTCCTTGTATTGCGTACTGCAATATTAGCCATAGATATATTGTTATTTAATATAAAAAATAGAGATTCTATATAAACGCCAATCATTGATTTTACCGCACTTGGATAAGGCGTTAATATGTGAGGGATACTAAGATAAGCAGGTTCTTTTAAGTCTTTTTTAGGACCAATGACTTCTGAATACATCACAGCCAAGTCACTCATAGCTTTTAATTGCTGTTCAGTATAACGTAGATTAATGTATGCATCACGAAATATGGCCGTCAATCTATCTCGTAATTTTGAATTTCTATTTTCCATCGGCGGAAAATAGGTCAATTATGACAACAATGTCAATAAGAAATTATAATTATCACAATGGCAAAATTAAAGTTCCTGCTTTACATCGCAAGCTAAAATTAATTTCTAACAATTAAGCCTCTTTTTTATTTACTGAATTTTGAAAAATCCTGTGGCTTAGCGGGTTCTTTATCAAAATGTTGGTTATATTTTTCAGCGGCAAGTTCTGCCAAGGTTCTGACACGCTCAACACTTGATGAAATATTGGCATACCCGCGAACAACACCCTCCATTGCAAAGCCAATATGCCCTGATGCGATAAATTCTTCCTTACGATTTCCCAATATCGTCTGTGAAAACACCAGTCCTGTTTCATACAACTTGAAATTCAATAGCTCTCCTGAAGATTCTGCTCCACAACACTCTGCTTTGATATTTAAATACCGTCCCAAAACAACTCCTTTGTCTCCCATTTCAGGTTGAGCATGAAATTGACAACTAGCGTGTAAAGAAAACCCCTCTTCGTCTGTCCCTGATGCGTTTGACACTTCTAAAAATAAAACAAGAGGAGCTAACTCTCTTCTAAAAAGACTTTCTAAGTCTTCATGAGACCAAACCCCTTGCGCGGCTTTCCGCATATCTGCTGATAAACTCATAAAAAAACTCCCTTAATGGAAAGGAAGTTTTACAAAAATTATTTAATTATGTCAATAAATAGGATCTTAAGCGGCTTTTTTATTAACGCGGTCAATACCTTCCTGAATGAGCTTTCTGGCTTCGGCCGCATTTCCCCATCCACCAATCTTAACCCATTTGCCTTTTTCAAGGTCTTTATAATGTGTAAAAAAATGCTCAATCTGCTGTTTTAAAATCGGCTGAATATCATCAATGTCATTCACATTCGCATGGTAAGGGAAAAGCTTATCAATCGGACGAGCAATAATTTTTTCGTCCTGCCCACCATCATCTTCCATTTTCAAAACGCCAACGGGCTTCACGGCTAAAACCGCACCAGGTGCTACGGGTAAATGGCCAATTGCAATCACATCAACAGGGTCTCCATCATCTGATAAGGTATGCGGAATAAAACCGTAATTCCCTGGATAAAACATCGGTGTATGCACAAAACGATCAACGATCATTGCGCCAGAGTCCTTATCCAATTCGTACTTTACGGGGGCGCCGCCCATCGGGTTTTCAATGATGACATTCACCTCTTCTGGGGCTTTTTTGCCAATTGATAATTTTGAGATATCCATTTTTAATCCTTTAGCGTTTTACGTGATTTAATTTCACCATTTTCTAGCTCAAAAACAACAGGAACGCCAGTCTCCATTTCGGCATCATTAATTGTTTCGGGTGTTTCGACGCCCAGAATAATCAACATCGCCCGCAAACTGTTTCCATGGGCAGCCATTAAAACATTCTTCCCGTCGTCCAGAATCGGCTTGATATGGGCTTGATAATAAGGGCGCACGCGTTTTTCAACAACATCCTGAAGGCATTCCCCCCCTGGCGGCGGAGTATCATAAGATCGGCGCCAGATATGCACCTGCTCCGCCCCATATTTTTCACGGGTTTCATCCTTGTTAAGACCTGTCAGGTCGCCATAATCCCGCTCCCGTAAATCAGGATGGCGGATCATGGTGTCGATCAATTCAGGCTGCCCCGCTTCGGTTAAAGCAAGCTTGGCGGTATCATTGGCGCGTATCTGCGTACTGGTAAATACCTGATCAAATTTGATGCCCGCCGTCTTTAAAAGCTGCCCCGCGTGGACCGCCTCTGCCCGTCCTTTATCGGTCAGTTCCACATCATGAAACCCCGTAAAGCGGTTGGCCAAATTCCATTCTGACTGCCCATGGCGCAGAAGAACTAAATAATTCATATATCTCCTTGTTATCGTTTAATCAGTGATCTAAGGGTGCCTTCAATAGATGCCCGTGAGGCTTCTTGTCCTGCACCGTGTGTTTTAAAGCCTGCGTAGAATAAAGCAACTTGGGTGACCGAAATTAAGATAATAATCAACAATCCTATGAATCCAAACTTCGCGAGCGCATTCACAACAACCGCATAAATTAAGAAGAAGGCAACAAACATAACCCCAATAAATCTAAAATGGGATAAATCAACAGAACCAAAACTATCCTTAAAAACAAATAAGCCTAAAAGAGCCAATACAACGCCCGTGATTCCCAGTAAACCTGTCATAAAACCACCAGGCAGGTAAACAGCAGCCAACCCCGCGATATTTGTTAAAAGGCCATACCCCGCCGCGATCAAAATTAAAATGTAGCAAATCTTCGCATATTTGGCGATTTCAATGCCTATAACCTTATTATTTGATGAGTTTTCCATGATTTTCTCCCTGTTGGACTGGGTTTAACTATTTGACTTTTCATGACTATCATGCCATTAAAGGGGGCGCATGAAAAGAGCGCATGATCGTTTATTCCCGTTGGTGTTCGGTCGACTGTTAAGCACTATTTTCCCCTAGTTTTTAACTGTCCACCGCAGACCAAGCTAAAAATAGATATATGCGCTTTTTCATTGCTTAACATAAACAATGAAAAGGAAATAAATATGTTTAATGTATATCGCAAAGAAATCGACTTTGCAGGACAAAAACTCGTCTTAGAAACTGGAAAAATTGCTCGTCAAGCTGATGGTTGTGTTATCGCAACATTGGGCGGCACTTCCGTTCTTTGTGCTGTTACGGCATCAAAATCTGTCAAGGAAGGGCAAGACTTCTTCCCTCTGACTGTCCACTATCAAGAAAAGGCCTATGCCGCAGGTAAAATTCCAGGCGGTTTTTTCAAACGTGAAGCCCGTCCTTCTGAAAAAGAAACACTTGTGGCCCGCCTTATTGACCGCCCTATCCGTCCCCTCTTTCCCAAAAATTTCTATAATGAAATTTTGGTTATGTGTACGGTTATCTCCCATGACATGGAAAATGATCCAGATATCGTCTCTATGATTGGGACTTCTGCGGCCCTTACTATTTCTGGTGTTCCTTTCATGGGACCCGTTGGCGCGGCGCGTGTAGGTTACGTGAATGGTGAATATGTTCTAAACCCAACACTACAACAAATGTCAGAATCAAATCTTGATCTTGTTGCAGCAGGAACAAAAGAAGGGGTTTTGATGGTTGAATCCGAAGCCTCAGAACTTGATGAAAAAATCATGCTTGGCGCTGTAATGCACGCTTGGAAAGGTTTCCAACCTGTGATCGACGGCATTATCGACTTCGCTGAAATGGCCGCCAAAGATCCATGGGATATGCCTGAAAAGGATGAAACTGCTGAGAAATTGGCTAAAGACATCGCTGCAAAATACGGAAAAGATGTTGAAAAAGCCTATGGCATTAAAGACAAAATGGACCGTCAAGCCGCTGTTGGTGCTGCTCGTGATGCTGCCACAGAAGAGTTTTTGGATGAAGAAAACGGTATAACTGCCGCTCTTATCAATGCAAAATTCAAATCTGTGGAGGCCGATATTGTTCGCGGCGCTATCATCAAAACAGGGAACCGTATTGATGGCCGTGATACAAAAACAGTTCGTCCTATTGTGGCTGAAGTTGGCGTTCTGCCCCGTGCTCACGGTTCTGCACTGTTCACCCGCGGTGAAACACAGGCTCTTGTCGTGGCCACATTAGGGACAGGCCAAGATGAGCAAATCATTGACGCTCTTGAAGGCGAAAGTCGTGAGCGTTTTCTACTTCACTACAACTTCCCTCCATACTCTGTGGGTGAAGTTGGCCGCGTGGGCTCACCAGGTCGCCGTGAAATTGGCCACGGAAAACTTGCCTGGCGCGCAGTTCATCCGCTTCTGCCAACGGCCGAAGATTTTCCGTACACAATGCGCGTGGTTTCTGAAATTACAGAATCTAACGGCTCCTCTTCTATGGCCTCTGTCTGTGGTTCATCCCTTGCCTTGATGGATGCGGGTGTGCCTTTGGCAAAACCTGTGGCGGGGATCGCCATGGGTTTGATTAAAGAAGGTAAGGACTTCGCCGTTCTTTCTGATATTTTGGGTGATGAAGACCACCTTGGCGATATGGACTTTAAAGTCGCAGGAACGCAAGAGGGTATCACCTCTCTTCAAATGGACATCAAAATCACCTCCATTACCGAAGAAATTATGAAGATCGCTTTGGCGCAGGCAAAAGACGGCCGTATCCACATCTTGGGTGAAATGGCAAAAGCCATCAGCGAAGCGCGCGGCGAAATGTCACAATACGCCCCACAAATTGTTTCCTTGCAAATCCCAACGGATAAAATCCGTGACGTGATTGGAACAGGCGGTAAAGTGATCCGCGGCATCGTCGAAGAAACAGGCGCCAAAATCGACATTGATGATGACGGTATGGTTAAGGTTTCTGCGATGAACCAAGAATCAATTGATAAAGCCGTAGCCATTATTCGCGGCCTGACAGAAGAGCCTGAAGTGGGTAAAATCTACACAGGTAAAGTTGTGAAATGCGTGGACTTTGGCGCATTCGTGAACTTCATGGGCGGCAAAGACGGCCTTGTTCACATTTCTGAATTGGCTGATGAGCGCGTGGCAAACACAACCGACGTAATCAATGAAGGTGATGAAGTGAAAGTTATCTGCATCGGTATGGATGATCGCGGTAAAGTTAAACTTTCTATGAAACGCGTCGATCAAGAAACTGGTGAAGAGCGTGAACCTGCCAAACGCGAAAAGAAAAAACGCGATGAGGAAGAAGAAGCCGCTTAATAAGCGTCCCGTCATTGCAGGACTTGTTCCTGCAATCTTCTAGATGACACGGACAAGTTGCTTAACAACAATAAAACCGATATTAAAAAAAACCCGCTTCATTCAAGCGGGTTTTTAATTTATCTTTTTTTATCTATATCTAGGTCCAAAAACGACCAGGGCCGCTCATGCTATTTCTATATACCCCTTTATCTGCCGTAATAACGACCACACTATTATCATCAAACTTGATAAATTGAGGCGCACCTGTTTCTGGCTGTCTATTACTATCAGGGGCAGCCTTATTTAAAATAGTTGTAAGACTAGAAGCAGTACCCCAAGCATCGTTCAAGCGCTCTGGAGATAAAGTTGTTACATCACGAACAACATCAACAAAAAACCTCTGACCAGGACCATCAATAATTGTTTGTTTCTTGCTGACCCAGCCCCCTAAAATCGGTCCATTTTATAAGTTAGTATTTGGTTTATTATTGTCTTTGAAGAAAGGAGACTATTATGAGCCGAGGAAAGCGCTATACAGCGGA
>Ga0116152_10005110_pt1 | contig 10260 bp, 8 predicted proteins | sample AD_UKC119_MetaG_FD_89894 | JGI IMG/M metagenome (GOLD analysis project Ga0116152, IMG submission 89894) | Active sludge microbial communities of municipal wastewater-treating anaerobic digesters from Hong Kong - AD_UKC119_MetaG | ecosystem: Engineered > Bioreactor > Anaerobic > Digestate...
GTCGCGGGTCCGCATCTCAACATCTACAATGAGGCAACACTGCAACTCATGGCGGCGTGCGGCGCGCGACGCTGGGTGGCGCCGGTGGAACTGCCCCTTGCGACGATCGCCGCGCTCGGCAAGACCCGCGCGCCCGGTCTCGAAATCGAGGTGTTCGCATACGGGCGTCTGCCGCTCGCCTTCTCGGCACGCTGCTTCACGGCACGGTCGCAGAACCGGCCGAAAGACGATTGCGGCTTCATTTGTAGTGATTACCCGGATGGCATCACGCTCTACTCCCGCGATGATCAGCCGTTCCTGACCCTGAACGGTATTCAGACTCAGTCTGCCGCCGTACAAAATCTTTCGCCCCACGTCGCCGCACTGCGCAGCGCTGGCGTCGACATTCTGCGGCTTTCGCCCCAGTCACAGGATTTTCCGGCGGTGATTCGGGCGTTCCGCGACGCCGTCGATTCTACCGGCGCAGTTGCCGCGTTCCCGTCGCCCGCGCTGCCGGGCGGTTACTGCGATGGCTATTTGCGGGGCGAAGCCGGGATAGGCCATGCAGGGTGAAGCTGGCGATCGGACGTGGCAGCACCGCGTACAAATGAGCCGGCAGATCGAAGTCCCAACCGTCCAGAAGGTTCTTCAGATGAAGCCCGGTTTCAGTCTCACCTTCGACTGCCAGCCGCCGCTGAAAGAAGAGTGTGTCAGGATCCTCTTGGTGCCGCGCGAGCGCGACGAAATCCTGCAGCGAACCCCGGATGGTGACATGGGCGGTTTGCGTCGAGTAACGCAGCGCGCCAGCTCTGATTTCGAAAGTGTGCGTGAGCGGAATGTCGTCGACGCACAGCGCGATGCGCTTGCCAGCAAGGTCGCCGAGCTGCTGCTGCAAGGGTTGGCCGCGCAGCAGTTGATTGACCGTATGCGCAACCAGTCGCGCCGTGGCCGAGGACGGCATGACGCGCAGCAGCTGTCGAAGTGCGGCAAGTGGATCGAGCATGAGCAGGTCTCCGGCGGGCGGGACGCGCATTCATGCCATGCCGGCTGCGAGCGTGTCTTGACGATCGTCAAGGCTGGTGCGATTCGTGTGCCGTCGCGATGAGTTACGCGAGCCTGCGGGAGTTCGTGCAGGCGCTCGAAGCGCGCGGTGATCTGAAGCGTGTGCCGTTCCCAGTCGATCCACGGCTCGAGATGACGGAGCTGTGCCAGCGGAGCCTCAGGGCGGGCGGGCCGGCGCTGTGGTTTGAGCAGCCGCGTGGCTCGGACATGCCCGTGCTCGGCAATCTCTTCGGTACGCAACAGCGGGTGGTTGCCGCACTTGGACTCGACCATGTGACACAGCTGCGAGAAATCGGCGAGACGCTCGCGTTTCTGCGGGAGCCTCATTGGCCGGATCGGCCGCGCGAAGCGCTTGGTCGCCTGCCGGCTTTTCTGCCGCTGCTCAAGGCAACGCCGCACACCCAGCCGCGTCCGTCTGTCTACGAAACCGTGCAAGTCGGCGCCGACGTCGATCTCTCCTGTCTGCCAGTGTGGACCTGCTGGCCTGAGGACGCAGGTCCGCTGATCACCTGGGGTCTCGTCGTGACACACGGAACGCGCAAGTCGCGGCACAACGTGGCGCCCTACCGCCAGCAGGTGATCGGCCGCAATCGCGTCATCATGCGCTGGCTGTCTCATCGGGGCGGCGCACTCGACTTTCGTGACTGGCAACGCGACCACGCCGGCGAGCCCTTCCCGGTAGTCGTGATGATCGGCGCCGATCCAGCGCTGTTGGTTGCTGCGACGACCCCGATCCCGGACAGCGTATCGGAGTACCAGTTCGCGGGACTGCTGCGCCGCCGGCGCAGCGAGGTGTATCGCAGCACGGTCGGTCTTGATGTCTGTGCGAGTGCCGAGATCGTGCTGGAGGGTCACATCGCCCCGGGTGACGAAGCACTCGAAGGACCCTTCGGCGATCACACCGGCTACTACAACAGCCAAGCTCGCTTTCCGGTACTGACTGTCGAGCGCCTGTCCATGCGACGGAACGCGTTCTATCACGGCGGTTACATGGGTCGCTCGCCCTGGGACGAGCCGTCAATCCTGGCGATGTCGCTCAACGAGATGTTCGTGCCGATGTTGCAGCGGAGCTTCCCCGAGATCGTGGATTTCCATCTGCCGCCCGAAGCGTGTTCGTATCGCATCGCGGTCGTGAGCATCCGCAAAGCCTATCCGGGCCACGCGCGGCAGATCATGCAAGCTGTCTGGTCGAGCTTGCGCCAGTTCCTATACACCAAGTACGTGATCATCACGGACGAGGACATCGACGTGCGCAACTGGCAGGAGGTGATCTGGGCGATCGCCACACGGGTCGATCCGGCGCGCGATCTGCAACTCGTGCGTCGCAGTCCGATCGACTATCTCGATTTCGCCAGTCCGATTGCGGGGCTAGGCTCGAAACTCGGCGTGGACGCAACCAACAAGTGGCCCGGCGAGACTCGCCGCAAATGGGGCCGCCCACTCGTAATGAGCCCCGACGTGGTTCGTCGCACCGATCCGATGTGGGCCGCGCTGTTTGACAATCGTCAATACGGTGGAAGCAGCACCGGGCTCTAATGCGCCCATGACACACAACAGTGCAAGCGTGCCTGGCGTCGAGCCGCGAACGCAACAACGCTTCACGAAAGCTGATCTGATCGCCTGCGGGGAGGGCGCGCTGTTCGGGCCGGGCACGCCGCGATTGCCGGTGGCGCCCATGCTCATGATCGATCGCATCACGTGGATCGCAAATACTGGCGGTGCATACGGCGCCGGCGAGCTGCGTGCGGAACTAGACATAGATCCTTCAGCCTGGTACTTCGCCTGCCACTTCATCGATGATCCGGTAATGCCGGGTTGTCTCGGGCTCGACGCAATGTGGCAGTTGTTGGGTTTCCATCTCGCCTGGTGCGGGCACCGCGGGCTCGGTCGCGCCCTCGGAGTCGACGAAGTGCGCTTTACCGGACAGGTGCTACCGACAGTAAAACGCGTGAACTACCAGATCGACATCAAGCGCGTGATTGAGCGCAAGTTGGTGATGATCGTCGGTGATGCCGCACTGCTCGCTGACGGCGTCAAGATCTATACAGCCAAAGGTTTGCGTGTCGGTTTGTTCAGCAATGCAGGGATCAACTGATTGCGCCGGGTAGTCGTCACGGGCATGGGTATCGTCTCCTGCCTCGGCAATGAACTCGATACGGTCAGCGATGCGCTCGCCGCAGGCCGTTCCGGCATTCGCGCTATGCCAGACTATCCCGCAGCGGGACTGCGCAGTCACGTCGCCGGAGTCCCGCAGATCGTCGTCAACGACCACATCGACCGGCGCGATCTGCGTTTCATGGGAGATGCGGCGGCGTTTGCGGCAATCGCGCTGGCGCGCGCAATTGCTGCCAGTGGCTTGACTGAGGCGCATATCAGCGATCCGCGCACCGGCCTGATTGCGGGCACCGGCGGCGGCTCGCCAGCCAATGTCGTCGAGGCGGCCGACACGCTTCGCACCCGGGGATTGCGCAAAGTGGGTGCGACACGCGTGCCACGTACCATGTGCAGCACGGTAGCAGCCTGCCTCGCGACGAGCTTTCATATCAAGGGTGTCTGCTACTCGTTGACCTCGGCCTGCGCGACGAGCGCCCACTGCATCGGCGCCGCGGCCGAGCAGATCCGCTGGGGAAATCAGGACGTGATGTTCTGTGGTGGCGGCGAAGAGGAACACTGGTCGTTGACCGCGCTGTTCGATGCGATGGGTGCACTATCGACCGCGCGCAATGCGACGCCCTCGCTCGCCTCGCGCGCATACGACGTGAATCGTGACGGCTTTGTAATCGCGAGCGGCGGTGGCATGCTCGTACTGGAATCACTCGAGCATGCGCAGGCGCGCGGTGCGCCGGTCATCGCGGAACTCGTGGGCTTTGGCGTCACGGCCGACGGCGCCGACATGGTACAGCCGTCAGGCGAAGGAGCGGTGCGCTGTATGCGCCAGGCGCTGACCGGTCTATCAGAGCCGGTGGACTACGTGAATGCACACGGCACTTCGACACCCTTGGGCGATGTGATCGAGCTCAACGCGATGCGCGAGGTGTTCGGTTTCGACTTTCCACTGGTGTCGTCCACCAAATCCCTGTCGGGGCACTCACTCGGTGCGGCGGGCGTGCAGGAGGCGATCTACAGCTTGCTGATGCTGCGAGATGGGTTTCTAGCTGGCTCCGCCAACATCGACGAAGTCGACCCAAATTGCGCTGACTACCCGATACTGAAGTCGACGCGCCAAATGCGCGTGACCACGGTGATGTCCAACAGCTTCGGCTTCGGTGGCACCAACGCGTCACTCGTATTCAGGAGACTATGAGCATGGTCTCCGGTGCAGCTCATCGGTACTACAGTATCGCGCAACATGCGCAGCGCTACGAGCGCGTCGCGCGCCTGATGCCGGCCGCCGAATGGGACGCACATTTCGACCTGGTGGCGGCGGTCGAAGCGCTCAAGCGTGAACGTAGTGCCGTCGTTCTGGCTCACAACTACCAACGACCCGAGCTGTTTCACGGCATCGCGGACTTCTGCGGGGATTCGCTGGAGCTGGCGCGCCACGCTGCGGGATCGACCGCGGATGTCATTGTACTGTGTGGCGTCCGTTTCATGGCCGAGACGGCCAAGTTGCTGGCACCAAGCAAGACGGTGCTACTACCCGACACCGCAGCCGGCTGTTCGCTGGCCGACTCGATTGCTCCGGAGGACGTCCGCACGTTGCGTCGGCGCCATCCAGGCGTGCCGGTAGTTTGTTATGTGAATACCAGCGCTGCGGTCAAGAGCGAGTGCGATGCTTGTTGTACGTCATCGAACGCGCAGCTCGTGGTGGAGAGCTTCGGTACGCCGGCGGTCATTTTCGTTCCAGACGAATACCTGGCTGCGCACGTTGCGGCTCACACGAACGTACGCATCATCTCATGGCAAGGTCACTGCGAAGTGCATGAGCGCTTCACCGGGCAGGAAGTGCGCGAGTATCGCGACCAGTCGAACGCGTACGTACTGGCGCATCCCGAATGCCCGCGCGACGTGCAGATCGCAGCCGATTTCGTTGGCTCGACATCCGCGATGATTGCAAAGCTCGAGCGCCAGCGACCGCCGCGCGCGATGCTGATCACCGAATGCTCCATGGCCGACAATATTTCGAGTGCGTTTCCGGATATTGAGTTCCTGCGCCCGTGTAACTTGTGCCCACACATGCAGCGGATCACGCTGTCGGGTGTCCACGCCAGCCTGGAGCGCCTGGCACCCTCGATCGAGATTCCGGACGCCGTCGCGGCCGGGGCGCGTCGTGCGGTGCAACGGATGCTGGATGTCGGTCGCCCGCGCGGTTCGTGAGCACATTCGACACCGATGTGCTGGTGGTCGGCGCCGGCGCTGCTGGTCTCGTCACGGCGTTGAGCGCTGCGCGGCGGCGCGTCGGTTTGCTCGGCGGAGGCGCTACGGCCAGTGAGCTGGCCCAAGGTGGCATCGCTGCGGCGGTGGGACATGACGATACAGTGTTGCAACACGCTGCCGACACTTGCTTCGCCGGACACGGACGCAACGACCCACGCGTCGTGCACTATGCCTGCGCGCGTGCGCCGGCTGCGATTGCCTGGCTCGAATCGCTCGGCGTGCGTTTCGCGCGTACCGGCAATGCGTGGTCGCTGCATCTGGAAGCCGCACACAGTCGTGCCCGCGTGCTGCATGCCGACGGCGACGCCACCGGCGCCGCGATCATGCAGGTGCTGCGACGACGGCTAACGCAGATCCCACGTGTCGAGCTGCTGCCGCGAATGCGCGCATTCGCCCTGCTGCGTGATGAGCGTGGGGTCAGCGGAGTTGCTGCGGTCGACGACGAAGGTTCTATTGTCACCGTGCGGGCCCGTGATGTGGTCCTCGCGACCGGTGGTATCGGCGGGCTCTACGATCGCACGACTAACCCGCTCGATGTCTGCGGCGACGGCCTCGCGATGGCGCTCGCCGCGGGTGCACGCTGTGACGCGCTCGCGGCGGTCCAATTCCACCCAACTGCGCTCGATGTTGCCGCTCGTCCACTGCCGCTCATCTCGGAAGCGTTGCGTGGTGCCGGTGCACGGCTGATCGACGAGGCGGGGCGGCACATCATGCGTGCGGCGCACCCGCTCGGCGACCTCGCACCGCGCGACGTGGTAGCCGGCGTCGTCTACGCGGAACACCTTGCAGGCAGGCGTGTGTGGCTCGACGCGACCGCGCTGCGTGCGACGGACGTTGCCCACTCGTTTCCGACGGCCTATCGGCACTGTCGAGAACATGGAATCGATCCGCATCGCCAGCCTATCGGCGTGACGTGTGCCGCGCACTATCACATGGGCGGCATCTCGGTTGATCTCGATGGCCGCACCAGCCTGCCTCACTTGTGGGCGGTTGGGGAAGTTGCGTGCACCGGCTTGCACGGTGCGAATCGACTGGCAAGCAATTCGTTGCTGGAAGCCGTCGTCTTCGGACGGCGGCTGGGTCAGGTGCTCGGCGATGTCCGCGGCAGACCACTCGCCACCGGTGCGCTCGATCGACCGGCGGAGACCGAGGAGCATGCCGAGCAGGAACTTCGCGCTCTGATGTGGCGATGCCTGGGACCGGCGCGGGATGCGGCGACGCTGGCCGACGGCATCGCGACAGTGACGAGCTGGCGCTCGCGCACCGCGCGGCCGGCGGGTACGCACGCACCGCGTCTGCAGTTGGTCGAAGCCATGCTGCAGGCCGCGCGACCGTGAGCCAGCCGGCGCCACGCTACAGCAGTGGCACCAGCAACAACGCGACGATGTTGATGATCTTGATCAACGGGTTGATCGCGGGACCTGCGGTGTCCTTGTACGGATCGCCCACCGTGTCACCCGTGACCGCTGCTTTGTGCGCCTCAGAGCCCTTGCCGCCGAAGTTGCCTTCTTCGATGTACTTCTTGGCATTGTCCCAGGCACCACCGCCGGTGCACATGGAGATGGCGACAAAGAGACCCGTGACGATCGTGCCGATCAGGAGGCCGCCCAGTGCACGAATCCCGGCGCCGGGGCCCATCAGAGTGTTCATGCCAAGCGCAATGACCACCGGCACGAGGATGGGCAGCAGTGATGGCACGATCATCTCCTTGATCGCGGCCTTCGTCAGCAGATCGACCGCCTTCGAATACTCGGGCTTGGCCGTGCCTTCCATGATGCCCTTGATCTCACGAAACTGGCGCCGCACTTCGGTCACCACCGAGCCGGCCGCGCGGCCAACTGCTTCCATCGCCATTGCGGCGAACAGGTAAGGGATGAGGCCACCGATGAAGAGCCCGATGATCACCGCCGGATCGTCCAGCCGGAAGCTCTCGACCAGTTTGCCGGCACCTAACAAGCCGGCATCTTCCAGCTTGTGGGTGAAGTCGGCGAACAGTACCAGCGCGGCGAGACCGGCGGAGCCGATCGCGTAGCCCTTGGTGACTGCCTTGGTAGTGTTGCCCACTGCATCCAGCGGATCGGTGATATCGCGGATCTTGGCCGGCAGCTCGGCCATCTCGGCGATGCCGCCAGCGTTGTCCGTGATCGGGCCGTAGGCGTCGAGCGCCACGATCATACCGGTGAGCGACAGCATCGCGGTCGCGGCAATTGCAATCCCGTACAGACCACCCAGCGTGTAGGCGGCCCAGATCGCGGCGCACACCGACAGCACGGGCAGGGCAGTCGATTTCATCGACACGCCGAGTCCGGCAATTATGTTGGTCGCGTGGCCGGTCTGCGATGCAGCCGCCACCTTGCGTACCGGGCTGTACTCGGTCGCCGTGTAGTACTCGGTGATCACGATCATGGCGGCGGTGAGCGCTAGCCCGACCATCGCGCAGCCGAACAGGGCGCCTTGCAACTCCGCCGGCATCAGGTCCTGCGTAATGAACCAGAACGCTACCGCCGCGATCACGGCCGATACGGCGACACCGCGATACAGTGCGTTCATGATCTTGCCGCCTTCCTTGACGTTGACGAAGAACGTACCGACGATCGAGGCAATGATCGAGGCGGCGCCGAGCGCCAGCGGATAGACGATGGCGTTCGTGCCGATATCGGTCATCATCAGGCCACCTAACAACATGGTGGCGACGATCGTGACCGCATAGGTCTCGAACAGGTCGGCCGCCATGCCGGCGCAGTCGCCGACATTGTCACCGACGTTGTCAGCGATCACCGCCGGATTGCGCGGATCGTCCTCGGGGATGCCGGCTTCGACTTTGCCGACGAGATCCGCGCCGACGTCCGCACCTTTGGTGAAGATGCCGCCACCGAGACGCGCGAAGATCGAGATCAGCGAGCCGCCAAAGGCGAGGCCCACCAAAGAACGCAGCGCTTCCTTCTCGCCCACCTGCGGGACCATCAGCAGGTAGTAGAGCGCCACCCCGAGGAGACCCAGGCCCACGACCAGCATGCCGGTGATGGCACCGCCGCGGAACGCGACGGCGAGCGCTGCATTGAGGCCGTTGTTAGCTGCCTGGGTGGTCCGTACGTTGGCGCGCACCGAGATGTTCATGCCGATGTAGCCCGCGAGGCCCGAGAGGATCGCGCCGACCGCAAAGCCCCCTGCGGTGGCCCCACCCAACGCCAACCACAACAACACCACCAGCACGACGCCGACGATACCGATCGTCGTGTACTGCCGGTTCAGATAGGCCTTGGCGCCTGCCTGAATAGCGGCCGCGATCTCCTGCATCCGCGCATTGCCAGCCGGCAGCTTGAGAATCGCGATGGTCGCGAATACGCCGTACAAAACGGCGACCACGCCGGCGGCAACCGCCAGCCACAGCCACGTTGTGGCATCCATAAGGTTCCCCTTGGAAATCAGTAAGTTAGTAATTCTTGCGGCGGCACCCGCCGGCCCCCCATAAGGGGCGCGAACTATACCAAGGCCTGAGCAAAACCGTCCAATCTGCAGACGTTATGGTCTAAAGCCGGTCTTGAGTTTCTTGGGCACCGCCACGCCCTTGATGGTGACGTACTGCGGCAGACCGTTCTTGTAGGGCGGGTAGTCCTCACCGACGATCAAGGGTTCGAGATAGGTGCGGCATTTGGCTGTGATCCCGAAGCCATCCGCAGTGATGAAATTGCGCGGAACCTTCTTTTCCTTGTTGGCCACCTCCGCGAGTGCGACCCGCCCAATGGTCCATTTGTAGGGCTTGGAGGACTGCCGCACGATCGTAGGCATTACCGCATTGTGGCCGGCCAGCGCGAGTTCTACGGCCGCCTTGCCCATCGCGTAGGCCTGAAGGACGTCCGTCTTCGATGCGATATGTCGTGCGGCACGTTGCAGATAATCGGCCACCGCCCAGTGATATTTGTACCCATGGGCTTCGCGGACCATGTTGGCCACCACGGGCCCCACGCCGCCCAGCTGCGTGTGCCCGAAGGCATCCTTGGTGCCGGCATCGGCCAGGAATGTGCCGTCGGCATCGGCCGCGCCCTCCGAGACCACCACGACGCAATAGCCGTTGCGCTCGACCGAGTCCTTGACCCGCGCCAGGAACCTGGGCTTGTCGAAGGCGATTTCGGGGAACAGGATGATCTGCGGCGCATCATTGCTGCTCTGGCCCGCGAGGCCGCCTGCAGCCGCGATCCAGCCAGTATGGCGACCCATTACCTCCAGCACGAATACTTTGGTTGACGTGCGCGCCATCGAGGCCACATCGAGCGCTGCCTCGCGCGTCGACACCGCGACGTACTTGGCAACCGAGCCAAAGCCCGGGCAGCAGTCCGTATGCGGCAGATCGTTGTCGACCGTCTTGGGTACCCCGATGCAGGTGATGTGATACACCATCTGCTCGCCCAGCTGGGCCACCTTGTTGGCGGTATCCATCGAGTCGTTGCCGCCGTTGTAGAAGAAATAGCCAATGTTATGTGCCTTGAAAACCTCGATCAGGCGCTCGTACTTGGCGCGGTCCTGGTTGATGTCCTTGAGCTTGTAGCGTGCCGAGCCAAACGCGCCGGCTGGCGTATAGCGCAGGCCCTTGATCGTGGCGCGGCTCTCCTTGCTGACATCGATGAGGTCCTCGGTCAGCGCGCCGACGATCCCGTGCCGGCCAGCCAGAACATTGCGGATGTGCTTCGACCGCATCGCTGTCTCGATGACGCCGGCGGCCGAGGCGTTGATGACCGCCGAGACGCCTCCCGATTGAGCATAAAACGCGTTCATGGGCCGGGCGCGTTGCGGTCGGCGGGCTTTTTTTGGGCTGGGCATGGCAGGTCCTTTGGTTTGCCGGTA
>Ga0116152_10005112_pt1 | contig 10257 bp, 10 predicted proteins | sample AD_UKC119_MetaG_FD_89894 | JGI IMG/M metagenome (GOLD analysis project Ga0116152, IMG submission 89894) | Active sludge microbial communities of municipal wastewater-treating anaerobic digesters from Hong Kong - AD_UKC119_MetaG | ecosystem: Engineered > Bioreactor > Anaerobic > Digestate...
CGTTGCGCCCGATCACGAAGTGGACGGCACAGGACACCCGCGAACGCTCGCCGAACCCCAGCTGCCGCGGCCGCCAGTTCCGGGCGACCTGGCTCTCCACGGTGCTAAGGTACCAGGCGAACGGGAAGTTCGTGTCGGTGCCCTGCACGCTCGGACCGCTGAGCGACGGCTGCACCGGCCCGGTCTCGCCCGCGTCGGCCGGCTTCTGCAGGCTCTCGGCCGGCTTCTGCTCGGGCTTGGGCTGCGGCGGCTTGGGCTTGGCCTCGGTCTTCGGTGTCTCCTTCGGCTTCGGCCGCTCGACCGGGACCTCCTTCGGGGGCAGCTCGGGCGCCTCCTGGGGCGGCGGTGACGCTTCGGGCGCGGGCTGCTCCTGGGCCGGCGTCACCGCGGCGTCGGCCAGCACCGAACTGGGCACCAGGTGCGCGCGCATCAGCAACGGCGGCTCGAGCACGCGCCGCTGCACCGTGTTGCCGTAGAGGACGGCCAACGAGATCAGCAGCACGTGCAACAGCACCGACCAGGGCATCCCGCGGGACACGTCACTCCCCCGGCTGGGGCGGATCGGCCACCAGGCTCAGGTTCAGGAACCCCTGCCGTTCGACCGCGGCCATCACCTTCAGGACGACGCCGTAGGGCACCTCCTCGTCGCTGCGCAGGTAGACCGGCAGCGTGTCCTTCTTCTCGAGGTAGGGCGCCAGCAGGCCTGGCAGGTCGGCGATCTCCACCGCCTGGTCCATGAAGAAGACCTCGCGGTTGCTGCTGATGGTGATGACCGGCCCCTCCTTGACGATCTGGGTGCGCGTCTCGGCCTCGGGCAGGTTCACCTCCACCCCGCCCTGGATGTAGGGCGCCGTCAGCATGAAGATGATCAGCAGCGTCATCGTCACGTCGACCAGCGACGTGATGTTGATGTCCGCCATGACGCGGTGGCCCCGCGTGCGCCCGGCCATCAGATGGCCCCCCGGTCATGGGCCGCCGGGCGGTTGACGCGGTCGCGTCCGCCTGCGCTCTCGCTGGCCGATTCCTCGAGGATGGTGCGCAGCCGGTCGAGCTCGTTGGCCACGAGGTCGATCTTGCGCACGAGGCTGTTGTAGAAGATCACCGCGGGGATGGCCGTGGCCAGGCCGCCGATGGTGGTGACCAGCGCCTCGGCGATGCCGGGCGCGACCACGGTCAGGTTGGCGCTCTGCATGGCCGACATGTCCCAGAAGCTGGTCATGATGCCCCACACCGTGCCCAGCAGCCCCAGGAACGGCGCGATCGTCACCGCCGTCGACAGCAGGATGAGATAGCGCTCGAGGCCTTCGATCTCCAGGTAGGTGACGCGCTCGGACGCCCGGCGCACCGCCGGCGCCTGGGTCAGCCCGTCGGCCTCGCGCATCAGGTTGCACAGCGGCAGGTCGGGACGGCCGGCGCACCAGGCGACGAGATCCTCGCGGGGCAGCCGCGCGTCGAGCCACTGCTCGGCCCGGCCCCAGAACTCGAGGTGCCCCGCGCGCAGGCGCGCCAGGGTGCGCGCCTTGTCGATGAACACGGCCCACGACAGCACCGAAAGCACCAGCAGGACGAGCATGATCGTCTTGCCGAAGAAGGTGGAGTCGAGGACCAGGCCCAGCAGTTCGCCGGGCCCCATGGTCGCCAGGAAGGCGCTGGCAGGCATCGGGTCTCCTCGGGGAGATTCTCGCTGGCGTGGGGATGCGGCCCCGCTCCCTCGCGGCCGGATCCGCGGACCGTCCCTGGTCCGGTGGGGCCGTGCGCCCCCGTTCTGGCGGCGCCGCTCGGGGTTCTACCTCCCGGGCGGCGTGAAAGTTCCGGCGGTCAGCCCCGCCCCTCGTGCGTGCGCAGGGCGAAGGCCTGGCGGAAGTCGAACTTGTCGATGAAGTCGGCGAGGGTGTCCTCGTCCCGCTTGTGCAGCAGCCCGTCGTCGACCAGGTGGAACACGATGCGCCCGAAGTCGATGGTGCCGCGCACGCCCCAGGCGTTGAACACGTCGCCCGCCAGCGCGCCGAAGCGGTCGCGGCCGAGCAGGCGGATGCGCTCGAGCACGTCCTCGCCCGACACGTGGCCGGGTTCGTCCTGGTTCGCGACGGCCAGTTCGAGGGCCTCCAGCACGAAGACATAGGCTTCGGGCCGGAAGACACCCCGCCTTTCGGCCAGGGCCTCGACGCGCCGCAGCAGGTCCAAGGTGTCCGTCATGGGCAAAACCCCCGGTCCGCGAGATCCTCAGCTGTCCCTATCATTGTAGCGGGCGCCGGGCCGCTGTCAACCGGCGGCGGGGCTGTCGGCCAGCAGGCGGTCGTACAGGTCGAGGTATTTCTTCAGGACGCAGGCCACCCCGAACTCGCCCGCGGCGTCCCGCCGGGCGTCCTCGGCGAGCTGGGACTGCAGGGCCGGGTCCCCGAGGACCTGCAGGACGGCGCTCGCCAGGGCCTCCACGTCCTCGGGGTCGCGCAGGAAGCCGTTGACGCCATCCTGCACGAAGTCGGCGGCCCCGCCGCGGTTCGTGACCACCGGGACCACGCCGCAGGCCATGGCCTCCAGCGCCACCAGCCCGAAGGACTCGTGCAGGGACGGCAACAGCAGCACGTCGGCGGCGGGCAGCACCTCGGCGAGGTCGTCCACGTGGCCCAGGAAGACGGTCCGGTCCTTCAACCCGGCCTCGGCCACCTGCGCGCGGACGGCTGGCATTTCCGGACCGTCCCCGACCAGCACCAGCCGCACGGGGCGCCGGGCCGCCACCCGGGCCGCCGTGGCCACCACCGCCGGCAGGTTCTTCACCTTGCGGAAGTTCGAGGCGTGCATGATCACCTGCTCGCCGCCCGGCGCCAGGCGACGCCGCAGGGCGGCGTCCTCGGTGGGCCGGTAGAGGCGCGCGTCGACGAAATTGGGAATCACCTCGATGGGCCGCGTCACGCCGAAGACGCGGACGGTCTCCTCGCGAAGGAAATGCGACACCGCGGTGACGGCGTCGCTCTGGTCGATCATGAACCGCGTGATGGGGAAGAACGACGGCTCCTGCCCGACCAGGGTGATGTCGGTGCCATGCAGCGTGGTGACCACCTTCAGCCGGTCGCGGCCGACCATCTCGCGCGCCAGGTAGGCACTGGCGGCGTGCGGGATGGCGTAGTGCACGTGCAGGATGTCCAGTCCGTGCTGCACCGCGGTCTCGCTCATGACCGTCGCGAGGCTCAGCGTGTACGGCGAGTTCTGGAACACCGGGTACTGCGGCATGTCCACCGGGTGGTAGAAGATGTTCTCGCTGTACTGCTGCAGCCGGAAGGGCAGGCTGCTGGAGATGAAGTGCACCGCGCAACCGTGGCGCGCCAGGTGCAGGCCCAGCTCGGTGGCCACGACGCCACTGCCGCCCTGGGTCGGATAGCAGGTGATGCCGATCGCGGGCAGCCGCATCACGCCCACCGGTCCGCGGGCAGGTCGCCCGCCACCGGCGCCGCCGGGCCGCACAGCGCCTCGGCCCGCGCGCAGCCGGCCCGGCGTCCCCAGGCCAGCGCCCGGCGCTCGATCCTCTCGAGGAACGCCTCGTCGTTGATCATCGTCGGGCGCCGACCGGCGCCGCGCTCGAACTGGCTGGCGTAGCAGGCCAGCGCGGCCAGCTTGCGCTCCCACGTGGCGCCGACGTCGAAGTAGAGCGACGGCGCCACGTGGTCGGCGCAGACCGCGAAGCGGGCTTCGGCGGTGAACACGTCGGCCGCCTCGGGCAGCGGCGCGCCACCCGACCAGGTGCGCCCGGCCGGACGCGTCGGACGGAAGGCCGCCAGGCGCGCCATGAAGACGGCCCGCTCCACCAGTCGAGGCGTGGCCTGGTGGTCCGGGTGCCGCACCGGATCGGGCGCCGTCACGACCCAGCGCGGCCGCAGGCTGCGCAGGACCCAGGTGAGAGCCCCGGCCTGGTCGCGGTCGTCCGCGTCGATGAAGCCGTCGGGCAGTTCGAGCTGCACCCGGCCGGCCAGCCCCAGGATGGCCGACGCGGCGGCCGCCTCGGCCCAGCGCTCATCGGGCGTCGCGTTGCTGCCCAACTCGCCGCGCGTGAGGTCGGCCGCCCACACGCGGCGGCCACGGCCCGCCAGCAGGGCGATGGTGCCGCCCAGGCCGATCTCGGCGTCGTCGGTGTGGGGCGACACCACGAGAAGGTCGCAGCCCCAGGCGTCGTTCATCGGGGTTCCTCCGGGGCCGGTACGGTGATGATCCATTCGCGCCAGTCGTTCGCGGCGCCGGCGGCGAGGTGGGCTCCGGCCGCCCCCACGAGGGCCGGCGCCAGGTCCGCACCCCAGGCGGCCCACGCCGCCCCCCAGGCCACGCCGCGTTCCTGCCGCAGGCCGCCGGGGAAGATCCACGCCGGGTCACGCGGCACCCGCGCCATCGCTGCCGATCGCCGCTCGTGGCGCACCGCGGCATCGACGCCACGCCGCCAACGCTTCAGGCGGCCCCTGGCCAGCGCCGCCGCCCGCTCGGCGGGCAGGCCCCCGGCGTGCTCGAGCAACGAGGCGAGGGAGGCCGCGGCGCCATCCTGCCAGGCGCGCCAGGCCGCGTCGTCCAACGGGGGGCCCGCATCGACCCGGCGGTGCTCGGCGAGCCGCGCGCGGTCGAAGCCGTCCGGCAGCAGCCAGCCGAACAGGCGGGGCACCAGGGGCGCCCGCTCAAGACCGAGCGCGGCGTACACCGGGGCCAGTTGCCGAAGGTACGCATATTCGCCCGGTCCGACCACCACGGCCCTAGGCCGCAGCAGCCAGTCCTGCAGGGCCGACCGCAACAGGACGCCCGGGCGCAGGTCCCGGTCCGCCGTGCCGGGATCGGCGGCGACGCGCCGATCGCCTGCGGCGGCGAAGAGCGGACGCGCTAGGGAGCGCTCGCCGATCTGCGCGTGGAAGCCGGCCGCCGCCAGGGCCTGGCCGCGCGTGCGCGCGGCGTCGGCCAGGGCGGCCAGCTTCGGCCGCACCTCCGCGTAGAAGGGCGCCCCGGCCGCGTGCAGGTCCGGATCATCCCCCGACACGATGACCAGGTCGGTGCCCGCGAACATCCGCAGCAGGGCGCGCCGCTGCAGGTCGGCCCAGCGCCACCGGCCGTCGGCGGCCTCGGCCCAGGTGGCGAAGGCCAGACTCCCCTCGCGCTGCGCGGCAAGCCAGGCCAGCGCCGCTTCCTGGCCTTCGCGCACGCCGAGCGTACCGAGCCGACGCCGGGCCGCGCCGCCCCGGCGCGCGGCCTCCCGCAACTCGCTGCGCACGAGGCCGGCGCCGCCGGCCCAGGCCGCCGGCTCGAACGCTTCGACCAGGTCGTCGTCGTCGTCGCCGCTCCAGAAGACGGGAATCGTCGGTCGGCCGGCCGCGCTCAACTGCCGTGCGAGCGCAACGGCGGTGGCGATCTTGTGCACCGTCAGCAGCGGTCCGCCCAGGAAGCCCGGTTGCTGCCCCGTGACCACGACGTCGGCCCGACCGGCCCGCAGGGCGGCCAGGTTCGCGTCCAGGCGCTGTCGGGCGGCATCGTCGGGCAGGTCCGCGGCCAGGCGGCCGGCCCAGGCCTGCGCGGCACGGTCGGCGAACCACGGTGCGGGTGCCGGCGACGCGATCGCGCGCGCCGCACCAGCCAATTCGCCGGTTGCGTCGCGACCGTCGCCCGCGGGCCGAAACCACGACGTGAAGAGCGCCGACGATGCCACGGCGTCGGGCAGGGGCTCGCCCGGGGTCCAGGTTGTCGTCATGGTGTGGCCTCCCCTGCTCCCGTCTTGCGGTAGACCAGGATCCAGCGCGGTCCCTCGCCCAGCGGTGCGCCGTCGTACCCCCCCCAGGCCTGCACGCGCACCAGGCCGCAGCAGCGGGCCAGGTCCTCGAGTTCGCCGAGGGTGAAGACGCGAACGCGCTCCTCGTAGCCCAGCCCGCCGCCGCCGACGCCCGCGGCGGCGGCCGCCGCCGCCTGACCCTCGCGGGCCGACAGGCGGACGCGCTTGCACACGGTCGCTTCTCCCGCCAGGAAGCGGCGCGCCTCGTGCACCGCCAGCGGACCCGCCACGCGTTCCCGGACATGCTCGGCGCCGTCGCCGAGCTCGGAGCGGACGCGGTCGCCGTCGAAGAGATCCAGCACCCAGTGCCCGCCGGGCCGCAGTACGCGGGCGGCCTCGGCTGCCGTCCTGCGGTCGCCGTCGTCCCCGAAGTACCCGAAGGCGGTGAACAGCGAAAGCACCGCGGCGAAGGACCCGTCGGCGAACGGCAGCCGCCGCATGTCGCCGCGCACCAGCGGTGCCGACGGCGCCCGATGCCGCGCCGCCGCCAGCAGGTCGGCCGAGTAGTCCAGCCCCGTCGCCTGCGGCAGGGCCTGCAGGTGACGGCCATCGCCGCATCCCAGGTCGAGCAGCCGCCCCGCGAGCAGGCCGGCCGCTTCCAGGAGCGCGAGGCAGCGCGCCGCCTCGGCGTCGTCCCGGTGGGCGTACAGGGCCAGGTAATGGGCCCGGAACGCGACGTCGTACCAGGGCTCAGGCACGGTCCGGATCCCACGGTTCGGCCACCAGGGCGCCGTCCAGGGGCGTGCCGCGGACGAGCACCGTGTCGACGGCCTTTGCCCGCCGCTGGGGATGGTCGGTGGCCGCGTGCAGGCCGCGGCTCTCGTGGCGCGAGCGGGCGCACACGACGATCATCTCGCCCAGCAGCGCCAGGTTGCGCAGCTCGACCAGTTCGGGCCCCACCAGGGTCGTGCGGTAGAGCTGCTCGGCCGTGGCCCGCACGCCCCGCAGCCGGGCGAGCGCGATGTCCAGCCGGTCGCGGTCGCGCACGATGCCCACGTAGTCCCACATGACCCGCCGCACCAGGTCCCAGTCGTGCTCGAGCACGATCGCCTCGGCCCCGGGAACGTCCTGCGGACCGCCGCCATCGAGGCGCAGCGGCAGGCGCGGACCGCGGCCGCCGAAGATGGCCGGTTCGGCGGCGATCGCCGCCGCGGCGCGGTCGGCGAAGAACACCGCCTCCAGGAGGCTGTTGCTGGCCAGCCGGTTCGCGCCGTGCACGCCGGTGCAGGCCGTTTCGCCCACCGCGTAGAGCCCCGGCAGGGTCGTGCGCGCATCCAGGTCGGTGGTCACGCCGCCGCACATGTAGTGCGCCGCCGGCACCACCGGCACCGGTTCGCCGGCCATGTCGATGCCGAAGCGCGCGCAGGTGGAGACCAGGTTCGGGAACCGCGCCTCGACCACGCCGCGGTCGAGGTGCCTCAGGTCGAGGAACGCGCACGGATCGCCGCTGGACTTCATCTCCTGGTCGATGCTGCGGGCGACGATGTCGCGGGGCGCGAGGTCGGCCAGCGGATGGTAGCGGCCCATGAAGCGCTCGCCGCGGCGGTTGATCAGCACCGCACCCTCGCCGCGCACCGCCTCGCTGATCAGGAAGCTCTTGGCGTCGGGATGGTACAGGCAGGTGGGGTGGAACTGGACGAACTCGAGGTTGCGCAGCTCGGCGCCCGCGCGGAAGGCCATGGCCAGGCCGTCGCCCGTCGCGATGTCCGGGTTGCTGGTGTAGAGGTACACCTTGCCGCAGCCGCCGGTGGCCAGCACGACCGCGTCCGCCAGGTAGACGCGCCGTGCGTGGGTGTGCCGGTCAAGGACCACGGCGCCGACAACGCGCGCGGCGTGCTCGCCCTCCAGCCCGAACTCGGCGCCCTTGAGCAGCTCGAGGCCCATGTGGTCCTCGTCGATGCTGATGTTCGGCTCGGCGATGCACGCGGCCAGCAGGTGCGATTCGATCTCGCGGCCCGTCAGGTCGCGGCAGTGCAGGACGCGCCGCCGCGAGTGGCCGCCCTCGCGGCCGAGGGCGAACCCGCCGCCCCCGGTCCCCTCCTCGCGGCTGAAGTCGATGCCGTACGACAGCAGGCGGTCGATCAGCGCCGGTCCCTGCTCGACCATGCGGCGGACCACCGTCTCGTTGCAGAGCCCGTCGCCCGCGACCAGCGTGTCGCGGACGTGGAGCTCGAAGTCGTCCAGCGGCGACACCGCCGCCGCGATGCCCCCCTGGGCGTAGTTGGTGTTGGACTCCCGGCTCTCCTTCTTGGTGACGATCCGCACGGGACCCTGCCGGGCCGCAAGCAGCGCGAACTGCAGCCCGGCAATTCCGGAACCGATGACCAGGCAACGACTTACGACAGGATCGGGGATCAGCAGCGAGGACATGGGATCTCTCCGCGGCGGGCGCCGCCGTGCCTTGGCCGGCGGCCCGGCGCCGCCGCCGGCGAAAGGGGGCTAAAGCCGGAGCGGTTTCCGGCGAAAACTAGAGAGCTATGGGAACATATAGCGTTCCCGCCTGAGTCTGTCCACCGGGAGGATGTATCGTGAACACCCGCATGTTGTGCGCCCTGATCGCCCTGGTCCTGCTCGCCGCCGTGGCGGGCTGCAGCGACAACAGCAGCGAGCGCCAGCAGGTCGTGTGCGAGGTGCAGTCGGTCAACGCCGGCGCCCCGCTGGTTGCCGCCTACGTCCAGGACGGCGGCGACGGCGTCATCGACGGTGTCGATGACACGTTCCCGACCGACCTGGTGTCGGTGGCCTTCACCGCCCGCCCCTACGCCGCGGACGTCTCGAGCATCGTCTCGGACGGCGTCTACAGCTCGTTCATCATCACCAGCTACGACCTGCGTTGGCAGCCGGGCGCCAACGCCCCGGCCGGGCTGGACCTGAGTGCCTACAACGTCGCGGGCGCACCGTTCTACCTGCAGGTCCTGGTGGGCGATGACGCCGCCGGAGCCGTGCTCGTGGGCGGCCGCGCGGTGAAGGAAGCCGTCGCCGGCGTGCTCGGCCTGGGCTGGAGCGGTGCGCAGGACTTCACGGCCTACGCCATGCTGTCCTTCACGGGCCATGCCAGCGGCAGCGAGCACGAGACCACCATCGAGAGCGGCGTGCCGGTGACGTTCACCTACGCCGTGGCGCAGGACTAGCCGCTCCGCTCCGCAGCGAGCCCGATCGCAGCCAGGCGCTCCCCGACCAGTGCGGGGAGCGCCTGCCCGCCTGTCCAGGCCACGTCCAGCCGGGCCACCGCCACCGGCAGGTCGGCCGGCCAGCGCCCCTGCAGCTTGACCCAGTCCTTCTCCGTGGTCACGGTCAACGCGGCGCCCGACGCCCGGATGGCCGCCGTGATGCGCGCCAGGCGCGCCGGGGCATAGGGCTCGTGATCGGCGCAACGCACGGCCAGGGTCGGGGCCGCCCCGATGATGCCCGCGGCGCCCGTCTCGAATCGCACCGGGTGCGCGATGCCCGACAGCGCGGCCCAGGGACCCGCCGGCCGGCAGGCGTGCCCCGAGGGGTCGGCCAGGCGGACCGTCCGGACGAAGCCGACCACCGCGGCCGGGCCGCCGGTCGGCGCCACCGGCGGCGCCGGCGACTCCACCAGCCAGACCGCGGCCCGTGCCGCCCCGGCAGCGGACTCGCGCCAGGAGCCGAACGGCGCCACGGGCCCGGTGCAGGCCACGAGCCCGGGGCTCTCTCGCCAGGCATCCAGGATCACGACGTCGAGGTGCCGCCCCACGCCGGCCGTCTGGTGACCGTCTTCCAGCAGGATCACCGAACCGCGGGGCAGGCGCCCGGCGAGGTGGTCCAGGCCGGCGGCCCGACGCCGGGCCTGGAGCACGAACCAGCCTGTCCCGGCGAGGGCGGCGGCCATCAGGCGGGCTTCGTCGGCGGCCTGCGGGTCGTCCGGTGCCACAGTCAGCGGGCCCGGCTGGCGCGATCCGTCCCCGCGGGTCAACACGGCGCCGGACCAGCCCGCCGCGGCCAGGCCCTGCGCCAGGGCGATCGCCACCGGCGTCTTGCCCGTCCCCCCGAGGGCCAGGTTGCCGACCGAGACGACGCCCAGGCCCGGCGGCGGGGCCGGCCGGGCGGCCACGCGCCGGGCTATGGCCCGGTCGGCCAGGGCCGTCGCCCAGGCCGCGATCCCGCGCGGCGGTTCCGCGCCGGGCTGCCGTCGCGACCAGGCGCGCACGTACCACGGGCGCAGGTCCAGGATGGTCATCGCGTCCCTCCCTCGACCCCGAAGAACGCCTGCAGCCGGGCGCGGACCGCGGCGACCTCGGCGTCGCCGGCGTCCCGCGCGACCGTGAGCGTCGGTCCGGCGTGCACCCGGACCCGGCCGCCCGGCAGAGGCACGAGGGTGCGGTCCCAGGTGCCGAGCGTCACGGCGAACCGGGCCTCGGCCCGCAGGGGCACGATGGGCACCCCGGTGCGTCGGGCCAAGTGGATGACGCCGTCGCGCACCACGCCGAACGGTCCCTTGGGTC
>Ga0116152_10005114_pt1 | contig 10255 bp, 7 predicted proteins | sample AD_UKC119_MetaG_FD_89894 | JGI IMG/M metagenome (GOLD analysis project Ga0116152, IMG submission 89894) | Active sludge microbial communities of municipal wastewater-treating anaerobic digesters from Hong Kong - AD_UKC119_MetaG | ecosystem: Engineered > Bioreactor > Anaerobic > Digestate...
CATTTGATCAGTTCGCTGCTTAACGCCTCCCGCGACGCTGCCTTCCTGATAGACGGCAACGGCGTGTTCCTTGCGGTCAACGAGGAACTTGCCCGCAGGCTGGGCCATGAGAGCGGCTCCCTCATCGGAAAATGCAGCTATGACCTGATCCCCCCCGAAGTATCCGCCCGCAGGAAGAGATGGGTCCGGCGGGTAATTGCCACCGGGAAGCCTGTCATAGAAGACGACGAGAGGGAAGGGCGGATCATCCGCAATTCCCTGCATCCCGTTTTCGATTCATCGGGAAACATCGTCGCAGTGGCTGTCTACGGCCATGACATGACGGAGAGCGAAGGGGTCAGGACGGCTCTGGAGCACTCCAGGGACAGCTATGAGGCCGTGTTCAACGCCTCCACCGACTGCATCTTCATACACGACGGCAAAACAGGCGAGATCATAGACGTGAACAGAAGCGCCGAAAAAGCCTTCGGCTACACCCTCCAGGAGATGCAGAAGCTTGAAGTGGGCGACATGACGGCCAATGTCCCCCCCTACACCGCAAAAGAGGCCTACGAGCATTTCCAGAAGGCAGTTACGGAGGGGCCCCAGAAATTCGAGTGGCTTGCGAAGAGCAGGGACGGCCGGCTTATCTGGTTCGAGAACAGCCTTCTCTACACGAAGCTTGCCGGACGCTACTGCATGCTTGTGATAGGCAGGGAAATCACCCAGCGCAAGAAGACCGAGGAAGCTCTGCGAGAAAGCGAGCGGAGGCTTCAGGAATCACAGCGTACCGGACGGATCGGCCATGAGGAATTCAATGTTGTCACAGGCGGTCTCCTCTGGTCGGATACCGTGTTCGAGCTCTATGAAAGGGACATCGACCTGGGCCCCCCTTCCTATGATGAGGTGATGGCACTCCACTCCCCGGAGGATGCCGCCAGGCTAGAGGAGGCTGTGAAGAACGCCGTTGCCACGGGAGAGGGATACGCCGTGGACCTGAAGGTCATCCTTCCCAGCGGCCGCTGTGGATACCACCACGCCATAGGGACTCCTGAGACCGAAGAGACAGGCAGAGTGGTAAGGATCACCGGCACGGTGCAGGACGTAACCGACAGGAAGCTGGCCGAGGAGAGCTACCAGAACATCGCAACCGAGCTGGAGGAGATACTCAACTCCCTCCCCGACGCAGTGGTTTACGCAGACAACCAGCGAATCATTCGGAAGGTTAACCCGGCGTTCACAAGAATATTCGGTTACAAACCGGAGGAGGTTATCGGGAAGACCACCCGGATCATCTACCGGAACGATGAGGAATACCTTGAGCAGGGCAAGCTGCGGTATAACCCCCTTGCCTGCCAGAAGTGGGAACCCTACGAGATACACCATGTGCGGAAGGACGGAACCGTGTTCATCACCGAAACGGTGGGCACCCCTGTCCGCAATGCCCGGGGAGAGGTGGTGGGCCTGCTGGGCGTGGTGAGGGATGTTTCCGCCCAGAGGCAGATGCAGGAGAGGATCCGCCACATGGAAAAAATGGAGTCGGTGGGAAGGCTTGCCGGGGGGGTGGCCCATGACTTCAACAACATGCTGAATGTGATCCTTGGACACACCGAGATGGCCCTGGAAAAACTGGATGCCATGGATCCTCTCAGAGCCGACCTGGAGGAGGTGAGGAAAGCCGGCCAGCGCTCGGCCAACCTCACGAAGCAGCTGCTGGCCTTCGCCAGGAAGCAGACCGTGGCCCCCAGGGTGATAGACCTGAACGAAACAATCTCATCCGCTCTTTCCATGCTGGAACGGCTCATCGGCGAAACCATCGAACTGCACTGGAAACCAGGTAAGGACCTTCCCCCTGTTAACATAGATCCGGGACAGGTTGACCAGATGCTGACCAACCTCGCGATCAACGCCCGGGACGCCATCGGGCATCGCCACGGCAGGATCTGCATAGAGACCTCCACCGCAAGTTACGGTGAAGACCACTGCGAATCCAACCCGGGCTACTCCCCGGGAAGCTACGTGATGCTGTCCGTGAACGACGACGGCTGTGGGATGGACAGGGAGACCAGCTCCCACATCTTCGAGCCCTTCTACACAACGAAGGAATCCGAGCAGGGAACCGGGCTGGGGCTTGCCACCGTTTATGGCATAGTCATCCAAAACGGAGGCTTCATCAACGTAACCAGCGAGAAGGGACAGGGAGCCACCTTCAGGATCTGCCTGCCTGTGTCCTCACAGGGGAAACCCTCCTCTCCCAGGACGATCAGTGAGGAAACTGCCGCCAGGGGAAGCGAGACAATCCTGGTGGTGGAGGACGAACCTTCCATACTGAAGATGGTCACCATGATGCTTAAGATGGAGGGATACACGGTTATGCCCGCGGGGTCCCCCGGCGAGGCGATAAGACTGGCAAGGGAGCATTCCGGCGACATACACCTGCTGGTTTCAGATGTGGTGATGCCGGAGATGAACGGCCGCGACCTTGCCCGGAACATCATCTCCCTTCATCCGAATGTAAAAAGGCTCTTCATGTCCGGCTACACCGCCGATGTGATAGCCCACCAGGGAGTGCTTAACGATGGGGTCAACTTCCTGCAGAAGCCCTTCTCCAAGATGGAGCTTACCGCCTCCATCCGCCGTGTCCTCGATGGAGAATAGTCCTGGTCTTCCCCCCGCAGACTGGTTCCGTGACATGGACTACTGGGAGCGGAACCGCTCCTTCATCTGGAGCGGGAAAAGGCTGGAAGCGTCCGGGAAAGCCGCTGAGAAGATCTCTTCTCTGATGGGCATGAAACCTGGAGACAGGGTCCTGGACCTCGCCTGCGGATTCGGAAGGCATTCCCTGGCACTGGCCCGGATGGGCCATGCGGTCACAGGTGTCGACCTTAATCCGGACTTCATCTCCGAGGCCGCCTCCAAAGCTGCAGAGCTCAACCTTGACGCAAGGTTCATCCGCCGTGACATGAGGGAGTTCATCGAGCCGGAAGGCTACAGTCACATCATACTGATGTACAATTCCTTCGGTTACTTCCGTGACCCGGAGGACGACTCCAGGGTGCTGTTCAACTGCTTCAGCTCACTGCGAAGCGGGGGGAAGCTGCTGCTCCAGGCCACCCCCAGGGAGTTCATTCAGGCTGTCAGACCGTCGGGCTCGTACAGCTGGCGTCACGAGGAGGAAGACGGCACAGTAAGGCTGGAGGAAACCGAGGCAAGCCCGGACTGGACCTGGAACACCACCAGATGGACAGTCATCACCGGCAACGAGCAGCACCGGTACACATATGGAATGAGGCTCTACGATTCAAGCGAGCTTGAAGCACTGCTGGCCTCCAGGGGCTTCATCTCCATCTCGGAGTTCAGCAGCCTTGGAGGCGAACCCTACGAAAGGGGAAAGGGCCCTCTGACCGTTCTGGCGGTAAAGCCCGACTAGGGGAAGGAGGCCTTCACCCCGGCCCAGGACAACCTGGAAACGGCCATGGGCGGAGATACAGTGAGTGTGCCCAGGGTAAGCATGAGTTCCTCGTTGAAGTCCCACTGCGCATAGTCGAAGCTGGAAGCTCCCCATGAGCCGGTACACTCGGCCAGGTCGGGGCTGGGGAAGATGGTCGAACCGTAGTCCTGGAACTTCATGGAATAGATGTAGCCCCATCCTATGTCGTCACCGGGCTCCCACCAGATGCCGTCGTAGCCGTAGTTGTTCATGGAGAGTATGCTGTGCTCACCGGTGATGTCTTCCATGGAACCTCCGTCGGCGGTGAACATGAAAGACTCGTTGATGACCTGGTATTCCCAGAGCTGCCCAGGCACCAGAACCGTAACGGTCTCAAGGTCGATGCAGAACTCCACAACGGCGTCGGACCCCGGCTGAACGCCGGCCAGCGGACCGGAGGAGAGCCCGTTGGAAGCAACCGTGCCCTCCACGCTGATTGTAATAAGACCACCCGCCGCCGGAACCGCCCAGGTGAGAAGGAAGAGGACCACCGGCGCAAAAAGGCAAGACCTGTTCACTGCACACCTCCTTCAAACAACGGCCCCAACTCCGGACCTGACAGAATATGCCTGTTTCAGCGGCAGGGGGGAACACCCGTATCATGCACGATACTTCCACAATATGGAAGTATCATACATGTATTGCTTCTTCAGGGTCTTTTCCGTATAATACTTCCACTGGAAAGGAGCCGTGTTGGAGAGATTGTCTGAAATGCTTCTCGGGGAAGGGCTGGCTGGGAGGATTGTATCAACTGCAGTTCTAACAAGCCTGCTCAAGGGTGGAGATGCAAGAAGATGGGGCCTGGTGAACAGAGCATTGAGGGCAGGTGAGCTTGTAAGGCTGAAAAGAGGCCTCTACACTATTGCCCCTGACATCGCCGGCAAGTCCCCGGAGCTCTTCACCATTGCCAACCGTATCGTTCCAGAGAGCTATGTGTCAATGGAATCCGCACTGGGTTATCACGGCTGGCTTCAGGAGGAACCGATCGCGGTTCACAGTTGCATCCCGCGGGGAAGAGATAACAGCTTCGTTAATCCATTCGGAAGATTCGTTTACAAAAGGGTGCCATTCGGAGAGAACCGATTTCTGCTGGGTGTTGAGAGGCATTCATCTGAGCGAGATCCGTTCCTAATCGCCGGTCCGGAAAGGGCGCTCGCAGACACCTTGTTTGCGAGAAAAATGGAATGGAAAGGCATCAATGCCCTTGAGGCGCAGCTTCGCATTGATCCCGGGCTTCTGGGAGAACTGGATCTGGATGTAATGAAGGAAATCGCCACGGGAAGCAGATCAAGGAGCTTGGGAAATTACGTCAGTTCACTGCTGTTCTCTTTAGGGGGAAGAACATGATCCACAGAATTATTCAGGACAGGCTCGAGAAGGAAGCAGGCACTTCCCTGCTGGAGAGAGCCAGGCGGTTCAGGGAGATAGTGCAGGAGCTGTCCATCTATTCCCTTTCATCGGCGGGATTCTTTGAAAAGGCCGTTTTTCACGGCGGAACTGAACTACGAATCGCGCATTCACTTCCGAGGTTTTCCGAAGATCTTGATTTCATGCTGAAATCGCCTGATCGGTCTTTCTCCTGGGACAGTTACAGGGAAAGACTGCTTGACACCTGTCAACGATTTGGCCTGAATCCGTTCATTAAGGAAAAGCCTTCGCCGAAGGGTGCGGTCAGGGCCATCATCCTTGTTGACAACACGAGAATTGGCGTTAATCCCTCAGGAAGGGAGTCATACACCAGAATACGCCTGGAGATAGACACCGATCCCCCTCCTGGAACTGTTCTCACCAGCGCTTTCCTGGATTTCCCCGTTCCCCATGAGATCGTTGTTTCTGACCTGCCTTCTTCATTCGCCCTGAAATGCCATGCTCTTCTTTGCAGGGTATGGATGAAAGGAAGGGACTGGTTCGACCTGCTGTGGTTCATCTCAAAAGGGATCAAGCCCGACATGAACCTGTTCTCAAACGCCATGCATCAGACTGGCCCATGGGCTGGAACCCAAATTCAGGCAGACGAGGGATGGTTGGGGAAAGCGCTTGCAGAGAAGGTCGAGAACATGGCAGTTGATGATATGATAAGGGATATACTTCCATTCGTGGCTGAAGAGGACAGGTCCCTGGTGGAATCGTGGAGCAGGGAAATGTTCCTTCACTACATTAAAAGGGCCTTCCCTTTCTGACTGAAACCGCGCTGAACACACCGCTGATGTTTATCAGGGAATGATATGAAGCTGCAAGCAAAGGTTCTATCCTTCCTGTTACAGGCCAGCGGTACCTCATCGGTCAGCGATATCAGTTATGAAAAGCCCGTTACAGTACGGTCTTCGATAATGAGGGGAACATCCTGTCATGCCGTCATTCAGGAATTACGACCCTCCATTCCCTGAATAAATGCAACCCGCAAACCCATTTCCACTGCGATAACTTATCACTTTTGCTAAGTTAACGGCATGAACTGGATTGAGGTTCGATTCTGTTGACTGGGCGGCTGTTCGAAGGGATGTGGCTCCATTCCTTGAGAACCCCGGCGAAACGGGCTTCCTGAACAGGGATGATCATCAAGGAGAATGTGGAATCGTGTGTCATGCCTGACGGGGTTCGTGAAGGACCAGCGGAATGTGTCCGGCGTACAGGCGGAAATCCCCGTCATCTGTATAGACGGCCATGTTGCGACGGACCGCCACCGAGCATATGAGAAAATCGGTGTTCGAACCCTGTATGCCTTCCCTGCGGCATGTATTGAAAAACCCCGCCGCAGTGGTGAAATCCGCTGTTTCAAGGTGGATGTCCGGGAATGCTTCCAGATGCTTCTTCAGTTTCTCGAAGTGGGCTTCCTCACGGATACCGGACAACAGCTCCTGGCGTATCGGCCCGATGATCTCCACCCGATGTTCCAGGATCAGCCGGCGTAACTCCTTCACCGTATCAGTATTGCGCCCGGATGCTCTGCGAAGGGATTGGGACCAGATGCAGGTGTCGACCAGGACCCTCATGTCATGGCTCTCTGCTTCTTGTAACTGTACCCTTCCTCATATTCTATCGAGCCGAAGAGAGAGAGTAACCTCTCCTGTTCGAGATATCGGATGTAATCAACAAGGGCCTGGGTTACAGCCGCCTTCTTGGTGCGATGGCCTCCCAGCTCCACCGCTTTGATGATAAGCTGATCATCGATTTGCAGATTCGTAGCCACGGCTTTCACCTCCACACATATTATCACACATTCCTTTGTGTGGGTCAATGCAGCCGATAATGGGAACCATTGAGTATCTCGGGTTTTCCTGAAGAAAACGCGCAGAGGAGGTCGTCTTGAGCACAGAGGGAAAAGTCATCAACCGCCTTGGCAATGAAACAAGCCCCTATCTTGTTTCACATTCCAGGAACCCGGTTCACTGGCAGCCCTGGGACGAAGAGGCCTTCCGGCTGGCTCGGGAGCTGGACCGGCCGGTATTCCTCTCCATAGGCTATTCCAGCTGCCACTGGTGCCATGTGATGGAGCAGGAGAGCTTCATGAACCACGAAGTGGCAGAGCTTATGAACTCCAGCTTCATATGCGTGAAGGTCGACCGCGAGGAGAGGCCGGATGTGGACAATCGGTACATGCGGTACGCCATGGCGATGACAGGAAGCGGGGGGTGGCCGCTGAACATGGTGCTTACCCCTTCAGGGCAGCCCTTCTACGCGGCAACATACATTCCCAGGGAGCGGATGTACGGCAGGATGGGGATGCTCGAACTCCTTCCCCTGCTTTCCAGGATATGGACGGAGGACAGGGAAAGGGTGCTGAAGGCCGCCCAGGGCATAACCGTGGCGGTCTCTCCCGGCATGCACACCCTGGAAGAGCAGCATCCTGAACCGGTCACTGGATGCTACCGGCAGCTGGCCGGATCCTTCGACAGGAAGAACGGAGGGTTCGGCGACGCGCCGAAGTTCCCGGCATGCCACAACCTGCTCTTCCTCATGAGGTACTGGAAGCATACCGGCGAGAAGCACGCCCTGGACATGGCACTGGCCTCCCTCTCGGCAATGAGGTATGGAGGTGTGTACGACCAGCTGGGCGGCGGCATGCACAGATACTCCACCGACAGCGGCTGGAATATCCCCCACTACGAGAAGATGCTCTACGATCAGGCCATGCTCACCCTTGCCTGCCTCGAGGCTTACCAGGCATCGGGAAATGGCATTTTCAGGCGGACCGCTGAGGAGACACTGGACTTCGTGCTCCGGGAGATGAGATCTCCAGCAGGGGGCTTCCACTCCTCCATCGACGCGGATGACCCGGGCGGTGAGGGGTCTTACTACACCTGGAGCACCGGCCAGGTGGAGAATACCCTGGGAGCCGGAAATGTGGCAGCGCTGTGGAACCTCGACGGCGGCGGCCCCCCCAGGCTCTCTCCCCCTGACAGCTGGATCCCCGCGCCGGAAGAGATACCGGCGCCTGACCCTTCGGTACTGGGGACGCTGAGGGAGCAGAGGCGGAGGAGGAGCGCCCCGGCGGTTGACGAAAAAGTGCTGGCGGACTGGAACGGCATGATGATCGCCGCCCTGGCCAGGGCGTCCTTCGTGCTGGACAGGCCCGATTACCTCCAGAGCGCCCTGGGGGCCATGGAGTTCATCACCGGGAACATGATGTCCCCGGAGGGGCACCTGCTGCACAGCTGGAAGGACGGGAGGCCGGGGCCCGGGGGTTTCCTCGACGACCATGCATTCCTGATATGGGCATCCCTGGAGCTTCATACCGCCACCCTCGACGGGAAGCATCTTGTTCAAGCCGTTGAACTCCAGGAGAAACAGGACCGTCTGTTCCTCAGGGGAACGGATGGTGTTTACTCCTTCACCTCGGAGGGTGACTCCATGATGCCTGAGACGGCAACGGTGGAGACAAGGGACGGCGCTGTGCCCTCGGGAAATTCCGTATCCCTGATGAACCTGCACAGGCTTGCCTCCCTGGTGCCGGAGGGAGGCTGCAGGCAGAGGGCCTCCACCCTCACCGAAGCCCTGCTGCCGGTGGCGGCAACCCACCCCGCTTCCTTTTCCATGCTCCTTGCCGGGGTGGTAAGCGGACCTTCACATTATCACATAAGCCTTTCTCCCGGGGATCATGATCCTTTCCTGGAGGTGCTGCGCCGACTGTATCTGCCTGACCTTACGGTGTCCGTCGACCCTTCCATCGAAGGTCCCGGGGCTGTGGTGTGCGGAGACGGCCGCTGTTCACCGCCGGTGAACGATACTGAAAAGCTGAGGCAAATTCTTGCCTGAAGGGAATGAACTCAACTAAGTTCTCTGCCGGTTGTCGTTGATTTGATTCCGTCTGCATGCTATATACAACTTATAGAAGTTCCGTTCAGGAAGGATACAGCATGCATATATGTCTTACTTGTATACTCTTTGCCCTCACTACGTCGAGCAGCACGGTATCTCAGACATCCTGGGCAGGGAGCGGCGGAGTTCCTGGTCCTGTAGCCTGCTGGGGAACCGATTACTGGAGCGACACTCTACTCACGGTGGGCGATTCCAGCGTTATGCTTACCACATGTTATGAGCCTTTGAGGCACATCCTCTCCTCCGATGAAGTTGATTGCCTGACAGCGGCGGACATTGACGGCGACGGCGATCTGGACCTTGCCGCAGCTGATGTCGATTCCGGTCTGGAATGGTGGGAAAACCTGCAGGGTACAGGGCTGCAGTGGGAGCAGCATCCCATCGGAAGCGAAGCCGGGTTCTGCTGGATAGACGCGGCGGACATCGACGGAGACGGCGATATCGATCTGGCAGCCTCTCACGCTGGGCCTGAATTCGACGGTTTCTGCTGGCTGGAGAACATGGGATCCGGCGGTTCCTGGGCCGTACATACCGTTGCGGATGGCTTCGGTGATCCCTTTCGCGTGCTCGCGGAGGACATGGACAACGACGGAGACATCGACCTTGTGGGTACCTGCCTCGATGAAGACCGCATACCGTTGTTTCTCAATGAAGGTGCTGGTGGCAGCTGGATCACCGAGTGGATCGATCAGGAGAACGGTGGCGTGCTTATATGTGCGGAAGATATCGACTCAGACGGCTGGATGGATCTGGTGGTGGCGCTCGACAATGAGATCCGCTGGTACGGGAATGACTCGAACGCATGGAACAGCAATGTCGTGGCATCAGGCGGTGAGTGGGACCTGCAGTCAATTGCCACCGGGGACATTAACGGGAATGGAGAGCCGGACATCATCTGCGCAGGGAGTTCCCGGAGGGTAATGTGGTACGATAACTCTGACGGCACGGGCACCGCATGGACCGGAAACTTCATGCCGAACTGCCAAACCACCGGCGCCATATCTGCAGTGTGCGGTGACATCGACGGCGACGGCAATTCGGATGTGGCAGCCGGCTTCGGCCCCGTGGGAACCGTGGAGTACTGGAGCAACGTCAACGGTAACGGTATGGTCTGGACCCACCATCTGATGGATGATGAGGTACTGCCGATATCGCTGTATCTGGCAGACCTCGACGGCGACGGGCTCGAAGACCCTGCGGGCTGCTGCTCCGAAGGTCTCATGTGGTGGGATGCCGTATGGGAACCGCTGCAGGGTGAACTGGTGTCCAGTATCCTGGAGATATGGGCAAACCCTTCCTGGGAAATCATGCAATGGTCTTGTGAAACTGCTCTGGGCAGCCGCATAGCGTTCCAGATACGCGCATCTGATGACCCTGGCGATATGGGCGCATGGTCGGATACTCTGTTTGCCGCCGGAGACGTCTCACAGATACTTGATGACGGTGACAGGTACCTTCAGTACAAAG
>Ga0116152_10005115_pt1 | contig 10254 bp, 13 predicted proteins | sample AD_UKC119_MetaG_FD_89894 | JGI IMG/M metagenome (GOLD analysis project Ga0116152, IMG submission 89894) | Active sludge microbial communities of municipal wastewater-treating anaerobic digesters from Hong Kong - AD_UKC119_MetaG | ecosystem: Engineered > Bioreactor > Anaerobic > Digestate...
AGTTTTGTTAATGCACAAATAGTTATTAATGGTACTAGTTATAATGGTTTTCAGAAGAATTACACTAATAATACTGGGGAACTTTATACTTATTCTCTTTATGATAACGAGGTTTACCCTGCCGTGTATAATATTAACGAGTCAATAATGGAGAATACTCCTCATGGTAATTTTACTATTAGTAATAGTAATAATTATTATCTTGTTAGTTTAATAGGAATTAATACGAGTAAAACTAATAGTTTCCTAGAAGCAATGGTTAGTGCGTCTGGTAATGGTAGAGTTTATTATTGTAATTCTTCTTATACAACTGGTAATATTAAGAATAATAATAATTGTGTTTTGTTCGGCGTGTTTGATACATCTGATTTTAATCATAGTCACGGTAGTCATAGTAAGCATAATGTTTTTAGTATGCCCATAATTAACGGTTCAGTTGGAAGTGTAAAAGTTACTAGTAATAGTAGTTTTGTTTTTACTCGTGAAAGCGGAACTGTTTATTTGGGTTATGTTAATGTTACATCTAGGGATGATAGCGTAAAATACAGTAATAATAACGGTAACTCGTGGACTAATCTAGGGGATTTGTACACGGTCGATTTACATCTGCATCAATACGATAATAATACTGAGGGTTTAAAGTATAATGTTTGCACTGTTAACAGTACAGAAACGGTTTGTAGTGTTTCAAGAACTGATTATTTTAATATTTCGTATTTACCACCTACGAGTGTGAATGTTTTGTTGAATAAGGAATCTTTTTATTATCAGGATATTTTAACAGCAAACCGTACAGATAGCAGTGCTTTTTATGGTGATATAAGTAATTATTCATGGTACATAGTAGATGTTGATTTTAATGAAATAAAATATATTAATACTACGAATGAAACAAGTATAAATCATACATTACAAAATTTATCTCCTGGTTATTATTATGTAATGGTTAAGGTTACTGATACTAATAATTTGAGTAGTTATAGTTATAGTGATTATTTTTATGTTGGTTCTGAGTTTCTGAGTCCTTGTAATGAAACCTTGACGGTTAATAGTACTGGTGTTGATGTCTTTTTTAATTGGACTACTGATATTCTTAGTGGTGAAACTTTTATTAGTGGCGTGAATGGAACAAATAACTTAACTTTTACAAACTCTACTGGTTATTTAACTATAAATAACACTATGTACTCTTATTATGGATTATACGAATTATACATGACACAATACATAACAAGTGATACTGGTTGTTATTTGGACTTGTGCAAAAATAACTGGGTAACAAATATTGGTAAGTGTATTGATGGGTTTCAAGATGTTACATATAGTGATGTTAATGCTTGTCCTGAGGAATATGATAAACCAAGTGATTATACGCAGACTTGTACTGTTGATGCAAGTACTTTTAATGTGTTCTTTTTAATAATAATACTAGGTTTAGTGTTGTTAATTATTGGTTTGATTTGGAAGAATAATATATTTATAATGTTTGGTGGTTTATTATTATTTTTAGCAGGTGTAATGATGCTAATAGAACCAATCAATAACTTAACTGAAACAATGAATTTAATAGTTGGAGTGTTGTTGTTTGGTTTTGGTGCGTGGATTTGGGTTACTAGCACTCTCAATATGATAGAGAGTGGTAATGAACAAGATGAGGAGGAGTGGTAAAAGTGGTATGGCCTAAAAAGAAGAAAGTAGAAGAACCTTTAGTGGTTGAAACAAAGAAGACAGAAGAAGGACCTGTGGTTAAGAAGAGTGAAGTTGAAGATAGGTATAGTGTTGGAACAATAGCAACTCAGACTAGTGAAGTAATAATAGATAATGCTAGTGAAGAGCAATTGGATTTACAAGCAGTACTTGTATTAATACTGAACAAGTTAGATAAACTAGAGAATCTACTAGAATAAAAAAATGTTTACTAAAACATATTATTTTAATAGCAGTAAAGGAGCATTTCGTTTATTCGTTTCAAAAGAAGCCAAAGATGTTAGGGTTGAGGTTGAACCTTCTAAATTTGTAAGTGTAAAGGATCTTTGGCTTCCAAAAACGATAGGTGTTAAGAAACAAGAAGAAATAGATTTAATTAAGAAAAAACACTTAGAAGAATATGAATCTATGATAAATACCCTGGCCTTTTTGACAGAAATAAGTTGTCAAGATGAGTATATATTGAGTGAAATGCGTAGTCAGGGTTATACTCCTATAAGAAGGTGAAAATAATTTGGCTGGAACAGGAGATCCGATATTTGGATTAATAATACTTGCAATTATTGGTTTATTTATTTATTTGCATTTTAAAAAACAAACCATAGGAGATTTCATAAATGAATTAAGAGGTAAATGAAGAATGGTTGATTATAATAATCTTAGTGCTGAGGAGAGGGAGCAGTTAAAGAAGCAGTTTGGTTTAACTGATGATGAGCTTGATGCTTATATTAATGATGCTAACGTGCAAAGTGAGGATAGTCCTAATAATATTCCTATGCCTGGTGCTAGGGATGATATATTGAAGTTTTTGCGTGATGTTTTTAAGATAAAGAAAGATGAACATTTAAGTATGAATAGAACTGGTAACTTAGGTCAAAGTGAACTTGGTAATCTTACTTATGGTGTGCGTAAGTATAATGATATTGCTAATTATGCAGAAATTGCTGGTTATAAAGGATTTGCTGAATATTCTAGGAATAAAACTAGTAATGTTATAACAACTAGTACATCCAAAAAAGGTTTCTTTTTACAACTAATAACTACTCAAAAACAAATAAGAAAGACTATGGGTGATAAAACTGTGACGAAGAAGAGTAGCATTTGGGGTGGTAGTGAAGAAACAGTTAAGGGAGGAGAAGAAGAATGAGTATAGCACAGATGAAACAAGATATTGAGGATTTAAAAAAACAAAGAATAGATGCTGAGATTGAAGAAGCTAAGAATAGAAAGAAGTTTAAGTTGTTTAAGTTTCCTAGTAGTGTTAAGCGTAAGGCTAAAAAGAGTGTTAAAGAAGGTAAATTCTTGGTTGTTTATTTGAAGAATAATAAGACTATTGATTTTTTTTGGGCTGAGAGTACTATGGGTTTGATTGATGTTGATCCTAATTATAAACAAGTTAGGGTTAAGCCTTATCATGGTTTTGAACCAGAAGCTGTTTATAGTTATAAGAATAAGTTTGGTGCTCTTGTTATACCTGAGTGGCGTCTTCTTCCTGTGGGTGGTGTTGTTGAGGATTTAGAACGAGAAGTTAGTTTTGGTGGTACAGATGATATATTGACTGCTAAAGCTCTTAATATTAGTAGCATGGCTGAAATTACTTTGGCTAATATGATGGAGAAGAAAGAGCTTGATGCTAATGCTAAGAAGAAGGGTAATATGGGTTGGTTGTTATGGGTTGGTGTTGCTTTAATTGGTGGTTATGTTTTGTTAAAGGTTTTGGGGGTGTTTTAGGTTATGACTGATATTATTAGGATTACTTTATTAACACAGAATAGGCAGAAGTTTTTTGAAGCAGAAGCACCAATAGATAATTGTAATAAGGTTAGAGAGCTTTTGCTTCTTGCTAATAGTAAGGGTGTTAATATCTCTAAGAGAGATAAGGATTTTGATTGGTGGCAATAATAATTTTTATGGTGTTAAATAACAAAGTTTAAAAGGTTAAACTACTAGTAGTTTTATTTATGGTTAATAAAAATTTTTTAGAAGCTAAAATTTATAAAAATAAGAATAATAAACAAATAATGTTAGTTTTGAAAAAAAGAAATTCTGATAATAACTTAATTAAAGCTTTAAAGGGTAAAACTAATATAAGATTAAAATTTATGAAGTGAAATAATGGGTTTAGCAGAGTTTTATAAAGAAATAAGCACTCCAAAAGTTCCAACTCCTAGTGATAAAACTAGAGAAGAGAGAATAAGAGAAATATCTAATCCTTTGCCTACTAGTGGAGTATTAGTTGTGCCTAATGGTGGTATAAGTAGAGGAGGTAGAAGTTCACGCAGAAGAAAAGAAAGCGAAAGTCCTAAAACAATAGAACTAGAACAACCAGAAGCAGAAGTTGTACAAAAAAAATTAGAACAAGGAAAAGAACTAACAGGAAGCATACTATTAAAAGACGGACAAAAAACAGCAGGAGATATTTATCGTGAGTATGGTTATGATCGTGGTGGAAGTGTTTATAATCCAGCACCACAACAAAGATATGATATAAGACCTGAGTATAGTCCAACGACAAAAGTTGTACTTGCACAAGAGAATATTCAACCAGTAGATTATGAAACTAGAAGAGAAATTGCTAGTCCTGGAAGTAGTGAACTTCAAAGACAAAAAGAAATACTACAAGCATTCAAATCTAGTCAAACAGGATACGAAGTACCAGGAGGAGCACAAGGAATATTTACACGAGCAGGAATGATATTTGACAGAGTAACAGAAACAGTAGATGAAAACATACCATCAGAAGAAGCATTCCAGAAATTTAGAACAAGTAAAATAGGAAAAGTATTATATGGAAAAGAAGAATTAGGTCAGCGTATTCCTTACCAGAGAAAGGATGTTATTGATGTAGGATCTTATTTTGTTCCAGTTTATGGAGAAGCCAAATTTATGACTGATATAGGAAGAACAGCTGAACAAGGTAAGTATGGTGAAGCAGTAGCATTAGCGAGTATTCCTTACGTATTTAAGGTTGGTTCAGAAATACCAAGTGCAATAAAAAAATATAAACAATACAAATTTATACAAAGTATGCAACAAAAATATGGTGGAGCATTAAGCACAACAGTAAGCAAAACAGATCTAGTAAAAGCTAAAGAACTAGGAATTATATTTAAAGGAAAAGAAGTTAAAGGTATAAAATTCTTTGCAATAGAAGCACCAAACATTGGAAGAGTTAGTAGACAACAAATAATTCTAGGCAAAGAACAAAACATTCCAAGAAAAAGTTTAAAAGAAGCAGAATTTTATTTATTTAAACAAAAAGGAAAAGTAGGTGGAAACTTTAACGAGAATCCATTAAATCTTCCAGCATTAAAAGGAGCAAAAAGTAATAATCTTGTTTATACAGAATTTGCTAAGAATACTTATTATCCAAAGAAAGCAGTTCAGAATTTCTTAGAAGGTAAACTTCCAACAGGAAGAAGAGAATTTTTTACTGTTACTAAAAGTAGTTTTGTGCAAGGAGAAGGAACATTATTTGGTTTAAAGTTCAGTAGAGAATCCAGTATTCTTGCTCCTAAAGGTAAACCAGGAAGCGGAGCGAAAGCAACATTAAGACTAGAAAGAAGTAAACCACTTAATTCTAGGCAAAGTGGAAGAATAATAGAAACAGGCACAGCCAATAAACCAGGAAGCGATTACTTATTGGATAGAATAAGAAATGAGTTGCTTGTAACAATAAAGAAAACAGAGCCTAAACAAATTAAGATTTTTAAAATAAATCAAGTAATTAAACCACAAGTATCAACTCCAGGAACTGCAAATGTTCCTAGTGGAAGTGGAACGCAAACAATACAAATACTAAAAACAAAAACAGAAACTAGCAGTATAGCTCTTAACAAAGTTAGACAATTAACTATTCTAAAAACAGAATCACTAATAGGACAATCAAGATTTACTAATATGTTTAAAAAACAAAAACCTTTATACAAAGTAGAAACAACATATGCTCCAGTTACTCCAAGTAAACCAATAACTAATACAGTTACAAATAATGCAATATCACAAAATATAAGTGGAGCAATAGGATTTAAAATAGGGGGAAGTAGTAGAACAAGTACTTCTCCTAGTGTTGTTGTTCAAGAAATAACTAAGACTACTCCTGAAACAAGGATAACTCCAAAGGTTACTCCAGAAATTAGGATAACTCCTAGATTCAGATTTAATTATAAGTATTTTCCTTTACAACAACCAGTTCAGGAGTTAAAAACTCCATCAACCTTTAAGATTACAAGCAAAATTGAAACTCCAAAAGTTCCAAAATTAGAATTACCTAAGAAGAAAGTTAGTGATGAGGATGAGTTTTTGAAAAGTAAGGGTGTTGGTGTTGGTTTTCAAGCATTCCTTAAAAGAAAAGGAAAATTTGTTGCTGTAAGTCCAATCGTTAAAAGTAAGTTATCTGCTTTGGATATTGGAACTTTACGTGCTAAGCAGACGTTGGGTGCTACGTTTAAAGTAGAGCAAGTTAAAGGAAAACCACTTGATATAAAGACAAGTGGCGAGTTCCAAAGATTCAGCTCAGAATTCAGAGGATACCAGATTAGAGGACAAAAAAGAATTCCACTCACTGATACTTACATACAAAAATCACGTTTCAGACTAGGAACAAAGAGTGAAGTAAGTGAGATTCAAAGAGCAAAAAAAACAAAAACTCAGAGGTGGTTCTAAGTTGGCGAGTCTAAAAATAACAGGCAAAAAGAAGTACGTTAATTATATGTTTAAACACTTAAAAAAAGAGCACCCTGCAACAAGAAAAAGAATGAGGTTAACCAAATGAAATTATTTCAAAATCTAAAAAAGAAAAGAATGAACAACAAAGGACAACTCATAGTCCTAAACATGATGATAGCAATGACAGTAATCATCACAGCAATCATATTTATAGATCCCCTAAAAGAAGTAATCGGAATAGGACAAACAGAACTAGACTGTTCCAACTACGCAGGACTAAGCACAGGGAATAGAATGACTTGTATTTGGTTAGATTACTTGTTACCAGGATTCATACTAGCCTGTCTAGGAGTAGGTATAGCATATCTTGGAGCTAGGACAATACCAGGAGGACAATAAGTGAAAACAAAATTCTTAATTCTAATATTAACTTTACTAATATTAGTTACAGGAGTAACAGGATACAACCTAACAATAGACAAAGTATATGACAGAGCAAGACAAGAACTCAACACATATACATTATACATAACAGAAAACCTAACAACAAACATTTACAACGATGGAGCAGTAAGAGAATACAGTGCAACAACTAATTTTTATAATATTGCAAACATCACTCCTAGTAATCTTAGCGTAGTAGAAAAAGTAACAGGAAGATATTATAATAATCTTGGAAGTCCACCAGGAGAAAATAATAGATGGGCAAATATATACTTAGAATACTTTTATAATGACAGCACGACAAGTACAACAGAAACATTACAAACATACGAAAACAGCTATCAAAATTTTGAACTATACAATCCAAACATGACAAAATCAGTAAATTACATAAAAGTATGGCTCAAATGTAGCTGTACAGCAGCTTGTGATTGTAGAGAAACAGACTTAAACGTAACAGGATACACAAACATAATCCCAAATATAATATATAACTCAACACAAAAAACAAATAACTTATCAAGTCCAGGAATTTATGCTTTTATATATACAAACAACATCACATCAAATAGCACACCAATAAACTTTACAAATACAACATATATGACTACAAATGTCACAAACTTATACACAACCATAATAAATCTAGGAGTTTACAATGTACTAACTAATTCTTTACTAACAAATATTAATTATATAATAACACATATAGTATCAGGATTAATAATTAATGGATTTACTGCAACAGGAACAGATAATATAAAGTGGGTAACTGGAAGCACAAGCGTAAACGTATATGGAGACGACATAGTAGAAAAAACAGGACTAACTACATTCTATAACGGATTAAATTATTATAATATAAGTACGTATCCTGGACAAGTAGTATTGTTACAAACTCGTGATATGTTCACCAACGCATTAATTAATAATGTAAGTCTAAACCTAAGTGGATCTGCTACTTATAACTGGTTAATTAACGGAACACAAAACTATACAGGAGTAACTGCTGGAGGATACAACGTACAAATAGGCAAATCAGGTTATACCAATTTTACTGATACCTTTACTGTCAGTAGAACAGCACTAGTAAACAAAACATACTACTTATCCACAAATGGACAAAACACAATCTTCTACGTCAAAAACATTTATGACCAATTCCTAGAAGGAGCAACAGTAAACATAAGCAGAAGCAGTGATCAAGCATTACTTTATAGCAAAACCACAGACGGAGTAGGAAGCGTACTATTTGTTCTCGATCCAAGCATAACTTATCTCGTAACAGTAACCATGAACGGATACAATCCATACTCAGGAATAATCACGCCAAGTACAAATAGTTTCACAATAACACTAGGAACACCACAGACGACTATTCCTGATTATTATAGTGGAATACTTAACACATTTACACCAACCACTAATCTACAAAACAATACGAATTATAACTTCACAGCAGAATACACAAGCGAATCATGGAACATCACTAACTGTTACTTAACTATACTAGACAAAACTAACAACGTGCTTAATACTACAACATTCACAACCTGCGAAGAAAATGAAGGTGAAGGATTAATAAACTTCAACACAAACAATTACACATACCTACAACTTATAAGCACTTACACAATAAATGCAACCAATACAACAGATAATACAACATACTTACAAAACATATCATATAAAAAAAGTTATGGAGTTTATAGTTACTACGAAGGAGATTATTCATTAATGAACGCTATAAGAAACACTAAGAACTTTAATGGATCAGGATTCGGTGACTCTGAAAGAATAATGATAGCATTCATAATAATATTTAGCATAGCAATTGCGGCTATGAGAAGAAGCGTTAACAAATACGTCAATAGCGGAAACTTACTTATACTAATAGCGTTACTTGTATTTACAATGAGTTATTTAGAATTAATGACTTTGAACTTTATACCAGGAAGCGGAGTAGTAAATAATGTAATGAATCAATATGGAGTAAGCATACTTATAGGTTTATTAGCAATATTGACAGCAATATTTAATAGGGAGGAAGAAAAATAATGGGGCGACTAACAGGATTCATAGTACTACTAAGCGGACTCGTACTAATATTTAACTTGTTTGGATTAACTAGCAGTAGCAGTCTAGTTAATTTCTTGTTACACCCAGAAACATATACGTCTAATGAAATATATTTAGCCGTAACTGTAATGATAGGATTGTTCTTAGTAACAGGAGCTGTAAGTTTATTTGTAAGTGGAAGCTACAAAATAGACTTTATTAGTTTAGCTCCAATGATACTTTTATTCTTGGCTTTCCTAAACGAATTACTCGCAATATTTAATGCGTTAGCAGTTGGTGGGGCTGGAGCTAGGATATTTGCAGTGCTCATAATGAGTCCAATGTTTATTATGTACATAATGATTGTTATAGAATGGTGGAGGGGTGTATATTGATTACTCCTGATAATTATATGGGATGGACTAATATTTTTATTAACGAAATAATTGGATCTCCATTATTATTCATACTGTTAGGTTTAATCATAATAGTTTATATAAGTGTAATAAATAGTTTTAGCACTTTGAATACAGTAGCATTTAGTGTGGTGTTTGTAATGATAACTTTAACAATGTATTATGATAGTTTAATACTTGGTTTGATATTATTAATTATAGGAATACTAGCTTACACAGGATATAATAGATTCCTTAGCAAACAATAAAACAATGGAGGAAACAAAAAAAATGAAAAAAGTTAATAAATTTAAAGACGTAGAAAGAATACTTAAAAATAAAACTAAATACTATACTAGTATTAGTAAAGTAAAAGGAGGAAAAAGAAAATGAGTAATTTTATAACTGGAGGACAACCTAAAAAGAAGAAAGAAGCTATTAATAAGATAAGAAAGCTTAAAACAGGTATAAAATTTAAGTTACCTAAAGCTCCTCCTTTAATATGAAGGTGAAATTTTATGGGTTTGAATGAGATAAAACAACGAATAGCCGACAAAATCAAAGAAAAACAACTAGAATACGCAGAAGCCAGAGCTATAAACGAAGCAAGAAATGACTTTGAAACCACAAATAAATCACTACGCAACACTAGACGTCACGCCCAGAAATACATAGATGAAGATGAAAAACGACAATTAGAAGCCTATATTAGAGCAAGACAAGCTCAAGAAGACAAATCATGGGTAAATCCTTATGGAATGCTAGACAATCAAGAAATAAACATCAGCCGACCACAACCAAGAATATTTGAAACAGGATTCAACCCTCACAAGATGAATCGTGGAGGAGAAACACAAATACTAAACACAAATAATCCATTTACTAATAATAAAGTTAAGGAGGTAAAAATTATGGGTGGAAAACTAATGAACGGAAAAAAGAACAAAAACAAAACATTCAGCAGAAACAAAAACAAAAGGAG
>Ga0116152_10005116_pt1 | contig 10252 bp, 7 predicted proteins | sample AD_UKC119_MetaG_FD_89894 | JGI IMG/M metagenome (GOLD analysis project Ga0116152, IMG submission 89894) | Active sludge microbial communities of municipal wastewater-treating anaerobic digesters from Hong Kong - AD_UKC119_MetaG | ecosystem: Engineered > Bioreactor > Anaerobic > Digestate...
TGGAACCCTGCAAAATATGCTTTTTCATTATCAAAACAAGGCGTTGGGGTTACATATACTCCATATTTAAGCAAGTTGGTAAACGATATATTTTTAGGTAACCTTACCTACTACAACCGATTGAACGAACGTAGTGCAGTAGCTGCAAGTTTCCGTTATTTTAGCAATGGAGATATTGAACTTCGTGAAACTGCAGAACAAGAGCCACTTTTGGTAAAACCAAACGAACTTATGTTTGATGTTTCCTATTCATTAAGATTAAGTGAGCGCTTTTCTATGGCAGTTGCAGGACGTTATATTCGTTCAGATTTGAAACTGCAATCTGCTGTTGCTGATGCTACTGCAGCCAATACATTTGCGGTTGATGTTGCTGGTTACTACCAAAGTGAAGAGATACCTTATAATGATTTTGACGGACGATGGAGAATGGGTTTTAATATTTCAAACATCGGTCCAAAATTAAAATATGATGAAGTAGGTTCTGAAAGTTTTATACCCACAAATCTTGCTCTTGGTGGTGGATTTGATTTTATACTTGATGAATACAATAAAATAGGTGTTTCAGCCGAAGTAAATAAATTATTGGTGCCAACGCGCCAAGATCCCGATATTAATGGTGATGGTGAAATAACTCCTGAAGAAAGAGGGCAAGTTAACCAGGAATACAATGATATAAGTTTCATTTCAGGAATATTCAAATCTTTTGGCGATGCTCCAGGTGGTTTTGGTGAAGAGATGAAAGAGTTCACATGGGCGTTGGGTGCTGAATATTGGTACCAAGATGTGTTCGCTTTTAGGGGAGGTTACTTTAATGAAAGTGATATGAAGGGTGGAAGAAAATTTGCTACTATTGGAGCAGGTTTCCGCTATACTGCAATCAATATAGACATTTCGTATTTATTCTCTACGTCTAAATTGGCAAACAGCCCACTTGACGGAACCCTTCGTTTTGGTTTAACCTTCAACTTTGGCGATACCTACGACGAATATTAGTGGTTTGAAAAAACAAAAAATTGAAATCGCATTAGAGGTTTTTGAAACCGTTTCAGAACTTTCAAAAGACATTCAAGAATTGATGGATAAGGCGCAGCAAGCACGTGAAAATGCTTATGCGCCTTATTCACATTTTAGGGTTGGGGCTGCACTTCGGCTTTCTTCTGGCGCTATAGTAACCGGCAACAACCAAGAAAATGCTGCTTTTCCATCCGGTCTATGTGCCGAAAGGGTTGCGGTATTCAGTGCGGGTGCCAATTTTCCAAATGAAACTATAACGGACCTTGCCATTACCGTGCGCGCCGAAAGTCACGAAGTTACGGAGGCCATTGCGCCCTGCGGGGCCTGCCGCCAATCTTTGGCGGAGTATGAACAAAAACAAAAGTCGCCAATAAATATCTACTTTATGGGCGAAACCGGAGCTATCATCAAGGTAGCTTCCGTAATGGATTTACTGCCGCTGGGCTTTGATGCTAAATATCTCTAAAGGAAAAATGCACCAAATCTCAAGCACCTCCCGATAGCTATCGGGATGGTGCTTCGAATTTGGAATTTAATGAGAATTTGGAATTTATTTGGTATTTGGAATTTGGAATTTGTGATTTAACCTTTTTAAGTGCTATTTTTGTTATCCGTTTAATAAATTTTCCTTTGGGAAAACCTTATAGCAGATAGATGAAGAAAATCACCAAAAAAACGTATCTGGATTGGTACGAAAACATGCTCTTTTGGCGCAAGTTTGAAGACAAACTGGCGCAAGTATATATCAATCAAAAAGTAAGGGGTTTTCTACACCTTTACAATGGTCAGGAAGCTGTATTGGCGGGTGCGCTGCACGCTATGGATCTTAAAAAGGACCGTATGATAACCGCTTACCGAAACCACGTACAGCCTATCGGGATGGGCGTGGATCCTAAAAGAGTAATGGCAGAACTTTATGGAAAAGGCACAGGGACTTCCCATGGTTTAGGGGGATCTATGCACATTTTTTCCAAAGAGCATCGTTTTTATGGAGGTCACGGTATAGTTGGTGGACAAATTCCACTGGGCGCTGGCTTGGCTTTCGCCGATAAATATTTTGACAGAGATTCCGTAACCTTAACCTATATGGGCGATGGAGCAACGCGTCAAGGTTCGCTTCACGAAACTTTAAACCTTGCCATGCTTTGGAAACTTCCAGTGGTTTTTTGCGTTGAGAATAACGGTTATGCCATGGGAACTTCCGTAGCGCGGACCGCGAACCATACAGATATTTATAAACTTGGGCTGGGCTATGAAATGCCCTGCAAGCCAGTAGATGCAATGAAACCAGAAGTTGTTGCAAAGGAAATGGATGAAGCAATACAACGCGCCCGTCGTGGTGATGGCCCAACATTTTTGGAATTGCGCACCTATCGTTATCGCGGGCATTCAATGAGTGATGCACAACATTACCGAACCAAAGAGGAGGTTGCCAAAAAACAGGAAGAAGATCCTATTACATACGTACTTCATCAGATTTACAAAAACAAATGGGCTACCGAGGCGGATATTAAAAAAATTGACAAAAGGGTAAAAGATTTGGTTGATGAATGTGAAAAATTTGCAGAAGAATCACCATATCCAGAGAAGAACGTAATGTTCGATGCTGTTTACGAGCAGGAAGATTATCCATTTTTATCAGATAAATTATAGAAGATGGCAGAAGTAATAAACATGCCGCGTTTGAGCGACACCATGGAAGAAGGCACGGTAGCCACCTGGCTTAAAAAAGTGGGGGACACAGTAAAGGAAGGTGATATTCTTGCTGAAATTGAAACAGATAAAGCCACCATGGAGTTCGAATCATTTTACGAAGGGACCTTACTTCATATTGGCATTAAAGAAGGGGAAACTGCAAAAGTGGATTCATTATTGGCAATTATCGGTAAAAAAGATGAAGATATTTCAGATTTGATTAGCGAAAAACCTGCCCGTCCGGCAGGCGGGTCTTCAGATAAAAAAACTAAGGAAAACAATTCCAAAGAAGAAAAGTCTTCCGACGAAAAAGGTTCTGAAGAATCTGAAAGGTCATCGAGTGTAGCTGAGCTTCCCGAAGGTGTTGAGGTAATCACAATGCCGCGTTTGAGCGATACCATGACTGAAGGAACTGTTGCATCTTGGTTAAAAAAGGAAGGCGACAAAGTAGAAGAAGGCGATATTTTAGCTGAAATTGAAACTGATAAGGCCACTATGGAATTTGAGTCTTTCTATTCCGGTACGCTTTTAAAAATAGGTGTTGGCGAAGGCGAATCTGCTTCTGTTGATGCCCTGCTCGCGATTATTGGCCCAAAGGGAACTGATGTTTCTGGAGTTGCTGAAAACTTCAAAAGTGCAGGAAAGTCTTCCTCTAAAGAAGGAAAATCTTCAAATGAAGAGAAAGAGGAAGAAAAACAAAACTCTGGTACTGATTCTAAAAAAGAAGAGCCACAAAAAGAAACTTCTTCCGTAAAGAAATCGGAATCTTCTTTACCAAACACAAACGAAGGTCGCATTTTTGCCTCGCCTTTGGCCAAAAAACTAGCCGAGGAGAAAGGAATTAACTTGCGTCAAGTGCGTGGAAGTGGTGAAAACGGCCGCATCGTTAAAAGCGATATTGAAAATTACCAACCTGCTACAGGCGGAGGACAGGCCTACGTTGCTGTTGGGACCGAAAGTTTTGAGGAAGTGAAAAATTCCCAAATGCGCAAAACCATTGCAAAGCGTTTGGCTGAATCAAAATTCACTGCGCCAGAATATTATTTGACAGTTGAATTGGATATGGATCACGCAATTGCATCTCGCGAAGCTATAAATGCAGATCCAGATGTGAAAATTTCTTTCAACGATATGGTTATAAAAGCATGTGCAATGGCCTTGAGAAAGCATCCGCAAGTAAATAGCCAATGGACGCCGGAAGCTACAAGAATTGCAAAGCATATCCATATTGGAGTTGCTGTTGCGGTTGATGAAGGTTTGCTGGTTCCTGTCTTGAAGTTTGCAGACCAAATGACGTTTTCACAAATTGGAGCACAGGTTAAAGAACTTGCCGGAAAAGCACGTAACAAAAAAATTACGCCACAGGAAATGGAAGGTAGTACGTTTACCGTTTCTAATCTTGGAATGTTTGGAATAACCGAATTCACTTCTATCATAAACCAGCCAAACTCTGCTATTTTATCGGTTGGCGCAATCGTTCAAAAACCAGTAGTGAAAAACGGACAGATTGCGGTAGGCAATACCATGACGGTAACCTTGGCCTGCGATCATCGTACTGTGGATGGTGCTACGGGCGCGAAATTCCTACAAACATTACGACAGTATATAGAGAATCCTGTAACGATGTTTGTATAACAATAGGCAATGACTAATTAAAATCCCGATAGCTTCGTTTTACCGAAACTATCGGGATTTGTGTATATTTAAAAAATGAAAAACATAATTATCACAGGTACTTCCCGGGGCATTGGGTTTGAAATGGTAAAACTTTTTTCCGAAGCCGGACACAATGTTCTGGCACTTTCGCGGAATTCAAAACCTATTTCAGATTTAAAGCTGAAGAATGTTACGGCTTTGGAATTTGACATTGCCGATGAATCTGAAATCGTAAAGCTTTCGGCATATCTGCAAACACGGATGAAATTTGTTGCTGTTTTAATAAACAATGCGGGTTTTTTGGTGAACAAACCTTTTTCCGATATCACTTCCGAAGAATTTAAAAGGTGTTATGATGTTAACGTCTTTGGCGTGGCTTCGTTGATAAAAACGGTGCTTCCTTTTATGAAGAAAGAAAGCCATGTAGTGAATATTAGCAGTATGGGCGGCGTTCAGGGAAGTGTGAAATTTTCTGGGCTAAGTGCGTACAGTAGCAGCAAAGGCGCATTGATAACCTTAACCGAATTGCTTGCCGAGGAGTATAAAGAAAGCGGCCCATCCTTCAACGTTTTGGCTCTGGGATCTGTTCAGACCGAGATGCTGGAAGAGGCTTTCCCGGGCTTTAAGGCACCACTTTCTGCAACTGAAATGGCGCAATATATAGTGGATTTTTCCCTTAGGGGAAATAAATTCTATAACGGAAAAATATTGCAGGTTTCTAGTACTACACCTTGAGTTTACCTTTGTGCTCCATAGTCATGGTTTAGTAAGATTTTTTAGGTTTCTTTTTTAATTTATTTAGCCAGATAATAACGCCGGTAACGGGAAGACTTGTGGCTATTAAACAAGAAATAAAGTAAATGGTTTTTGAAAACCACCCAAAGATCGTTCCCATGTGGATCGCTTTTATGGAGCTTGCGATCTGCACGTTCAATGGTTTTTCTGAAAATATTTCCTTTGAAATAATTGTGCCGTCGCGATCAATTTTCAGTTCGTCCACAGCAGTTTCCAGAAAATCTTCATCGTGATATTTGCGAATGCTGAAAATATCTTTTTCGTCAGCCGGGATTTGAAAAATAGTAGTTCCTTCAAAAGGCAATTCGCTTTCCGTGATTTTTATGACTTCGGCAAAAGCTACAGTTTTTGAAGTGGGATTCGCTTTGGAATCAATTTTTGGTCCGCCCCCGCGACCGCCAAAAACTTCGGTGCCAAGTACGGCACTGCCCGCATCTTTGTACCATTCAAAAGACCAAAACAATCCTGTGAGCGACATAATCACTAAAAATATAGCCGTGTAAAATCCCAAGGTTACGTGCAAATCGTGGTTTACGCGTTTCCATTTTGCACGCCAAGCAACTTTAAAACCGGGTTTTAGATGTTTCCATTTCAGTTTTTTCAATTTTTTCTTCGGAAACCAAAGCACAATTCCAGTTATGGAAAGTATCAAAAAAATGATAGTGGCAATTCCAACAATCGGTCTTCCGATAGCCATATCGAGCAGAAGCCAACGGTGCAGTTTGAACATGGTCATAAAAAACCCATCGAGAATATTGGGTGCTGCTTTAAAATAAGTACCCTCGTATTGATCCACGAAAAAGGTCGTGCCGCGTCTGTCTTCTTTGTTTGTTTTTACCAAAAATTCGTATGGTTTTACTTTTTCCGGACTAATGCTTACGCGTGTCACTTCACCTTCAGCGGCAAGTTTTGTTGTTAGCGTTTCTATTGGGAAAACAGTTTCTTTTGGAAAAACGGTCATTTCTTCAGAAAAAAGACTTTTTATTTCTTCTTCAAAAGTTAGCATCGTTCCTGTTAAACAAATAATCAGCAGAATGATGCCGCTGCCAATTCCCAGCCAAAGATGGACGTCGTTTATAAACTTTCGGACGGTATATTTTTTTGTTTTCATAAAAGACAAATTTAAAACAATATAAAAGGCACAACCTAAGCCATGCCTTTATAAACTAACACGCAAACAACTAAAAATTATAGCGCAGGACTCCTGCAAAGTTTCGTGGGTCGGTTTGATTGATATAGCTGGTTCTATAGGCGTTGTAACCTATTTTATCAAATACATTGTTCAACAAAAATTGAAGGCTCCAGTTTTTATTGAATTTGTATTCCGCCTGAAAATTTACCAAGGTGTAGGCTTCCACATTAAAGGGTTTTTGGTTTGGCACAATTCCTTGGTGGGTAACAGCCCCCGACGACCAATCATTGATAGGACGTTCTCCGGTATAATAAGCGCCTGCGCCAACTGAAAGCCCTTCCAAAATGTTATTTCTGAAAGAATAATTGGCATAGGCATTAAAGGTATGTTTTGGAGTATTTAGCGGTGCAGAACCATAAACATAGGAAGTATGCTCTTTATATTGCGCATCAATATATGCGTAACCGCCAATCAGCTCCAGATTTTCAAGTGGACGCCCGGTAAGTTCCACCTCTATTCCTTGCCGTTGGTCGTTTCCTCCTTTTGCATAGTATAGAATGTTTGTCCAAGTTTCGTCATAAACAGGAAGGTTTATGTTCTTGTTGTTGATTTTATAAAGCGTCATGTTAAATCGCAGTCGGTCGTTGAGCCAAGTTGTTTTGAAACCCGTTTCCAATTGGTCGTAGCGCTCGTTGCCCAATTCTTCTCCATTTTGGCCCAAACGGGATGCTGTTCGTGGATAGGAACTGTTGGTGTAGGAAACAAAAACGTTTACATTTTTGATTGGCGAAACAATAATTCCTCCCAGCGGATTGAATGCATCGCTACGTGTGTTTTCAGTTTCTGAAAGGGTTTCGGTTGAACTGTAACGAGCGCCAAGAAATGTTTTTAGCCAAGTGTTCCAAGAAATTACGTCCTGCGCAACAAAGCCAAGGGAATTTGTTTTTCCGCCGTTCACATTTGCTTCTCCCAAGGTAACATTGGGCAATCTGTGCGCTATATTTTGAAAAACATTAATAGTGTCCACCACGCCAGCAGATTGGCTGCTTGTGCTATACCTTGAGGCCCGATAATCAAACCCAACTTGGAAAGTGTGTTTTATGGAACCTGTGTAAACATCATCCCCAATCAAGTCAAATTGGAGCACGCTGTTGTCGTCACCGCGGGTTGCGGTGGAATAACTACGCTGGCGGATATTGTAAACTGGAATTTCGTTTTCCTCAATGGTTTTTCCCAAACCGGCACCTTTATCGTCCAAGCTTAGTGACGAACTATAAAAAGCTCCTTTTAATGTAAGTTTGTCATTTAATTCACGATCCATTCTGACGGCATAGGTAGTATTTTGGGTGATGGAACGATCGTTTTCAAAACCTAAAAACTGCGAATGCGGAAGGTCATAAATTGCGTTTATATCATTTGAGGCCAAGTTTACCGTGCCCAGATCTGGCGTTCGGCTGTCGTAATAATGATCCAATTCCAGAGTTACCGTTGTCTTTTCGTTTATTTTCCATTCAAAGGAAGGATTGAAATAAAAACTTTCCTTTTCTACCAAATTCCTGAAACTATCGGCTCTTTCCAAAGCACCATTTAAACGGAAAGCAATATTTTTTTCTTTGTTAAGTGGCCCATAAACATCAAAGGTAGGACGTATTTGCCCAAAACTACCTCCACGAAGACTCACGCTTCCTCCAGTAGTATATTTGGGAGTTTTGGTAACGATATTTATGATTCCTCCGGGACTTCCCAAGTCTGTTGCTACACCTTGGGTTATGGAAGCTGTTCCTTTAAGAACTTGAATATTATCAACGCCCTGCATATCTGTCAAAATACCAACCCCACGAAAATCGGAGTGAATCCGCACACCATTTTTCAGAATAGGGATTCCTCTAAATCCACGTGATGACATACTCTCACGTTTGTTGCCGTAAGTTGCGAAAGTGTAAACGCCAGGAACGTTTTTAGTGGCTTCGGCAATGCTCAAAGCACCTTGATCCTCAATCAATTTTTCTGAAAGGACCGAGATGCTTTGAATCTGCTCATAAGGTTTCAAAGGCAAACGCGTGATGGATTCTATTTTGTCAGGATGGTCATTTCTATTTCCAAACACTTCCACTTGGTCCAACTCATTATCAGGGGCAAGTTGAAAGCGAATTCCATTCAAAATGGAATCATTTGGGTTGATCGCTACTGTGGAAGACATATATCCTACGGCACTTGCGGTAAGTTGCCATTGACCGTAAGGAATATTTGTGATTGTAAAAAAACCGTATTCATCAGCGGCACCTCCTTTTTTAAGCTCGGGGATATAAACACTGGCAAAGGGAACTGGGTTATTATAAATATCGGTTACTTTTCCGTTAACTTTTGCTGCTTCTTGAGCCAAAACTATATGGGCACAGAGGATGAAAAGTAGGGTGGTCATTAATTTCATTGAAACACTATTTTTATTTAGATTTATTTTAAATTGAGCGCAAATATATTGCGTGCCTTTGTGATTTCAAAGATTATTTAGAATTGTTTTAAATAAATTTTTATAAGATGTTGAGAATAAAATAAATGGGGTAATATTTATTTTTCAAGAAGTATCAAAGTTTGTTTTTTAAAGCTGAAAAACCACATTATATTTACAAAGACTCAGTATTTATGAACCTTAAAAAAGAACTGTAATTTTCGCAATTTTACCTTTATGACAGAGATTCTTGAAAAATACATTCCGCAAGCTTCCGTTGCTTCAGCTTTTGAATTGATAAAAGCGCATAACGTTCATCTTAAGATTGTAAATGAAAGGGTTACACGCCATGGTGACTATCGAAAGATGCCCAATGGCCAGCACCAAATTACCGTGAACGCTTCACTGAACAAATATCGTTTTTTGATAACATTGGTACACGAAATTGCCCATTTGGCAACTTTTGAAAAATACGGACGATTAATTAAGCCCCACGGTTTGGAATGGAAACGCAGCTTTCAATTTTTGATGTTACCTTTTTTGCGGCCCGAAGTTTTTCCGAATCAATTATTGCCCTTATTGGCACGCCATTTCAAAAATCCGAAAGCTTCGAGCGATACTGATGCGGCGTTGGCTCTGGCGTTAAAGCAGTTTGATCCCGAGAACGATAAAAACTATATCTTTGAAATCCCCTTCGGAGGGCATTTTAGGCTGTACAACGGAAAAATCTTCAAGCGCGGGAAGCAACGTGTTAAACGGTTTGAATGTTTGGAAATCTCCACCGGAAAGACCTATCTTTTCAATCCGAACGCGGAAGTGGAATTTTTAAAATAGTTTAAATGAACAAAGATTATTACGCAGTAATTATGGCAGGTGGAATCGGTTCCCGATTTTGGCCCGTGAGCACACAGGAGTTTCCAAAGCAGTTTCACGATATGTTGGGAACGGGAGAGACTTTGCTGCAAAAAACCTTTTCAAGGCTCAATAAAATTATTCCTTCGGAAAACATCTATATTCTTACCAATGAAATGTATTTGGAAATAACCTTAAAGCAATTACCTAAGATTACCAAAGAGCAGGTAGTTTTAGAACCGGCAATGCGCAACACCGCACCGTGCATATTGCTTTCCGCTCTAAAAATTAAAAAGAAAAACCCAAATGCATTGATGCTCGTTGCGCCCAGCGACCATTGGATTGAAGATGAGGCAGCCTTTGCCAAAGATGTGCAGGCCTGCTTTGATGCTGCCCAGCGCGAGAATATTTTGCTCACTTTGGGTATAGAACCAAGTTTTCCGAATACGGGTTACGGCTATATTGAAACCGATAAAAGTGATGCTTCAGAAATAAAAAAAGTGATACAGTTCAGGGAGAAGCCGGATTATGAAACTGCAAGACAATTTATTTCCGCTGGAAATTTTCTTTGGAATGCGGGTATTTTTATTTGGAGCGTGAAAAGTATAGCCGCTTCCTTTGAAAGTCATTTAACAGAGATGAATTTATTGTTTTCAAAA
>Ga0116152_10005119_pt1 | contig 10247 bp, 10 predicted proteins | sample AD_UKC119_MetaG_FD_89894 | JGI IMG/M metagenome (GOLD analysis project Ga0116152, IMG submission 89894) | Active sludge microbial communities of municipal wastewater-treating anaerobic digesters from Hong Kong - AD_UKC119_MetaG | ecosystem: Engineered > Bioreactor > Anaerobic > Digestate...
ATAATCAGGTGATTTGTCTTCCAGTTCTGTTGTCACTGCTGTATTTGCCTTAATCTGTTCATATTTTAAAACGGCATTCCGATATGCTTTTTCAGTTTCTCTCCATAATGTTTGTTGAAGAGATGTGTAATTGTCATTAATAGACACTTTGATGTCGTTTTCGAAAATATAATAATACCCAGATTGATTTCTCATTTCCCTATAATTATCCATTTTTTGATCTCCTACTCGAATCTGAATGGTAATAATTCTAGTATGTTCAAATTCAGCGTTTTCAATCAGTCCAAATTTGGATTGAATGGAATACTCCTTTTGATCTTCCAACCTGTAACTTAGTAGATAAACGGGTGGTTCCTGTGATTTTAAAATAGAATAATTCCGATCACATTCCATTTTGAGGATTTGTAACAACTGATCATTAGAGTTATTGTTTTGAGCATTCAGTTCAATTCCTGTTATTCCAATATAGAGTAACAAAAATAAAACCTTAAAAAAAATATTTCTCATATTATAAGTATTAATAAGAAACATAACGGAGTTTTATTACATAATATTGTCATGTACAAATATACAAAAAAATAGGGTGTAAAAGAATTTTTAATTAAAAAAAGGGAGCAGATAGTGCCCCCTTTTTGGTTTTGTATATTGGATCAATTAAACGACACTTAAATCAATTCATGAATGACTAATCCGGAGCGTAATTTAGGTTCAAACCATGTTGTTTTTGGGGGCATGATGTTGCCTGTATCTGCAATATCTATTAATTGTTTCATAGATACCGGATATAGAGCAAAGGCCACTTTCATTTCTCCATTATCCACTCTTCTTTTTAGTTCCCCAAGGCCGCGGATTCCACCCACAAAGTCGATTCTTTTATCTGTTCTTAAATCTTTAATACCTAAAATTTTATCCAGCACCAAGTTTGAAAGGATTGTCACATCCAACACCCCAATTGGATCAGAATCATTGAATGTTCCGGGTTTTGCGGTCAATTTGTACCACATTCCATCTATATACATGCTAAATTCATGCAATTGTGAAGGTGTATAAATATCTGGACCCATTTTTTGAACTTCAAATGAATTTTCCAATAAGGAGATCAATTCTTCTTTTGTGTGTCCATTTAAATCTTTAACGACACGATTATAATCGATTATTTTCAACTGATTATCAGGGAAGATTACAGACATAAAATAGTTATACTCCTCTTTTCCGTTATGATCAGGATTTTGGTTTCTCTTTTCACTACCCACCAATGCTGCCGCAGCTGTTCTGTGATGCCCATCAGCAACATAAAGGTACGGAATCTCATTTCTAAAGATTTCCACTATTTGTTCATTAATTGCAGGGTCATTAATTACCCAAAAAGTATGACCAAACCCTTCATCTGCAACAAAATCATATTCAGGTTGCTGAGAAGAGATAATAGTATTTACAATAGCATCAATTTTTGGATTTGCTGGGTACGAAAAAAACACGGGTTCTACATTCGCGTTGGTAATACGAACATGAATCATACGGTCTTCCTCTTTATCTTTGCGGGTTAACTCATGTTTTTTGATATTGTTATTTAAATAATCATCAATATGAGTACATGCCACAATTCCATATTGAGTTCTTCCATCCATGGTTTGCGCATAAATGTAAAATTTCTCATCCTGATCTTGAACCAACCAGTTGTTGTTCTTGAACAAGTTAAAATTTTCAACTACTTTGTCATAAACCTCTTGTGAATGTTCGTCAATTCCTTCAGGAAGATCGATTTCTGCTTTAGTTACTCTCAATAAGGAGTACGGATTTCCGGCTGCTTCAATTCTAGCTTCAGCTGAATTTAAAACATCATAAGGTCTGGATGCCAATTGCTTAACGATCTCTTTAGGAGGTCTTAAGCCTTTAAAAGGTTTTAATATTGCCATAATTATAAAAGTATTAATAATTTTTTTAATTGATATGCAAAAGTACTGAATTTTATAAAACAAAAAGAGTGATACTCAAAATGGAGCATCACTCTTATGTTTAAAATATAATTTCAGATATTACATCATATCATGAATACCATCCATATCATCATCTTCACGGGAAGCTGATACGGAACGTTGTAATGAAGCTACTAGAGAGCCGATCATTTTTGTTAGTTCCATCAATTGATTTCTGGAATAATCTTTCTGATCCTCTTTCATAGAATAGAGACGTGATGCAATTTCAGTATAAACAACACACTCTCTAACAGAACTTTTAGCCATTTTTAGATAATATACAAATTGGGCTTTGTTTCTGGCTGAACCTTCCGCAAGATGAAGCGCAATATTTTGTGCTGATTTAAGGAAAGGATCACCTAGATTTAGTTGTTGATTTGTAGGGAATTGATTTACAACGGCATGAAGCCAGTTGATATAATCAAGAGCTTTAGCGTAGATTCTTAAGTCTTCAAATCTGAAGAAGCTTACTGCGTTTTCTTGGTCGTTCATATTCACTTTTGTTTAGTTAGAAAATTTTGTCAAAAATAATCATTTTTTCTTAAACTCCAAAAAAAAAACACATTTTTTTTCATAAATTTGATATTATTTTGATGGTTCTAGAGATTTTTTTTTCTTATACGTGCAATATTTAGATCAAAAAAGGATATTTTTTAATTTAAGAAGTTGAGAATCACCATTTTTTAACAAATAAAAACCACTTTTACTTTATCCGGACCGGGAGTGTTTTTCATCAGATAACTTTTTGTATTTTTGCAGTTCATTAAAAAAAGTACTATGCAAATACGAAGTGAACAGACTCTGATCCAATGCAGTGATGAAAAAATCTACCAGTTAGTCTCCAATTGTTCCCATTTTGGCAAATATCTACCTCCTGATATAACTGATTTTGAAGCTACTGAAGATTATTGTAAATTTTCAATGAAAAACATAGCTGATTTTAAAATCGAGATTGTTCAAAAAAATCCTTTTAATCTTGTTCGCTTTCAAGCATTAAACGATAAAAATATCCCCATTACATTATCCATTCACATTGACAAGGATTCTTCGAATTCAAAATTATGGATTGACTTGAATGCTGAGATCCCATTTATTCTTCAGGGAATGGTAAAATCTCCATTACAAAAATTTATTGATATTCTTTCTGAAAGAATTAAAATGGAATCTGAAAAATAAGAAGCCTTATGGATTATCAAATCAGAACAGAAAATCTCATCAAAAAATACAAAACCAGAACGGTCGTTAATGAAGCTTCCTTTCATGTAAAACAGGGTGAAATCGTGGGCCTTCTTGGTCCAAACGGTGCTGGCAAAACCACTTCTTTTTACATGATTGTTGGATTGATTCGCCCATTTTCAGGCCAAATTTTTCTGAATGATACTGAAATTACAAATTTACCAATGTATAAAAGAGCAAAATTAGGTATCGCATATTTACCTCAGGAGGCATCTGTCTTCAGACAGCTTACTGTTGAAGATAATATCAAGGCAATCCTTGAATTTACGGATTTATCGATTCCTGAACAAAAAGAGCGTTTAGAGGAACTTATTTCTGAATTTAGATTGGAGAAAGTGCGAAAAAATCTTGGGAATAACCTTTCAGGAGGTGAACGTCGTCGTACTGAAATTGCCCGTTGTCTTGCGTCAAATCCAAAATTTATTCTTTTGGATGAGCCTTTTGCCGGTGTTGACCCAATAGCAGTTGAAGATATTCAACATATTGTTTCCAATCTCCGAAACAAAAATATTGGAATACTGATCACAGACCATAATGTACATGAAACACTTTCGATAACAGACAGATCATACCTACTTTTTGAAGGGAGAGTAATTAAAGCAGGAACAGCAGAGGAGTTAGCATCTGATGAATATGTTAAAAAAGTCTATTTAGGCCAAAATTTTGAACTACGAAGATAACTAACCTCTTTTTTTATCTGAATAACTCAATAAGGCAGCTATATTAATGATCACTGCCATTGTGCTTAATGTGATTACATCCTTTATTATGTCAGCAAATCCGCCCCCTTTCATTACTACTAACTTGATAATGTTCATAAAAAAGGACATTGGATTCGTATAGTTGATATATTTTGCCCATTGTGGCATCCCTTCCGTAGGAGTAAACAAACCACTTAGAAGTACAAAAACGACAAATAGGAAAAACACAATAAACATCGCCTGAAGTTGATTCCTAGAAATCAGTGAGATAAAAAACCCAAGGCCCAGCATCACCAACAAATAGATTGAGGTCGCTATTAATAAAGCTCCAATACTGCCTTGTACAGAGATTCCGAATATGAATTTCATTAACAATAAACCTATAATAAATTCTGCCATCCCCAAGATCCAGAATGGGATCATTTTACCAAGCAAAAAATGCCATTTTTTAATCGGAGACACATTCATTTGTTCAATGGTTCCAATCTCTTTTTCCCTTACAATGTTTAAGGCTGTCACATAGGCTCCTATCAACGTAACCAGAATAACAAGAATGCCAGGGACAATCAGATTTTTATAATTCATCCGTTCATTATACCAATAGATATGATACAATTCTAGATCTGCCATTTGTATTTTAGAAAACGTTTTACCCTCTGTTTGTTCTTCAAAATATTGACGCAATACATTTTTGATATATCCGGCTCCAATAGCTGCTTTCACACTGTTAATCGCATTAGCAGTGATGGCAATCTGAGGTGTACCCCCATTGACTATCTCTTTCTCAAATTGACTCGGAATCTCAATAATAAAGTCCACTTTATCATGCATCATTAATAACTCCCCCTGTTCTCTGGATTCAATAAATCCATGACTTATAAAATAGGGTGAATAGGTAAATTTTTCAATAATCGATTTTGATGTTGTAGACTGATCAAAATCAATAAAACCAATTTGCACAACCTTAATTTCGTAATCAGCTGTAAATGGAAAAATGAGGAACTGAACCAATGGAGCAACAATCAAAATAGACATTAGCAGTTTATTCCGTTTCACCTGTAAAAACTCTTTTTTTATTAACATCAGGATCACCCTCATCTTTTCCTCCTTTTATCAATTTGTGAAATACTAAACCTGAGCAATAAAGTGGACATAACGACTAAAATGAACAGGTAGTGCCAAATATCAGTAAATGTAGCCCCTTTGATCATGACGTCTTTAATAGCAAGGATGAACCATTTTGCGGGAAAGATGGAAGCTAAGATCTGAAAAACGTAAGGCATATTATCAAGTGGAAAAAGAAATCCGGATAATAAAACAGTGGGTAAAAAAAGACCCATCATGGTGATCATCATGGCGTCCAATTGAGTTTTTGAGATGGAAGATACTAATAATCCAAAAGAAGCAGCAGTAAACATAAATACAACACAAAGTAAGAGCAGAAGAAGCAGATTTCCCTCAATCGGCATCTTGAAAATCCAAACACTGATACCCAGAATCATTATGGTACTCAATAATGACAATCCCATATATGGAATTACTTTACCGACAACGATATACACTTTTTTTACCGGTGTAATCAACATCATTCTCATGGTATTGGTTTCTGTTTCGCGGGCTAAAGTGATGGAAGACATTAATGCGGTAATAATAATCATAATCAATGTGATAATTCCTGGAACAAACATATAAACGCTGTTGAGCTCTCTATTGTATAACATCTGAATAGAAACGGATATACCGGGAGACCCATTTGATTGTTCTGTGTTCAATAATTCTTCGAATCCGGATATGATGGACTCCATATAGTTATTTAAAACAGAAGCAACATTGATATCTGATACATCATTAATCACCTGAATGGAAACTTTTTGATCTGTTTCTAAAGATTTTTCAAAATTTTGAGGAATGATGATTGCTGCTTTAATATGTTTATTTTTGAAGTCATCATGAATCTCTTCAATACTATGCGGAAGATTTACCACTTTAAAATATCCTGAGGAACTAAAGCTTTCAATTAATCTTTTGGAGAACATATCCTGAGACTGATCATACACTGAAATTTTTGCATTTTTGATTTCGGTGCTAATTGTGAATCCAAAAAGGATAATGAGAACCAAAGGCATTGCCAAAACAAGAAAAAGGGATACTTTATCCCGGTAAATGTGTATCAGCTCTTTCCTCAAAATAGCAATCAATTCCAACATCTTTTTACCTTTTAACAAATTTTACAAAAAGATCGTCAATAGATTGGACTCCCATTTGTTGTTTAAGTGTTGAGGGGGGGCCTATCACTTGAACAGAACCTTCAGCCATGATACAGATTCTTTCACAATAGGAAGCTTCATCCATGTAGTGAGTTGTTACGAATATGGTTATGCCTGTTGATGCAGCCTTGTAAATTAAACTCCAGAACTCTCTTCTTACGATAGGGTCAACACCACTTGTAGGTTCATCTAAAAAAACAATTTGAGGATGATGGAGTAAAGCTGTGGCAAAAGCCAATCTTTGTTTCCATCCCAAAGGAATATCCTGAACCAACAAATGTTGAATCTCATTCATTTTTAACTCCATTAAGCTCTGATTGATTCTCTCTTTTAGTTCTTTTTTGGGGATATCATAAATAGTCCCAAAAAGCATCATGTTTTCAAAAATGGTTAAATCATCGTATAAGGAAAAGCGTTGACTCATATAACCTATACATTTCTTGATGGATTTTGAATCTGTTTTTAAATCAAAACCGGCAATGGTGGCTTTACCTGATGTTGGAAGTAAAAGGCCACACATCATTTTCATGGCTGTTGTTTTACCGGCGCCGTTTGCTCCCAAAAAACCAAAAATCTCCCCTTTTTTGACCTGAAAAGTGATATCATTTACCGCAGTAAAATGGCCAAATTTTTTAGTTAAATGTTCTACTTCGATACTATACATCTTTTTCCTCCTGAATAAGTTCAATAAAACAATCTTCCAGTAAAGGATCTATCTTTCCAAAATGGTCGAAACTGATCTGATGATATTCCAAAAAAAGGAGAAAATGGGAGCAGATTGTTTCTATATCATGATAAAATGATATATGAAGATATTCTCCATAAGGATAATAGGAACATTTGTGTTCAAATAAGGGCATTAATTCGAGTAGTTTAAACAACTGAGTTGTCTTTAAAGCATATAGATGCCCTTTATACTGGTCCATAATATGTGTTGGAGTATCAACGGTAATAAATTTTCCTTCCTGCATTAAAGCGACTCTTTCGCAACGGGTTACCTCATCCATATAGGGTGTTGAAACGATTACCGTTACGTCATACTCTTTTATTTTATCCAGCAGATCCCAAAACTCTTTTCTGGAAACAGGATCTACACCTGTAGTAGGTTCATCTAGAAGTAGTATTTTTGGTTTATGGATCAGGGCACAACATAGCGCAAGTTTTTGCTTCATCCCTCCTGAAAGTTTTCCTGCTTCCCGATTCTTGAAAGGAGCAATTTGCTTCCAGATGGGCATCAGCATCGGCAAGTTATCTTTTATACCACTCCCATACATGGTGGCAAAAAAAGTTAGATTCTCCTGAACTGTTAAGTCGGGATACAATGAAAAAGTTCCCGGAAGGTACCCAATCTCTTTGCGAATCTGTTTATAATCTTTTAAAATATCTTTGTCTAAAATGGTAACTTTTCCGGAGGTGGGAATCGTAAGAGTTGCTAAAATATTAAAAAGCGTTGATTTTCCTGCACCATCAGGACCTATAATTCCAAAAATCTCCCCTTTTTTGATCTCAAAAGTAAGAGTTGATAAAGCGGTTACTTTACCATAATTTTTATTTAAATCTTGTACCTGAATGACATTCATTGTCTTATTTAAAAATGAGATCCCCGGGCATTCCTATTTTGGCACTCCCGTCATTAATAAAATTTACTTTAACAGCATATACCAGATTTACCCTTTCCTTTTTGGTTTGGATCATTTTGGGTGTAAATTCTGCTTTTGGGGATATCCATGAGATTACTCCTGTAAATTTCTTATGTTCGCCTGCTTGTTGATCAATCCTGATTTCTGCTTTTTGTCCAATTTTAATATTAGATAATTGATCCTCTGTCACATAAACTCTGATATACATTTGGGATAAATCTGCCATTTTGAAAAGAGGTTTCCCCTGATAAGCCAATTCATTCTCTTCTATATACTTTTTCATGAGGGTTCCGGATATGGGTGCTTTTAAAAAACATTTTGACAGAGCACTCTGGAGCTGCAATTTTTGGTATCTGATTGCTTCAACCTCTTCCAATATTGAATTATTGGTTGTACTGAGTGTTGATTTTATGGCATCTATTTGACTTTGAGTGATGTTTATTTCGGCATTTATTTCATCTAATTGCTGTGTAGATGCGGCATTAGCAGAAATAAGATTTTTTATTCTCAACTTTTCATTTTCTAATGTTTCCATTTTATCCTGAAGGGATCTAATCTGAATGGGCATATCGGGTCTTTTAGCTAAAGCTGCATTGATGGATGCATTGAGTTGCATAATCTGTAAATACAATTGTGTTGTATCAATAAAACCTAACGGATCACCTTCAGAAAAAGCAGCTCCCTCTTCCACAGGAAAATGAAGCAACAACCCATTTACTTCTGAAGAAACTATGATCTCTTTTGCTTCAATCACACCATAAGCATCAGCAACTCCTTCATTATTTTGGCAAGCAATATTTATAAATGACAATATTAATAACCCTAATATAAAAAATATAACATCTCTCTTCATATTACACTCGTTTAATTCATACCATAATAGACTTACAAAAGTATTAAAAAAAAATAATACTTTTTAAATTGATTTGACTTAAAATTCTGGGGATAGAGATAATCTTATTCTTGTTTCAAGAAATCAATGGCCAATTTGGTAAACATCTTTGAAGAGGTGCGTAAAGCTTCTTCGTCAATGTCAAACTTATCAGAGTGTAAAGGATATATGAGATTCTTATCCGGATTGGCGACACCCACCCTGAAAAATGTTCCCGGCACTTTTTGTAAATAATAACTGAAATCTTCTGCTGTTGTTCTCATTGCTAATGAGAGCACCTGCTCTTTCCCCAGAAAGTTTTCAGCAATCTCTATCGCTTTATGAGTTACATCAGGATCATTCACCAACATGGGATATCCATGTCTGATATCCACAATACAGTTCGCGTTGTATTGATCACAGATCTGGATCGCAACTTCTTCTATCCTTTTTAAAATCAACGCTCTTTTTGTCTCATCAAACAATCTTAAAGTTCCTGAAAGAAATGCTTTTTCAGGAACGATATTATTGGCTCCATCCGCGATCAATCTGCCAAAATTGAGCACAAAAGGGGTGTCTGTTGGTTTCATCTTATCAATCTCCTCTTCCCATTTCAATAAAAGTCGGGCAGCAATAGGAATCGGGTTGATCACTTCATGGATCATAGCTGCATGCCCCCCTTTTCCAATGATTGTAACATGGATCTCATCAGTAGAAGCCATATATTTACCTGGGCGAAATCCTACATGATTGGCTCTTAAAGCTGTATCTGCATGCAATCCAAATATGGTATCCACTTTAGGATTTTCCAACACGCCATCTGCGATCATAAAAGGTGCACCCCCTTCGTATCTTTCTTCAGAAGGTTGAAATATTGCTTTAATGGTTCCTCCAAAATGATCTCTCATATCATTAAGAATCATCAATGCGCCTAATAGAGAGGCCGTATGGAAATCGTGTCCACATGCATGCATAACCCCATGATGGAGCGAACAATAGGGCTTTGAACTCTCTTCCTGAATGGGCAATCCATCCATATCTGCCCGAAGTGCCACACACCGATTCCCAGGCAATGAACCTCGTATAAGAGCAACAATTCCATAACCAGATACCCCTTTTTGATATGATATTCCCAGTTGATCTAAAACTTTAGCAATAAAATTGGCTGTTTCTTGCTCCTCTCCAGATAATTCAGGATATTGATGAAGATGGCGGCGTATAGCCACCATCTTATCAAAATAGGTATCAATAAGTTTAGATATCATTCCTTGATTTGTTAATCTTTTATAATGGTCATTTCATCAACCAAATGTTTGGCGTCTCCAAATTTATCCACAATAAAAAGAACATAACGGATATCAACAACGATCGTTCTTTGTAATTGGGTTTCAAAAAAGATGTCACCACTCATTGCTTCCCAATTGCCATCAAATGCACAACCAATCAGTTGTCCTTTTGCATTGATAACAGGACTTCCTGAGTTTCCACCTGTAATGTCATTATTAGTTAAAAAACATGTTACTAGTTTACCATTTTTATCTGCATAAGGTCCAAAA
>Ga0116152_10005121_pt1 | contig 10245 bp, 11 predicted proteins | sample AD_UKC119_MetaG_FD_89894 | JGI IMG/M metagenome (GOLD analysis project Ga0116152, IMG submission 89894) | Active sludge microbial communities of municipal wastewater-treating anaerobic digesters from Hong Kong - AD_UKC119_MetaG | ecosystem: Engineered > Bioreactor > Anaerobic > Digestate...
ATTGGACGATAAGGAGTGGCGCGCCGGCGTACTGCGTATGGGAGGATACCGATGGGCAGAATAATGCGTGATCCTTATGGAAGAACGCTTGACTACGTTCGTATTTCTATCACCGACCGCTGTAATTTTCGCTGTCTTTACTGCATGCCGGCAAACGGTATTGCCTGGATTCCTCATGAAGATATTATGACGTACGAAGACATATTCTTTCTCGTCTCCGTTCTTTCTGAACTTGGAGTAAAGAGGCTTCGTTTCACCGGCGGAGAGCCTTTTGTCAGGAAGGGATTCGTTTCGTTTCTGCAAGAAATACGGCAAAGATTCCCTTCCATCGACGTCGCGGTAACGACAAACGGAGCGTTTCTGGAACGGGATGCATCAGCACTTTCTGCTCTCCGCCTTCATTCGGTGAATGTGAGTCTTGATACGTTGCACCCGCAGAAGTTCGCTGACATTACGAGGACGGGGGAACTCGGAACAGTGCTCCGCGGAATTCGCGCCCTCGTTGCAAAGGGAGGAGTTTCTGTAAAGATAAACACAGTGGTAATGCGTGATTTCAACCTCAATGAGATTTCCGGGCTCGTTCGCTTCGCCAAAGAAAACGATGTACTGCTCAGGTTTATCGAATTCATGCCGCTTGACAAGGACGTCTGGTCAAACCAGCAGTACGTCTCCGCCTCGGAGATTCTCTCGCTTCTCCCGGACGCTCTTCAGTGGTCCCCCTCACCGAAGAGCTCTGTGACAACGCAGAACACAAGCTCTGCAATTCCTAACGGCCCAGCAAAGTATTTCAGGAATGCGAAAACAGGGCAGGATATCGGTATCATCTCGGCTGTCTCCGATCATTTCTGCCATACGTGCAATCGCCTTCGGATAACATCAACTGGTGAAGTGCGCCCTTGCCTCTTCAGCAACAGAGGCGTCGCCATCATCGACGCTTTGCGAAGGAAGGATCCCGACGCCGCCCGCGATGGCATTCTCATGGCGGTAAAAAATAAACCCCATGAAGGGGGTACGGGTATTCCCGAAGAGCGGCAAAACCCGGAAGACGCTCCTCAAAAGCGTACAGATCTCTTCCAAGAAGAACGTCACATGTCCCGGATCGGAGGATGAACTCTCTGTGAGCATTATTGAAGATGAAAAAAATGAATTGACGCATCTGGATGAACAGGGGCGGCCTCTAATGGTCGATGTCGGCGAGAAGCCCTTTTCCGCCCGCACAGCGGAGGCGGAAGGATGGGTTTTGTTGGATCAGGCAATCTGTGATCTCTTGGGCGACAAAGGCCTCTCAAAAAAAGGAGATGTCCTTCGTATTGCGGAAACTGCCGGAATAATGGCCGTGAAAAAAACGTGGGAGCTGATCCCTTTATGTCACTCGATTCGAGTCGACAGTGTACGAGTGCAGTGCGAGCTGCTGGCGGACATCCGAAAAATCCATATCAAGAGCATAGTGAAGGCAAATGACGTTACGGGAGTTGAAATGGAGGCGCTTACCGGCGTTTCAGTAGCGGCTCTCACGGTGTACGATATGTGCAAAGCGGTCTCGAAAGGGATGGTTATTGACGGCATCCGTCTTCTCCGTAAAACCGGAGGAAAAAGCGGCGACTACATCGCTTCGACTCCAATTCAAGTGGAGGACGTTTGACATGAAAGTCCTCGCTATTATTGAAAGGTCTACCCGTACCTTTCTCCCGCACACGCTCAGTTACGTAAGCATTAACAAAGCCGGAGAAAGCGCCTTGAACGGGACAGAAAAGCCGTTCTTTCTGCTCTCTCCGGGAGAGAGAGAAAAACTTCCGGAAAAGAGCGTCGGCTTTGTTCTCTCCAAAGACGCGCTAAAATTCTCCTATTTCCTCTCTTCCGGAGAGGATGTTCTCTTTCGCATATTGGAAGGGAATCCGTTGCCGCGATTGAGCGTTGAACAGGGAGGTTTCATCTCCGTTTCACATAGAATGCAGCTGCTCCGTCCGATTTCGGTCGGCATACTCACCGTGAGCGACAAAGGGAGCAGGGGAGAGAGGGAGGACCTCTCCGGTCCGGCTCTAGCCCGTAGCGTCAAGCCGCTCGGGATGTTTGTCGAAGAAGTTGCGATTGTCCCTGATGAGATCGGAATCATCTCGGATACGCTCACGAAGTGGAGCGATACCGGCCGTCTCAATCTCATACTGACTACAGGCGGAACCGGTCTGTCCAAGAGAGATGTTACTCCCGAGGCGCTTCTTTCCGTTGCCGAAAAACATGTTCCGGGCATCGGGGAAACAATGCGCAGCGTTTCGATGAAGATAACCTCAAAAGCCATGCTGAGCAGAGGCTGCGCCGTTATCCGTGGAGAAACGCTTATTATTGCCCTTCCAGGGAGCGAAAAGGCTGCGGAAGAATGCTTCGCTGCAATAGCTCCCGCACTGCGCCACGGTATAGAGATACTGTGCGGATGGGACAGTGAATGCGGCTCCCGCCCGCATCATCATCATTGAGCAGCCCGATAACAGAGAAAATATACATTGGGGCGCAAATCTGTATGAAGGGAGACGAAGCGTGGATATGGATGCCGTCGGTGTGAACAAGTGCATTATTATCACGGGTATGTCCGGCGCAGGGAAATCCACCGCGCTGAAAATCCTCGAAGATCAAGGTATGTTTGCAATTGACAACATACCTCCTGTTCTGCTTTCTCAACTGCTCTTTCTTCTGGAAAAACATCGGGCAGCCGTTCGCTGGGGAGTCGCAGCGGTCGTGGATATTCGCGGAGATTCGCTGCTGGATGATTTTCCGGCGGCCCTCGCCTTGCTGAGAAAACAGACGCGTCATGTGCATATTCTCTTTTTCGATGCCAAGGATGAAATTTTGCTGCGGCGTTTTGAAACCACACGGCGCCGCCATCCTCTGGAACCCGACGGGTCTTTTCTTGACGGTATCGCAAAGGAACGCGAACGCCTACAACCGATTCTCGACTACGCCGATACAATCATCGATACCTCGGCGCTCTCTCTTTCTGCAATTCGGAAAGAGCTGATCTCCAGGTTTTTTGAGGATGCCGCGGCCGTTCCGCTTGTGATCTCATCCTTCGGTTTCAAACACGGAGCTCCTGCTGATTGCGACTACGTTTTCGACGTTCGTTTCCTGGATAATCCCTTCTACAATCCGGTTCTCAAACCGCTTTCGGGGAAAGACGAACCTGTTCAAGAGGAGATCTGGCGTTCAGTTGAGGCTCGCGGTTTTTGGGAGAAGCTCATTTCTTTTCTCGAATATATCGTCCCTCTGTATCTCCGTTCAGGGAAAGCGCATTTACATATAGGCGTCGGCTGCACAGGAGGACGACATCGCTCAGTGGCCGTTGCGGAACGTCTCTACGCTCATTTCAAAGAGTATTCAGGCGGATGCATTCTTCGTCACCGGGATATTGAAAAAGATCAGGGGTGGTGATTATGGACCTGTTGATAAGCTATGGACTCGGTCTTTTTACCGCCATAATCCTCGTCTTTCTTTTTCGTTTGAGATACTCCGGGCGTACCGGACAGCTTCTTCAGCGAGCGCCGCAAGAGCGCAGCACAGCCATCTCGAAAGCTATCGAGTATCGCCTTTCGATGGGACCTTGTGTTGCGGCGCTCGGCGGAGGTACCGGGCTTTCAACCCTTCTGAGAGGGCTAAAAAGCTTTACACGCAATATCGTGGCGGTTGTTACAGTAACTGACGAAGGAGGCAGTTCGGGAAAACTCCGCGAAGAGTGGGGAGTCCTCCCTCCGGGCGACGTCCGTAACTGCATAGTTGCTCTTGCAGAAAACGACAATGCGCTGAAGCGCCTTCTCGACTTTCGATTTGATCGCGGCGCCTTAGCAGGGCACAGCCTCGGGAACCTGATGCTGCTCGCTATCTCCGAGCAGTTCGGCGACTTCCGTCTCGCGGTAGAAGAAATGAATCATCTGCTCGCTATTCGCGGCAGAGTCCTCCCGGTAACTACGGAATCCGTAAGTATCGTGGCTGAAACACGGGACGGTTCGCGCATCCGAGGGGAGCTCTCTGTGTCCGAACATGGATCTCAGATTCACAAAATCTGGCTTGAACCAAGAGACGCCAAGCCGCTCAAGGAAGTGCTGCTTTCGCTTGATGAGGCCGACATCATCGTTCTGGGTCCGGGAAGCCTCTTTACCAGTATCATTCCGAACCTCCTCATTCGAAAGGTTGCAGAAAGGCTGCGCCAAAGTGAAGCCCCAAAAGTCTATATTGCAAATCTCATGACGCAACCTCAGGAAACCCAAGGATTCAACATACTTGATCACGTCCGCTGGATCAGCGCGGCTATGGGGGTATCTCCGGATTACGTCCTCGTGAACGAGGGTGTGATTCCTCATCTTCTCGAAGAAAAATACCGTGTAGAGGGTGCGGAACCTCTTTATATTACTGAAGAAGAGGAGTGGGAGCTGGAAAAAATGGGGTGCAAGATACTACGGGGAGACTTTGTTCGAATCATGGACGGTAATGTAGTGCGACATAACGGACAAGCGCTCTCCGAGATTCTGATACGACTGTGCCGGGAACTGGATGAGTGATGAAACCGATAGATTCCCGCTCAACGCTGACGTCAAGCATGTGGGACGAATGGACATCGTCAATAGCCTCCCCCGGTCGTGCTGTCGAGGATGAAATCAGAGGGATAGTGTCCGGTCTTTCAGAGGTGGCATCTCATGAAAGGGAAACTGTTTTTTCGAGTGGACGCCTTTGGATTTTTCGACGCCTCAGAATGCTCTGGTCTGCATGGGAAAACACACGGAATTATGAATTCGCTTCGCTCCTCAACATCCCGCGTTCAATGAAAGGACGCGTTTTTTTCCGTCTTCCTTCAGAAATTTATGCGACGTTCCGCGAACGAGAATCTGAATCTCGAAATACGCCCTGGCTGAGGGGGTTGTGGGGAAGTTGCGGCTCTTTGTATTTGCCGAAGACAGGCTACTATCTCTGTTTTCGAATCTCCTCCCGGATAACGGAGGAGAAAACTGCACATCTTTTGCAGAGGAACGGATTTACAGCTGGAAGAAGAAAAATTCAGGGGAAATATGAAGTCACTCTCAGAAACCAGCAGGAGATTGCAGACATACTTGCGAGTTTCAACATGGTAAAGACAATGCTCCATCTTGAGGAAAAGGCGATCTTCCGATCGTTGAGAAACCAGGCAAACAAGCTGGTGAACTGTGACGCCTCGAATATTCGGAAGAGCCTGGAGGCATCGTCTCGTCAGATCGAAATATCGCGCAACGCACTCGAACTCCCTGATTACGATGATTTCCCAGCCGTTCTGAAAGACCTTATATCCACACGTCTGGCCAATCCAAGTATGACGTTGGAAGAACTCGGCCGTATCCAGTCTCCCCCTGTAAGCAAAAGTACTATAAAATATCGCTGGAAAAAAATAGAAGACCTGGCAACCCCTTTATGGCAGCGGCGAAAATAAAATTTCTCTAACTTCAGATCCCGCGATGCCAAAGTGAAGGGGTACGCCATATAATAGAAATGCTCACGACAAAGAAGCTAAAGGAGGTCGGAAACACATGAAACTGCGTACGTTTTCAGAAAGCGATGTCCGTGGGAAAAATGTGCTTGTGCGGGTTGATTTCAATGTTCCGTTGAAAAATGGGAAAGTAACGGATTCCACGCGAATCCTTGCCCACAGGGAAACTGTTTCTACGCTTCTGGGATGGGGAGCCCAGGTTGCGCTCTCTTCCCATCTTGGCCGACCAAAAGGGAAAAGAGTTCCCGAAATGTCTCTCGAATGCGTTTTGTCGGAAGCGGAAAAGGCGTTCCGTGTTCCAACCAGATTTTGCAACGACTGCATTGGACCTTCAGTCCAATCTGCAGTTGACGGAATGAAAGCGGGGGAGTTGCTCCTGCTCGAAAACCTTCGTTTTTACGCGGAAGAACAAGAAAATGACACGGCGTTCGCCGGCAAGCTCGCCGCTCCCTTTGATGTCTTCGTCATGGACGCGTTCAGCGCCTCGCACAGAGCAGACGCGTCGACAAACGCTATTATGGGGATTCTCCCCTCCTTTTCAGGCGCTCTGCTTCGTAGAGAAGTGGAAATGCTTTCAGCCGTGAGCGAGAAGCCTGAATCTCCGTTCGTCCTTATCCTCGGAGGCGCAAAGGTTTCGGATAAAATCGGCGTGGTCGAGCATCTCATGGATAAGACAAGTACGATACTCATCGGAGGCGGTATGGCCTTCACGTTCCTTAAAGCAGCCGGGAAACCGATTGGACGGTCCCTTTTCGAGGCGGAAAAGAAAGACTTTGCCCTCGAGATGATGGAGAAGGCACAGCGCTCAGGAGTCGAAATCCTCTTACCGACAGACGTTGTTGTAGGAACCTCTCTAGAAATGACGAGCGGTGAAAAGATTGTGTCTGCCGACGCTCTTCCTGACGATGCCATGGGATTGGATATCGGACCGAAGACCGTATCCCTTTTCGCCGAAAGAATCGCAGGAGCCAGAACTGTTCTCTGGAACGGGCCGATGGGCGTCTTCGAAAATCCTCTCTTTGCCTCGGGAACGAAGGGGGTGGCTGAAGGAGTGGCCGCATGCACCCGCAAAGGTGGCATTACCGTCGTCGGAGGAGGAGATACTGCCGCAGCGGCAAAAATGCTCGGCTTCGACCAGAATGTCTCTCACGTTTCAACAGGAGGCGGGGCAAGTCTTGAGTTTTGCGAAGGGAAAGACCTTCCGGGAATCAAACCGCTCGAAGAGTAAACAATAAAGGAGGCCGATGAGCATACCATGAAAAAAATCTATCTTTATGGCAACTGGAAGATGAACATGCTTCCTTCCGAAGCGGAAGCTTTTTCAAACGAACTTCTTTCTGAAACAGCGGGGGAACTGTATAACACACGTTCGGTCGACATCGCTCTTTTCCCGCCCTACATATCGATAGCGCCAGTAGTTCGCATGCTCCCGGAGAAAAGCTTCATCAAAGCGGGCGCTCAGGACGGCTGGTTCGAAGACCGGGGCGCCTACACCGGTGCAGTATCCATGGATATGATTCGTGAAATAGGGTGCACGCATGTACTTGTGGGTCATAGTGAAAGAAGGAGCATATTCGGCGATACAGATGAGATCGTCGGGCGAAAACTGAAACAGGCCATCCAGAAAGGACTTATACCCGTACTTTGTTTCGGAGAGACGCTTGAACAGCGTGAAGCTGGACAAACGCTCGCAATTCTTGGGAAGCAGCTTCTGGCGGCATGGAAGGATATCGAAGCGGACGAAATCAAAGGTTCGGATAACCTTCCCGGTATTCTGCTTGCATATGAACCTGTATGGGCTATCGGCACAGGACGTAACGCAAAGGCTGCGGATGCTCAGGAGGCATGTGCTTTTTCACGGAATCTTTTCAAAGAGCGATTTGGTAAGCAGATGGATTGTCCCGTTCTGTACGGAGGCAGCGTCAAAGAATCAAATGCCGCGGAGCTTTTATCTCAGCAGGATATCGACGGCGCTCTTATCGGAGGAGCTTCTTTAAAGGTCGGTTCGTTCCTTGGAATTTATGAAAACTACCGGAAGTCGGCGGACTGAAAAAGAGAATATGTAACATAAGATACATTATAGGACACCTCAAAAAGAGAACTGAAAAACCGGGCAGACTTCGTTTCGGTCTGCCCGGTTCTCTTTTGAATCTCTTTATAGAAACGAAAAAAACGCAGCGTTCTCAATCATGGTATGCATAATGATACGAGCGCGCGTCTCTCCACATCTTCTCTAGGTTATAGTGATCTCTCCCGGCTTTACTGAACACATGTACCGTCAGGTCTCCGGCGTCAATAAGACGCCACCGCATACTGTCGTTTCCCTCGACGGTTGTCTTGATTCCCTGCACGTGAAGCGCCTCCAGAGCTGCATCCCGCAGCGTGTCCATATGTACGTCGGAATTTGCCGTCACCAATATGAAAACATCTGAAATCGCCGAAGAGCCTTCCAGGTCAAGCGCCACGATATCAAGCCCTCTCTTGTCCGCCAGCGCTTCGTACAGAAATTCATACTCCTTGAGCCGGTCATCCTGTTTCTTCAAGCTGTCACCCTCCCCTACACTTACTGTTTTTTTTCAGCTAACTCTTCCAATCGCTTCAACACAAGCGCGTGGTCCTTTCCTATGATTATTGTAGCATGCGAAACATTTGCAGTTCGTGAAATTAGACGAGGGTTCACGCTGAGAAGCTCCGCCAGCGTCTTTCCAGTCTCTGCAACCGGATCGGTTGTTTGTTCCGGAAGATGTATCGTTGTTGTACGATAATCAAAGTGACGCGCATTCCCAACATGGGTAACATCAATCCCAATCTTTTGCAATGCCGTCGCCATTGTCTTTCCAAGACCTGAGACGCCGGCGCCATTTAAAACAGCCACAGGCGTATTTATTGAAGAGATCAATGCCGGAACATCCGTTGTAGAGAGATCAAGCGTTCCCATATCGGTCTCTTCTTTCGCCACATCTCCGGATAGCGTTCCGTGTCCTTCCGGAACCCCCGTTAACAGCGCGGAGGCGGCTGTGATGTCGCCAACCCAGTAGCTGATATTCGAGATGTACGCGGCCTTCCCGGGCATGGTAAAAAAATGTATGTTTTCACTCGGCATCGAAACAAGGTAGGACGCAAGCTGTAACCCCTGAGCAGGCGTCATATCCGAGTTCACCAACTCAATCGCTTTATTCGCCAAGTCAGGTATCTTCGGTATCATGTAAGGGCTCTGCAATTTCGCCAAAACAGCCTTTATAAAGTCCTGCTGGCGCTTGACACGACCAATATCCCCCAGCGCGTCATGACGGAATCGAACGTAATGGAGTGCATTCTTCCCGTCGAGCACCTGCAAACCCTTTGGGATATTGATAAAAAGTTTGCCCGAATAGTCATTGTAGACCATGCGTTTTGGCACGTCGACTTCGACGCCTCCGATAAGATCAACTATAGAGGGGAAAGTATCATAATTCACTAGAACGTAGTAGTTGATCGGCATGCCAAGGTAGTTTACAACTGTTTCACGTAGAAGTTCGACCCCTCCATATGCATACGCATGGGCAATTTTTTCCCAGCCTCTTTTCGGCAGCTGGACACGCGTATCGCGCGGTATTGACATGAGACGAACAATCTTATTATCGATATCGATGGTTGCATATGCGATCGCATCCGCGCGTCGCCCTCCGTCGACATCGTCAATACCGATGAGGAGGAGATTTATAGATCCCGACTCCTCCGTAAAAGAGATAGACTCCCTAATTGTCTGCGGTTGAGGCTCTACGAACGTCTTCACCTTGAAGGCTGCCCCTGCGAAAGCCGCTCCCATTGCCAAGAGAAGAATTGCCACTATGCGCAGTATTTTCATTGTTTATCGCCCTCCAGTTTTTCCGGTAGAGTCCTTTCTTATATATATACTGCTCCACCGTTTCAGGAAGAAGGTATTTTATGCTCCTCCCCGTCTCTATCCGCTGGCGGATTTCCGTACTCGAAATAGAGAGGAGCGGAATTTCGAGTGGAATGATTGCATCCCGGAGAGTCGGCGGAAGCATATCCAACGCGTTCTGGGCATATCCGGGCCGATTAACCGCCACAATACGGCATAACTTCGGGAGTTCAGCGTATTCTTTCCATGTTGCCATGCTCAAGACAGCATCCAGCCCCGTAATGAAGAAAAACTCTACAGTTTCGGGAGCATACCAGTGACGCATCTCCCGAAGAGTATCGACAGTATGACTCGGTTCCTTTCTGTCGATCTCGATCCGCGAAGGCGTAAAATTAGGATTCTCCAACGTCGTTAAGAGGGTCATGATATACCGGTCTTCACAGAAAGCAACGCGACGCTGACGTTTATGCGCCGGGTCTCCAGCAGGTACGAAAATCACCTCATCAAGACCGACAGCAGTCCGGCTTTCTTCCGCAGCTAATAGGTGGCCGAAGTGAATTGGATCGAAAGTCCCGCCCATAATGCCTATTCTTCGCACATCATTGCGTACAGAATACGACACGTCGTCAACTCCTTCGCTTCCGACTCCCCTGCTTCATCTGTTCTCCGAACGAGAAGCCCCTGCCATATCCGGTTCAAAGTCGAATTCGTGATCGCCTATAAATACCTTATCACCTTTTACTGCGCCCATTTCCTCAAGACGTTCCTCAATGCGGAACTTTTTCACGAGCCGGGCAAACTTAGGAAGCGCGTCCTCCTGTTCAAAGTCATACCGAAGAAGCGTTTTCTCGAGATTCGCATGAACAACACGGAATCCCGC
>Ga0116152_10005122_pt1 | contig 10244 bp, 10 predicted proteins | sample AD_UKC119_MetaG_FD_89894 | JGI IMG/M metagenome (GOLD analysis project Ga0116152, IMG submission 89894) | Active sludge microbial communities of municipal wastewater-treating anaerobic digesters from Hong Kong - AD_UKC119_MetaG | ecosystem: Engineered > Bioreactor > Anaerobic > Digestate...
CCTTTGAAAGTGGATCTCCTAAATCTCTTGCCAGAGCTGGCGTCGCAATCACGCCTAAAACTGTTCCAAGCAATAATGCCGACAATGTTATTTTTTTCATTTTTATCTCCTTTGGTTAACTCCAAAGGCATATTAAAGGGAGAGCCTTTTTAAAGAATTGACTATAATCAATTCTTATCGGGGTTTTCATCATCGTTCAAAATACGCCGCGCCGCGCCATCCAAATCATCATATTGACCAGATTTTAAACTCCAAATAAACGCCCCTAAACCGATAAGGCCGAGAAATAAAGCAATAGGAATAAGATAGATAAGAACACTCATCGGATTAATCTCAATCTGAAAGAATTGGCAATCACTATTAACGATGATCCTGACATACAAATCGCTGCAATCATCGGCGTTACCATCCCCGCCAATGCGAGAGGAACAGCAATGATGTTGTAGATAACCGCCAACATAAAATTTTGTTTGACCAATATCTGTGTTTTACGTGCGGTGTTATAAACCTCGTACACAGAAGATAGTTTTTCTCCCATAAAAATAATATCAGCTGCATTTTGTGCCATATCCACCGCTGTTCCAGGAGCTATCGAAACATTTGCACCCGCTAAAACAGGGGCATCATTTAATCCATCTCCGACCATCAAGACCTTATGATTATAATTTCTTAAATCTTGAAGAATTTCAAATTTTTCAACAGGCGTTTTTTCTGCATAAACGGTTTTGATACCACATTCATCGGCTATTGATTCTGCAACACTTTTTCTATCTCCAGATAAGATAATTGTATTCACATTATCGCCTTGAAATTTTTTGATCACGTCATGGGCATCCCCTCGTAACGTATCTTTAAAATAAAAAACGTGCGGTTTCTGCCCTTCAATACTCAACCATATTTCAAGTTGATCTGTTTCTTCCTGTTCTGAATTCCCACACCATGAACGGCTTCCTAATTGAATTACCTTCCCTTGATAAATTGCTTGCATGCCTTTCCCTGGAATTTCTTCCACTTGTTCCAAAGAAAGAAGATTACCTTCAAAACCAACAGCCAAAGCGCGTGATAACGGATGACGACTGTGAGAAGCAAGGCTCGCCGCCAATGAAAAAACATCGTGATTATAATCTGGTTTCAAAACAGGATGCCCTAGGGTCAGTGTTCCCGTTTTATCAAATAATATGGTGTCAATCGAAGACAAACGTTCTAATGCATCCCCCGATTTCACAAGGATATTTTTTTTCATTAATCGCCCTGTTGCTAAAACCTGCACGACAGGGACAGCTAATCCCAAGGCACAAGGGCAGGTAATAATTAAAACAGTAATCGCAATAATCAATGCATCCTGCCATTCCATCCCGCCAACAAGAAACCACCCTAAAAATGCTAATCCTGCAAAACTATGAACAACGGGCGTATAAAGTTTTGCCGCTTTATCGGCTATCCTGACATAGGCGGCCTGCCCCTGCCCTGCTTTTTCCATGAGACGAACAATATCCGCAAGCAAAGAATCTTCCGCCGCCTTGGAAACCTGAATAAGAACAGGAGATGATAAATTGATCGTTCCTGCGAAAACATTTTCTCCTTTTAAAATTTTTCTAGGAACCGTTTCCCCTGTAATTAAAGATGTATCAACTTCACTCTCACCTTCAATCAGTTCACCATCAACAGGAAATTTATCTCCTACGGAAACTCGAACCTTCATCCCTTCTTTCAAATCTCGAATTAAAATTTTGCGTGTTTTTTCTCCCTCAATCACCGTTGCAAAACCGCTAAGTGTATTTAAAAGATCCGTTGCGCTTGATCGTGCTTGCTTTCGGGCTCGAAAATCAAGATATCGTCCGATGAGAAGGAAAAACATCAACATAACAGCAGAGTCAAAATACACATGTTCTCCATGTCTAAGCATTTCAAAAACGCTCATACCACTCGCCAAGATTAAGGCCAGTGATATCGGCACATCCATATTGGTATGTTTTTTAGATAGGGCCGCAAAAGCAGAACGAAAAAACGGCCGTCCCGCCAATAAAACTGTCGGCAGGGCAATTAAGGCCTGTATCCAATGCATAAACTCTCGCGTGGCAAATCCCATGGTATGGGCATCGGTGATCCACAAACCAAATGACAGCAACATAATGTTTCCCATGGCAAATCCAGAAATCCCCAAACATAGAAGCAAAAAACGCTCCTCTGCCTGCACTTCATTTTGCGCTGCTGTGTTATCGTATGGTTTTACGCCATAACCCAGATTTTGTACGATCTTGACATAGTCATTGGCTTGCTCAGAACTTCCCTTCCATGAAAGATTAAGCCTATTTGTTGAAAAATTGAGCCGTGCATTTTGAATATTTTTCAGTGATGTTAACGACGATTCAATTTTTTGGATACAGCCCGCGCAATGCACGCCACTAACCAGAACAGATAACTCATATTGATTATCTGTTGTTAGATACGCCAAAGATTCATAACCATCTTCTACTTCTCTATCAGATGATAAGTTGTCTTGTACGTATTCTTCTGATCGTTTTGTATCCATTGGCTTTCCAGTTTCACAACCCATTGTCCTTTATATGGTAGAGATAGCTGCGCTTCATAAACACCGCCTCCTTTATGCACCAAATCTACATCAAAATCATACCCCTCTTGTACAGGACGAATTAATCTGGCCTTGACTGTAGCTTTAACGATAGGGTTTAAATTTTCATCCGTTAGCTTCCACTGTAATAAAGGTGAATTATAAGTTACGCGCTCCTTTAATTTGGGCTGTTTTTTTTCTTCTTCCAAAAGATTATTATACGCTAACCCTTTTTCATAGGGACTTTGTGTTACGACACCAGTTTGAGTTGTCACAGCTGTATAAACAAAGATACCGTCCAATAAAAATAGAGTACCGAAAAATCCTAAAAAAGCGAAAAGAATATATTTATCTTTTGGAGATTTTTGAGATTTAAGCGTCTCTGACATTATTTATTTCCTTTTTTGGAGACAAAAATACTGTCATAACTGCTTGAAATATCACTGCCAGTATCTTTGATAATAAATTTTATATCACGGACTATAGCAGGTGTCACATCTGCACGCACATTAATATGATAGGATCCCACGCTATCTGCTGCCACATACATGTTATCCGCCGTCACATTGCCCGCCGATTTAACATCAATATAGGCATTTTCCAACCCTTCAACTCTCAAAGCATATGTTTTGTGATCATGTGTTTTATTCAAAATCTTAACTGTGTATCCATTGCGAATTTCACCTGAGGAGAGCTGTACAAAAACGGGGTTGCGATCATGAAGTATATGCAGTTCGACAGGGGCCCGTGCAATCAACGTATAAAGCATAATGCAGCCAACAAAAGCCAAAATAAAACCATAGTAAAAAGTGCGCGGACGCAAAAAACGAAATTTTTCTTTTCCGCCTTTTACCTTTGCTGCCATGTGATTGGCCGTATCATATCGAATAAGACCGCGCGGCAAATCAATTTTATCCATGATGTTATTACAGGCATCAACACATAAGCCGCAGGCAATACATTCCATTTGCAATCCATCTCGAATGTCAATCCCTACAGGGCAAACCTGAACACAAGCTGTACAGTCAATACAATGGCCGCGCCCTTCCCAACTATCACCTTTTTTATGACTGCCGCGTTTTTCTCCCCGCTCTGCATCATACCCAATAATCAAAGTATCATTATCAAACATAGCGGATTGAAACCGGGCATACGGACACATATAGGTACAAACCTGTTCCCGTGCAAACCCCGCCATCAAATAAGTACTGAATGTCAAACCGCCAATAAAATACAAAACTGTTGAAGACACATCGAACTTAAAGAAACTTATAAATAACGAAGGGGCATCCGTAAAATATAAGACAAATGATCCCGCCGTACACCATGCAATAACAAGCCATATAAAATGCGTTGTGACGATCTTGGAAAACTTGTCAAGAGTCCAAGGAGCATCATGTAATTTTTTTCGGGCATTCCGATCACCCTGAATAATTCGCTCAACCCAAACATATAAATCGGTCCACACGGTTTGCGGACAAAAATAACCACACCAAACACGTCCAAACAAACTTGTGATAAAGAACAAGGCTATCGCCGCTAAAATAAGAATACCTGTTAGGATATAAACTTCTTGCGGCCATATCTCTATATTGAACCAATAGGCGCGGCGTGACGGCAAATCAATTAATATGGCTTGGTTTGGTGCATTCGGACCGCGATCCCAACGCAAAAAAGGAGCAAGATAATAAATACCCAGAGTAACGACCATCGCTACCCATTTTAATTCACGATATTTTCCCCAAACACGCTTTGGATAAATTTTTTCCTGTTTGGCAAAAAGACCTAGTAAACCACCCTCTTTTTTATTCTGTGACGGGCTCTTGGTCATTGTTTATTTCCTCTTCACCGCCGCCCAATTGGTGCAAATATATGGTTAACTGTTTTATTGTATTATCATTCAGGCGACCGTGCCATGATGGCATAACCCCTGCACGCGCGCTATAAACAGTTTGATAAAGCGTTTGGCGATCACCGCCATAGAGCCAGATTTTATCCGTTAAATTTGGCGCCCCCACATCACGACTTCCCTTGCCTTCAGCACCATGGCAAGAGGCACACTGCGCCTGAAATATTTGCGCGCCTTGCGCATAGGTTTCTCTTTGTTTTTCACCTGACAAGGTCAAAACATAATCAACAACGGCATAAATTTCGTTGCGATTTAAAGTTTTTTCTTTCCCGAAAGCGGGCATCTGTGACAACCGTGTATCCTCGTTTCCAGCGCGGATACCATATTCAAGTGTCTGATGAATATCTTCTAAAGTACCACCCCACAACCAATCATCATCATTCAAATTTGGATATCCTTTTCCACCTTCTGCTCCCGTACCATGGCAAGTGGCACAATTATCTTTAAATGCAGAAGCACCGCCTGCGGTTGCAAAAGCATACAACTCTGAATCATTTAAAATTTCATCAAATGAAGCTTTTTCGAACTTATCGAGATAGGTTTGTTGACGGGCAATAATTTCCTGTTGGCTATTCTCTAACTCAACAAACTGTGAATGGCCGCCAATTCCTTGTGTATGGCCACTAATCGTTGGCCAAGCAGGATAAACCACCCAATACCATACAGACCATATACAGGTTGCAAGAAAAACCCAGACCCACCAACGAGGTAAAGGATTGTTCAACTCCTTCAGACCGTCCCACTCGTGCCCTGTTGTTTCAACACCACTGACCTTATCAATTTCTTTTTTTTGATTATTTTCGTTATCTTGATGACTCATTAATTTTTCTCCTCAAGCGGGATTTGCCCCAATTCTTCATATTTCTTTTTTGCGCCTGGCCGAAATGTCCATATTGCGATGGCACAGAAAAATAAAAAGAAAAAAATCAGACCCATTAACCCAATATCTGTATTGGCAAATATTTCTTTCATTGCGCTCCCTCTTCAACTTTTTGTGCTGATTCAAAATCAACCATTGTTCCTAAAACTTGAAGATAGGCGATCAAAGCATCCATTTCAGATATTTTTCCTGGCTGTCCATCAAAATCACGTGCGTTGACGTTCTCTCCATAATGCTCATGCAGGCTACTGATATCTGTTCTTGCTTCGCCAGTTGCTTGCTTACGCGCATCTTTTTCTGCATCTTCAATCATTTCCTCTGTGTAAGGAACGCCTACTTTTTTAAGAGCATTAAGATGCTGCCTTAAATCATAAGTTTTTAAAGGCTTATGAAGCAGAAACTCATAGGAAGGCATAATGGATTCGGGAACCAAATCTCGTGGCTCTTTTAAATGTGCCGTATGCCATTCATCAGAGTATTTTCCACCAACACGGGCTAAGTCTGGACCTGTACGTTTTGATCCCCACTGGAAAGGATGATCATACATACTTTCTGCCGCTAACGAATAATGCCCATAACGCACAACCTCATCACGAAGCGGACGAACCTGTTGAGAGTGACAATTGTAACACCCCTCACGGATGTAAATGTTATATCCTGCAAGCTCCAATGGTGTATAAGGACGCACACCTTCTACAGGCTCAATCACTGTTTCCATACGAAATAGTGGGATAATCTCAACAATTCCGCCAATCAAAACGGTAACGATTGTAAACCCCAAAAGAAGAATTGAGTTCCGCTCTAGCTTCTCATGTTTTTTCATCCAGCTCATGCCGCCACTCCTTCAACTTTTAAATTTTGTTCTTTGGCACAAACATCGCCTTTGATGGTACGCCAGAAATTGTAAACCATGATCAACGCTCCTGAGAGATAGAGAAGACCACCCAACATCCGAATGACATAGAATGGTTTCATCGCCATGACACTCTCAACGAAGGAATATTCAAGGAAGCCCATACTGTCATAAGAACGCCACATCAAACCCTGCATAATTCCAGAGACCCACATTGCAGTGATGTAAAATACAATCCCAATTGTTGCAATCCACAGATGCATGCTCACAAGTTTTGTAGAATAGAGTCTATCGCGTCCCCATAATCTCGGCACCATGTAATACAAGGCTCCAAAGCTAATGAACCCAACCCAACCCAAAGCGCCAGAATGGACGTGACCAATGGTCCAATCGGTATAATGGGAGAGTGAATTGATCGCACGAATAGACATTAGAGGACCTTCAAATGTGCTCATCCCATAAAATGCCAAAGCAATAATCATAAACTGCAGAACAGGATTCTCCCGTAATTTGTGCCATGCTCCTGAAAGAGTCATCACCCCGTTAATCATACCGCCCCATGATGGCATCCACAGCATAATAGAAAACGTCATTCCTAATGTCTGCGCCCAATCAGGTAATGCTGTATAATGCAAATGGTGTGGACCCGCCCAGATATAGATAAAAATCAATGACCAAAAATGGACAATAGATAAACGGTAAGAATAAACAGGACGATTTGCTTCCTTCGGAACGAAGTAATACATCATTCCTAAAAATCCTGCCGTCAAAAAGAACCCCACAGCATTGTGTCCATACCACCACTGGATCATCGCGCTTTGAACGCCCGCAAAGACGGAATAACTTTTCGCGCTTGTAATATCAATCGGCATGGAAAGATTATTTCCCAAATGCAAAATAGCTACTGTGATGATAAACGAAAGATAGAACCAATTTGCGACATATAAATGTGGCTCTTTACGCTTGATACAGGTCATCAAAAAAACAAGCAGATAACACACCCACACAATCGTCAGCCAGATATCCGCATACCATTCAGGTTCGGCATATTCTTTGCTCTGTGTTACGCCTGTGACATACCCCAATGCCGCAATAACAATAAAAGATTGATACCCCCAGAAAGTAAACATCGCCATTTTATCATTCCAGAGACGAACGCCGCAGGTACGCTGCACAACATAATAACTGGTGGCAAATAAAGCACTTCCCCCAAAAGCAAAAATAACCGCAGAGGTATGAAGTGGCCGCAAACGACCAAAATTCAAATATGGCTCAATATTTAAATCTGGGAAGGCTAGCTGCGCCGCAATCAAAACCCCGACAAGAAAGCCAACGACTCCCCAAAAGATTGTCGCTAGCGTAAATAGACGGACAACGTCATCATTATATGTTGTTTGTTGTGTATCTGATGAAGCCATTATTTTTTCCTTCTTATAAAATCAAATTACCTGCGAGGGCGAATAACCAAAAAGCACTGATTACTTTTGCGCCTTGTGAAAAACGGAGAGAGAATTTTGGATATGTCTGCTTTAAATGACTGCCCCCGATTCCAATCAGAACAAGAGTTGGGATAGTCCCGATTGTAAAAGCCCCCATAGAGAGAATAGCCATTATTAACGTAGGCGCTGTCACACTCGCCAATAGTGCCGCAACAACCAAACCGCACGGCATAAACCCTAACAACACGCCTAAACCATAGCGTGACCAGAACGTACCTCCCTGCCCCGCTTTATAGGAAAGACGCCCAAAAAATGATAGGGGAAATTGTAAAAACCTGACCCATGGAAAAAGAACCTGCATCTTAGGAAAAGCACTAACCAGAAAAATTGTTCCCGCCAATAATAACATCGGCGCCGCAATGACGGATTTCAAATCAGAATAAACAAACACCACACTAAATACGCTATAGGCCAAAACAGATAGCAGCATATAGGTTGTCATACGGCCCAGATGATAGGGAATCAGCGCCACATCCCTTAATTTATCTAAATCACCCGTTTGCGACACGACAAAAGGTCCGCACATCACAGTGCAATGCGTAACACTCCCCAGTGCCCCCGCAAGTAACAAACTCAAGGGCAGGCCGTAGGATAGTGCTATCTGATGAAAACAGCCGCCGATTGATGATAAAATTTCTAATGAATTCATTTAGATAATGTGACCGCAAAACAAGTTTTTACTATACTTTGTCACTATCGGTTTATATAAAGAACCTGCCTTGACATTGGTCAATTTAGCTATATATTATGACAAAAGAATAGACTTTTATATTCCATGATAAAAACTAATACAAAATCTGATATTTTTCAAACCATCAAAGATTTGGATTTGTTTAAGGGTTGCGAAGATAGCTTCTTTCAAAATTTGACCAATCAATCACAATTCCTTCCTTTGAAAAAAAATCAAATCCTGTTCTTGCATGAAGAATCCGCAACTCGGTTTTTTATTATCAAACGTGGATGGATTAAACTTTTTCGGGAAACTTTTGACGGGACACAGGCTGTCATTGATATCCTAACAACAGGTCATATTTTTGGAGAAACGGCAATCTTTGACAAAGACATCTACCCCTATAGCGCCGAAGCAGCTGAACCTGCGGAAGTTATTTCTCTGCCTCTATCTGTATTGAAGTCTGAACTTGAAACTAATTCTAAATTGGCCTTGAAAATGCTCTCAGAAATGGCGCAGCACAGAAAAATACAGGATAAAGAATTGGAACATAGGACAATACAAAACGCGTCTCAACGTATTGGTTGTTTTTTACTTCGCCTGACCAATCAGGAAGCGAGCGGTAACGTCACCATTCATCTACCCTATGATAAAACCCTTGTGGCCTCACGGCTCGGCATGCAGCCCGAAACCTTTTCCCGTGCGTTAAAAAAGCTGAAAGCTGAAACAGGGATAGAGATCAAAGGGGCAACAATCTTCCTGGAAAGCTTGAGCCAATTATCAAATTACTCTTGCGCGGCCTGCTCTTCCGAATTTCCCTGTCGGGATTTAAAATCTGGAACAGCAGGTTGACCAATATCAATTTTTTATAAACTCTTATTTTGCTATAACGTACTTATGACAGATGATCCTTTAACACCCCCGCAAGACAGTCCTTCCTTTTGGAAGAAAATAAAGAAATTCAAAAAACCTGGGAAACAAATGTTCTGGGTCTGGGTCGCTTATCAAGCTGTTAAAGGAACGCTGACCACCTCTCTCATTTGGATTCCACTCATCTGGGCGTGGATCCATTCAGGGCCGTAACCGTACGGACTTCTAACCAATCTTTTAAGTGAGTGAAATAAAACGAAATTTCATTTTCAAAATTTTCTGTGAGCCCCCGAAAAAGCCACTACAATTCTAACTCTTTATTTTTACTGCATAACTTAGCGTAATAAATTACGCTAAAATGCACAAGAGTTTTCATTTTTATTGGTGGATTTAGATAGATAAATTATTAGCTTTCACTATCATGGTTTTTAATAATTTTTTAAATACATCTATAATTAAGCTCAAAGTAACTATAAATAACTTATCTACTATACATGAGGAAGAGCTAGATATAGGCATAAGCTATTAAAAGGTTTTTCTATGACTTGGATTACGGCCAGCGATGTTCATTCACTTAATCACTGCCCTAGAAGGCTATGGTTTGAGAAAAACCCGCCTGAGGGACTGGAGTAAGCCGAAGAAGACGCGTTTGAGGCTCTTGTTATTGATATGGGGCTTGAGCATGAGAAACGTACCCTGTCTGAATTGGCTAAAGATAGAGAGGTTATTACTGCGACTAGCGTTGAACACACCAAGCAGTTAATGGATGAGAATGTGTCGGTCATTTACCAAGCCCAGCTCAGAGATGAGAATGAGTTGTTTATTGGAAATCCTGATTTTCTCATTAGACTTGAAGATGGGCTTTATCAAGCCGCGGATGCAAAGCTGGCTCGTCGAGTGGATAAAGAGATTGCTATCCAGTTAGCCTTCTACAGACGGCTTTTAGCTAATCCTCATCCTGCTATCGCTTTTGTAGGCAACGGAGAAACAG
>Ga0116152_10005123_pt1 | contig 10244 bp, 9 predicted proteins | sample AD_UKC119_MetaG_FD_89894 | JGI IMG/M metagenome (GOLD analysis project Ga0116152, IMG submission 89894) | Active sludge microbial communities of municipal wastewater-treating anaerobic digesters from Hong Kong - AD_UKC119_MetaG | ecosystem: Engineered > Bioreactor > Anaerobic > Digestate...
AAACATTTCTACAACAATTTTATGCTGAATGGGAGGGAAAAAAGTAATTTTTATAACAACTTCATCTGCGGGTTTTTAAGCTGCAGAAAATGTGAGGCATCCAGCGGTTCAACTTTTCTATCTTTTAAATATTTCTTTTTGGCAATTGCCATTGTATTTTTTACTTGTTCACTTACTGTTCCTTCGCCTTTCATCCGTCGTCCCCAATTGCTGTCATTGAGTTTTCCTCCGTGGCATTCGGCAATTTGGTTTAATATTCTTTCTGCTTTATCGGGAATGGTTTTGTGAGCCCAATCGGTAAAGATTTCAGCAATTTGTCCGTTCAATCTCACAATTGTGTAACCCACATCCACTGCGCCCAGTTCTGCTACTTTTTTTACCAACGGAAGTATTTCGTGACTGTTAAGTGAAGGAATAATCGGAGCCATCATCACCCGAACTGGAATGCCATTTTCAGAAAGTGTTTCAACAGTCTTCAGGCGTTGTTTGATGCTTGCCGTGCGCGGTTCCAGCAATCTACGAGTATCTTCGGAAAGTGAAGTGATGGAAATGTTGGTTGAAATAATATTCAGTCTCGCCATTTCCTTTAATATATCTAAATCACGAAGTATCAAGGAATTTTTAGTAATGATGCCCGTTGGGTGTTTCCATTTCAGCATGACTTCCAAACATTTTCGAGTGATTTTCAGTTTGCGCTCCAGCGGTTGATAACAGTCCGTATTTCCAGAAAAAACAATAGTATTTCCCTGCCAATTCTTTGAAGTTATTTTTTCTTCCAACAGTTTCGGCGCATTTTTTTTGAAAAGAATATTCCGCTCAAAATCAAGACCAGCGCCATAACCCCAATATTCGTGGCTGTTTCGGGCGTAGCAATACACACAACCGTGTTCGCAACCTTGGTACGGATTTGCAGAAAAACCCATGCCAACGTCCGGGCTTTCCACTTTGTTTACAAATGTTTTCGGGAAAACTTCTAAGTATTTTGTTTTGTTTTTGTCTGCTTCCTCGCCTTCCACTTCACAGAAATTAAGGAAATCATCCAGCACTTCGTGGCTGTTCTCGAAGAAGCGATTGTGTACATTTTTCTGGGCACCACGGCCTTTGAGGAAATCAGCGGACATAAAAAAACTTTGAAGATTGGGTTTCTTCAAAGTTAATTATTATTTGGAAATATTCCTTTTATACTTGGATATAATCCTATTTTTATTTTACTTTCCAGTAAATTCCGCCTTCCGTTTTTCAAGAAATGCCTGCGTTCCTTCCTTAAAATCTTCGGTGCCAAAACAGTTGCCGAATTCTTCTATTTCCACTTCAAAACCATTTTCGCCATCTTCAAAATTTGCATTTATTGCTCTAATTGCAGAGGCAATAGCAACGGAAGAATTTTTCATAATCTTCGCGGCTATTTTTTCAGCAAATTCAAGCAATTCTTCGGGAGTTGTTACGTGGTTTACCAAACCATATTGCAGCGCTTGGTTGGCGTCTATCATTCCTGCTGTCATTATTAGTTCCATCGCGCGGCCTTTGCCTACCAATTGTGGCAAACGCTGTGTGCCGCCATACCCGGGAATTACACCCAACGAAACTTCTGGAAGCCCCATTTTTGCATTGTCGGAAGCGATACGGAAATGTGCCGCCATTGCCAGTTCTAGTCCGCCGCCAAGGGCAAAACCGTTTACTGCTGCAATTACTGGTTTTGAAAAATTCGCCACAAAATCAAACAATAATTCCTGACCTTTTGCTGCCAGTTTTCCACCTTCTTCCACCGAAAAATCTGCAAATTCGCTAATATCGGCACCGGCTACAAATGCTTTATCTCCGCTTCCGGTAATAATTACAACTTTCGTTTTTGATGAATCCTCGGCTGCTTCGAGTGCATTGTGCAATTCTTGGATTGTTTCACGATTCAATGCATTTAATTTTGAAGGGCGATTGATAGTGATAGTGGTGATGCCGTTTTCGGTTTCGGAAAGTATGTTTTGGTAGTTCATTTTAATTTTATTTTGATGAAATAAATTTGATTTGTCACGCTGAGCTTGTCGAAGCGCAATTGTTGTAGGCCTTCGACAGGCTCAGGCTGACAGGGGTCTTTCTTTTTTGCAAAGCTACTAAAAACCTTAAAGCATTGCTGGAAACGAAACTTTAAAAGTGGTTTTTTCTTCGGTAGAATCCAATGTTATTGTTCCGCCGTAAGTTTCAACTATATTTTTTACCATTCCTAAACCAAGGCCCATTCCACTGGTTTTTGTTGTGAACTGTGGCTCAAAGATGCAAGATTTGTTTTCTTCTGGAACACCAATACCGTTGTCAGTTACCATAATATTCACGAAAGTTCCTTCTGTTTTTACCACAACATCAATGCGGGGCTGTGGCGGGTTTTTTTGGGCGATAGATTGAATACTGTTTTTAACCAAATTGGTAACTACACGAATAAGTTGTGTTCTGTCAAAACGTGCGCGAACTTTATCTACTTCTGAAAAGAAATAGATATAATCTTCATTAAAAATATCCAGTGCCAACTTGCTTATTTTTACCACATTCAAGGTTTCATCTTGCTGTGCCGGCATTTTTGCATACGTTGAAAAGGCAGATGAAATAGAGCTTAACGTATCAATTTGCTGAAGCAATGTATTTGTATATTCCGCCATTTTTTTCTCTATTTCGGGATCGTTTTGATCGAATTTTCGTTGAAAGCTTTGCACCGTAAGACGCATTGGTGTGAGCGGATTTTTAATTTCGTGCGCCACTTGTTTGGCCATTTCGCGCCAAGCGGTTTCTCGTTCGCTTGCTGCAAGTTGCACGGCACTATTTTCCAGCTCATCGATCATCCCGTTATAAGCGTTCACAATTGTGGAAATCTCGGTTGGAGTATCACTGAGGTGGATTTTTTTGTTTCGGGTATCGAAACGGGTTTCGGAAAGTTTTTCACTTATTTCGTTAAGTGAACGCGTAATGTATTTTGAAAGAAAATACGAAATTGCAACAGCGGTCAGTAGCATAAAGAAGTAGGCAAGGCCTAATCTATAAAGATATTCCGTAAGTTCATTATTAATAAAACCGTCATCTTCAATATAGGGCAAATTGAGTATTGCCAAGGGTTTAAAATAACTGTCTGTAATGTAAGTATAGGAAGATTGATATTTTTGCCCACCCTCATCAAATTCTTTTATAAAACTTTTTGTGGGTGAATTTTGAAGCTTTTCCAATACAACCTCAGGGATTTTTGGAGAAACGGTATCCTTAAAAAAGGAAGGTCTTGAGGATTTTAAAAGATTTCCTTCAAGATCATACAGAAAGATTTCAAGCCCGTGTATATCCTTGATTTCGTATATTTTATCCTTAAAAATCAAAGGAATTTGGTTTGTTTCTTCAGGATAGGTTGTGTTGTCCAATATGTATTTTATGTTTGCCCTAATTGCCGCTTCTTTGCGCAGTAAACGGTCGCGGTGATAATCTTGTGCTTCTTCTTTGTATTGATAAACAGTAACAATAGCAATAAGCACCGAAGCCCCAATAACCAAAAGGAGCATGGAAAGAAAGATTCGGGTTCGAAGCGATTTTTTGTAAAAGCGCATTTACAGTAATTTGAAGAATGAAAGATAGCAATAATCGAACCTAAAAGGAAAATTCCAAATAACAAATCCCAAAATCCCAAAAGTAAAGTTCGGTGGGTGAGCTGGATCTAAGCTATTTCTCCCGAATTCGTTTGTAAATTTTATAGCCCAACATCAATAAGATAGCAAACACGATTATACCTACGGTTCCGTAGATCCAATTGGTGCCATCTTTTAAAATAACCAAAAAAACCACGGCAAAAAGTATGATTGTTGGCACTTCATTAAAAAGACGCATATAATTTGACGAATGTTTCACCACGCCGTTTTGAAGTTGTTTAAAAATTTGGTTACATTTAAAATGGTAGATTATCAAAAGAACTACAAAAGCCAATTTTACATGCATCCAAGCATCACCCAAAAAAAACATACGCATGTAAAGCAGCCAAATTCCGAAGAAAAGCGCCAAAATCATTGACGGCCATGTAATGATATTCCATAAGCGAGAAGCCATTATTTTAAGCTGTTCTCCCAAAATTTCTTTGTCTGGAGAAGGTTTTTGGGAAGCTTCAATTTGATATACAAACAGCCGCACAATATAAAAAAGCCCCGCAAACCAAGTGATGATAAATATTAAGTGAAGCGATTTTATGTAAGGATAATATTGTTCCATTTACAGCTTGGTTTTCTAAAAACTTGACCGTAAAGATACCTAATTAATCAATTAACGGGAGTTGTCAGTTATTTAATGAATTTCTGCAGAAAAATTACCTTCGGTAATCTCATAGGTTACATCCGGTTCGTTTGGATCCCGACGCTTTGCCATAAAATTGAAAGTACCTTCAATAATTTTGGCAGTTACATTTAACGAATTGATAGTCATTGTTCCCGATTCTGATCTATAGCCCAATGATTCAAAATTTGGGTGGTACAATCCTTTATAATCTGTAGAAGTCCCCAATTCATAATTACCAACGGTTATATCTCACGGAAACTCCAATGATACTCTTTCATCATTGCCACAACCAACTGAAACTAAAGTTAAAAGGGCAATCAAGCTAAACTTCATCAATTGTTCTTTCATATAATTTTTTAAAAAATCCATAAAAAAAAGCACCCTATGTGCCAAACGCTTGAAAATATCTTTTTATATGTGTTAAATCACCTCAAAAAAATTACATAACGCTCCGTACCGTGAAAATGAATCTTTCATTTCGCGATAATCAGACTGAAAAATCAGCCCTATTGGTGCATTATGTAAATTAGCTTTTTTCATTATGGTGCTAATGTTTGATACTTTTTGGCTGATTTCCAAATGTTTAGCGAATGGATTTTATAAATACAATCCGAGTTTGATTTTCCAATACGGAATTTTCTCTTCAAAAAATTCAAAATACGGTTTTAGCGCTTCTGGATTTTCAAGGGTTTTTCGGGCAGTTTTAATTTGCTGAATTTCTTTGGAAGTAATGAACTGCGAAAAATTGATATCTGTTCCTAATTGATGCATTTTTATGAAATGTCCATAAACTGAATCTTCGGAAAGCCCACGTTTCTCAGCAATTTCGGCAACCGAAAGATTTTCATCCTTAAACATTTTGAAACTGCGTTCATGCGTTGGCAAATTATTTTCTAAACCATCCAAATGTTTATTTATTACTTTTAGAAAATCATCAGCATACTTTTCTAATTTTGTTTGACCAACTCCTGAAATTTCTGAAAATTCTTCACGTGTTCTCGGCTTTTTGGATTCCATATCCTCTAAAGTAGCATCGCTGAAAACCACAAAAGCAGGTTTGTTTAGCTCAAGGGCCAATTTCAAACGAAGCTCCCGTAGTTTATCAAAAAGTTCAGCACGTTTTCTTTTTACTTTTTCTACTTCTGCTTTTTCTTTTTTCTGGATTATGTTTGCCAACCGAACTTTTTTGCCTTCAAACAAAACTTTTTTTGCGAAAGGCGTAAGCAATAAGCGTCCGTTTTCGTGAAAATAAATTTGCAAAACGCCTTGGTTTAAAAGTTGAATGGCATATTGCTGCAAATCACGCCACGAAATGTCTTTTGCTGCGCCAAATGTTTTTATGTTTTGATAGCCTTTGTCGTAAACTTGTGCATTTTGTGAACCTCGTAGAACATCCAAGACCATCCCCAATGCTTCCTGTTCTTGTAATCGTGCAACGGCAGAGCATATTTTTTGCGCGATTAAAGTTCCGTCAAAATATTTGGGAGGTGTTTTACATATATCGCAGTTGCCACAATCTTCTGTGATGTGTTCCCCAAAATAACCGAGCAACGCTTTTCTTCTACAGCTCAGCGCTTCCGCGAATTGTTGCATACGTTCAAGTTTAGCTAATTGATACGCTTCGGTTTCGGAGCCTTCAGCAAATTTCCGAAGCATTATAATATCGGAAAAACTGTAAAAAAGGATGGTATGGGAAGGCAAGCCATCTCTTCCGCTACGGCCAATTTCTTGATAATAGCCTTCAATATTCTTTGGCATATTATAATGAATTACCCAGCGCACGTTGCTCTTGTCGATGCCCATTCCGAATGCTATTGTGGCCACAATTATGGGTGTAATGTCATTTAGAAAATTATCTTGGATTTTAGTTCTCTCTTCTGAAGTTAAACCAGCGTGGTATGCTTCGGCTTTATAACCTTTAGATCTTAGTGTTACCGCTAGTTTTTCGGTGCTTTTTCTGCTTAAACAATAAATGATCCCGCTTTCATTAGAATGGTTTTTCAGAAAACCCAAAATCTGTTTGTTGCGGTTTTGGCCAGGGCGAACATCCAAATACAGATTGGGCCTGTCAAAAGAAGCAATAAATGTTTTGGCTTCGGGAATTGACAGTTGTGCAGCAATATCTTCGCGAGTGGCACGGTCTGCTGTTGCTGTCAATGCTATAAGCGGAACATTTGGAAATTGTTCCTTCAAACTTTTCAGTTGCGTATAAGCTGGGCGAAAATCATGGCCCCAACTAGAAATGCAATGTGCTTCGTCAACGGCGAAAAGACTTATTTTTATTGAATTGAGAATAAAATTTAACTGTGGAAGACTTTCGGGAGCTACATATAGCAACTTTAATTTTTCATTTTGCAGCTCTTTTAAAACTTGTTGTTGTTCTTCGTAAGTTTGGGAACTATTGAAAAAAGTTGCAGAAATTCCATTTGCTTTTAAAGCATCCACTTGATCTTTCATTAAAGCAATTAGTGGAGAGATAACAATTGCAGTTCCTTCCATTGCCAATGCCGACAATTGAAAACATAAAGATTTACCCCCGCCAGTGGGCATAATGGCAATGGTGTCTTTTTTATCTAATACATTATTTATAATTTCTTCCTGATTTGGAAGAAAATTCTCGTAGCCAAAATGCGTTTTGAGGAGATCGAACTTGTCTTGCCGGGCAGTTGTTTCCATTTTTGTAAAAATAAAGATTTGAAAGGTAAAAAGCCCCCACCAAAAGTGAGGGCTTGATTGGCCGGCCATTTTATTTACTCCCCAGCATGACCAGCTCGTTGCAAAATACTTCGGTTATATAATGTTTGTTACCTTCCTTGTCGTCCCAGGAACGATTGGTAAGTTTGCCTTCAATTACAATTTCCTGCCCTTTGGTAATATAATTTTCTACAATTTTTACCAAACCGCCTTTTACCACTATATTATGCCAATAGGTGCGTTCTACTTTTTGTCCTTCTTTGTTTTTGTAACTGTCATCTGTGGCCATTGAGAATTTGGCCATTTTGTTGCCATCGGCAAAAGTTACAATTTCTGGGTCTTGGCCCAATCTTCCAATCAACTGTACTTTGTTTCTAAGTGCGTTCATGATTTCTAATTTTTAATGCCTGCCTGACGCAGGCGGGTTAAACAATTGATACTATCGAACTTCATTTTATTCGACAGGACAAACTTACGCTGGCTTCCAAATTCTAGTTGGTTGTTACTTGCTTACTTTCGTTTATAGTTGTTTGTAAACGTTTGTAAATACTTATTTTAAACATAAATAACTGCATTTCAATATTTTACATTGTCATCTTCTTAATTGAAATTTCCGTGTTTTAATCACTTAAAAATCAACTTCTTCGGATATATTAAAGAAATAGTTTATGAACAGCAACAGATAGGAAGCTTTTAGCGATGGAGTACTCGCCATTATAATTACAATTATGGTTTCTTAACTAAAGGTGCCACGCGGAACAGATTTAGAGGAACTATAATCTTTATTGCCTGTATTTTTGAGTTACATTCTTTTTTTATTTATGTCGGGATTTATTGGAACAACCACCTGCCGGAGCACTATATATTTTAGTGGCTTTAATATGGTTGATACCCGATAAAAGAATAGAAATTACTTTTAAGGAAAAGAAATTCTTACCAGTTTTGTCCTTTCAATTTCATTGCAGCCCTTAGTACATCGCTTTGACTTATTTGTCCGGCTAACTTGCCGTTCTCCAAAATTGGGAAACGACGGTGTTTTGATTCCAAAAATTTATTGGCCGCATCCAGCACGTTCATATCTCCGTCAATGGTATCTACGTTTTTGATCATGTGCTGTTCTACTTTAACGTCCTCCATAGGATGGTTGTGGTAGCGGGAATCGCTAAGTTGTTTCATACAATCGCCTTCGGAAATAATCCCGACCAATTCATTTTTGTCGTTAACCACAGGGCCACCCGAAATCCTTTTTTTTAAAAGCACCTCCATAACCTCCAAAATGGACTGCTCAGGTCTGAAAGTGGTCAAATTACGTGTCATATAATCGGAAACCTTTATTTTTTCCGAAAAACCTTTTTGGGGCTTTGCCCTTCTGCCAATAAAACTTTTAATTCCCATAATATCAAATTTTTGCGAACTTCTAAGATAGTCAATTTTATCAAACCGCAGAAATCTAAGTATTGCTTAGAAAAAAATCCTTTCATTTAAAATTGTATTTTTAACAACCTAAACTTCCCAACCATGAAAAAAATTGGCGCTGTTCTTTCGCTCTTGCTTATAATTACTTTAGTTTTTTATAGTTTTTATGGATTGGCGCCCCATTACAATGGGGATGAAACGGCTCCCGCTATTGAATTTTCTGTAGATAGAGCGCTACAGCCTTTAAGCGAAATTTCAAAAAAACCTCATTATTTAGGCTCTGAGGGACACGAAGAAGTCCGTGAATTTTAAATTTCGGAATTACGGAAGCTAGGGCTCGATCCACACATCCAAAAAGGCTTTAGCCTAAACCCAGAATCGAAAACACTGGACAAGCCCATAAACATTATCGCCCGAATAAAAGGTTCTGGAGAAGGAAAAGCATTACTGTTGCTTTCACATTATGATAGTGCCCTTGTTCCATCTTTTGGCGCAAGCGATGCCGGAAGTGGCTTGGTTACAATTTTAGAAAGTGTCCGCGCTTTTTTGGCTTCCCGGGCGCAACCAAAAAATGACATTATCATTCTTTTTTCCGATGCCGAGGAAATCGGGCTGGATGGAGCCAAACTTTTTGTCAATGAGCATCCGTGGGCAAAAAATGTAGGATTGGTGCTCAATTTTGAAGCGCGCGGCAGTAGCGGACCCAGCAATATGATTTTGGAAACCAACGGGGGAAACTCAAAATTGGTAAAGGAATTTATAGCGGCAAATCCAGATTTTCCCGTGGCTTCCTCATTGATGTACAGCGTTTACAAAATGTTGCCCAATGATACAGATTCCACTGTTTTTAGGGAAGATGGCGATATACCCAGTTATTTCTTCGCCTTTATTGACAGCCATTTTAACTATCACACTGCAAACGACACATTTTATAACCTAAGCAGAAACAGCCTTGCGCACCAGGGCAGTTATCTATTACCGCTTCTCCATTATTTTGCCGATGCAGATCTTTCTAATTTAAAAACCGAAGCTGATGATGTTTACGTAAACCTTCCTTTGGTAAAAATGATAAGCTACCCTTTTTCATGGATTTTGCCGATGCTCATTTTAGCAACATTACTATTTCTTTATTTAATTTTTTATGGACTTCACAAAAGAAGATTGAACGCAAAAACAATTGCTTTAGGCTTTGTTCCACTATTGCTTTCACTAATAAGTTGTGGAATTGTTGGCTTTTTTGGTTGGAAATTGATTTTGGCACTCTATCCACAGTATCTCGAAATCCAGCAAGGTTTTACTTATAACGGACATTGGTATATTGCGTTTTTCGTTTTTCTCTCATTGGCGATCACATTTGCGATCTATAAAAAATTCACCAAAAAATTCAATGAGCCTTCATTTTATGTAGCTCCTTTGTTTTTCTGGCTTTTAATAAATGTGTCCGTTTTTATAATCTTGAAAGGTGCGGCATTTTTCATCATTCCTGTATTTTTTGGGCTCTTGTCATTTTTTGTGATGCTTCGGCAAGAACGCCCCAACCTTTTGGCAATGGCTCTTTTGGCAGTACCGGCAATTTTTATTTTTGCGCCGCTTATTCAATTTTTTCCAGTTGGTTTAGGCTTAAAAATGCTTGTGATTAGTTGTGTTTTCACTCTTTTGCTTTTTGCTTTATTGTGGCCGGTTTTTGGGTATTATAAAGGGAAAGGATTACTTTCAGTTCTTTGCTTCCTACTTGCAATATTTTTCTTTATCAAGGCGCATTCAAAAAGTGATTTTTCCGAAGAACGGAAGAAACCAAACAGCCTCGTCTATTATAAAGATGCCGATGCCAACAAAACCTATTG
>Ga0116152_10005124_pt1 | contig 10244 bp, 8 predicted proteins | sample AD_UKC119_MetaG_FD_89894 | JGI IMG/M metagenome (GOLD analysis project Ga0116152, IMG submission 89894) | Active sludge microbial communities of municipal wastewater-treating anaerobic digesters from Hong Kong - AD_UKC119_MetaG | ecosystem: Engineered > Bioreactor > Anaerobic > Digestate...
CAGATAACTCCTGCCTTAGGTGATCTATTAATCACTGACACACTTGAATTGAGTCCTTTACACTCCTGGATTGAGATTCCTAACCCTTCAAACAACATTTGGCAAGTGGGAACTCCTCAAAAAACTTTTTTCAATGCGCCATTTCAAAATGAAATGCCAATTTTAACTGATACTTTGAATGCATATCCTGTTTCTGTCAATAAATATTTTCAAATTTCAATCCCACTTTTTGAACATGTTTGGGGTGAAGTAAATCTCTCTTTCTATCATAAATTCGATACGGATACTCTTCTCGATGGTGGAATCATAGAAATATCCTATGATAGTGGCATCTCCTGGACCAATATTAAATATGATACTTTATTGATATTGTATAACTTCATCAATATCCCTCAAGACACTATTTTGGGTGGAGAGTATGGTTTTTCCGGAAGATCAATTGGTTGGCAATACACAGAACTTTACTGGCAATGGCTTATTCTTGTTAAAGATCGTTTTCCAGTGGAGAATCCAATTATCCGTTTTAGGTTTGTCAGCGATAATATTCAAAACAACAAAGAGGGATGGATGATCGATCATATCGTTTTTAGAGGGTATAAAGCATACGGCAATGTGGAAGATCACACCCAAAACAATTTTAAAGTCTACCCTAACCCGACTTTTGACCATATTAATATCTCTTCAACTACATCTTTTTTACACGATGTTCATTTCATCCTCTATGATATGAATAGTAAAGAATTGATTTCGACAACCGTATCTGAAAATCAAAATATTCAAATATCACATTTAAAATCTGGAATCTATTTTTATAAATTGATATATGACAATGAGATTCAAACCGGGAAAATTATTAAACAATAAGTTAATGTGCTGATGTGCTAATTAACCGATGAGCTCTGATTTTATATTCTACTAAAAAGCGGGTGGTTATTTTGCTATTATTTTCTTTTAAAACACGATATCACAAGTACTATTTTAACATCGATACAGTACCCGTCATTTTTTAGAATAGATTTTTAATCGAATTATTGATTCCGTCTATGGATCACTTATAAAAAATGAATGATTTTTTTGGCTTTTTACGTTTTTTTTTGTTCTATCTTTGCTTCGTTATTCAAATAATGAATTATGAAAAAATCCAATTTAATAATAGCAATTGTGATCCTAATAATTTCCCTATCAGGATGCTCAAATTTAAAACAAAATAAAAATATGACCAGTGAATTTTATACTTTCTCCGCTATTTCGTTAGACGGAAAGGAGATCAAAATGGATTCCTATAAAGGAAAATATGTAATTGTTGTTAATACTGCAAGCAAATGTGGCTTTACACCTCAATATGCAGGTCTGGAAAAATTGTACGAGAAATACAAAGATAAAGGATTGGTCATTTTAGGATTTCCCTGTAACCAGTTTGGGGGGCAGGAACCAGGTGATGAAAGTTCGATAGCAGAAGGATGTGTTATCAATTATGGTGTTACGTTTCAAATGTTCTCAAAAGTGGATGTAAACGGAAAAAATGCACATCCAATATTTAAATATCTTAAATCTGAAATACCGGGTACACTGGGTGGAAGAATCAAATGGAATTTCACAAAGTTCTTGGTTGATCCTAACGGAAAACCGATCAAGAGATTCGCTCCTACGGATACTCCTGAAGATATGGATAAATATCTGGAATCCATAATAAAATAATGATTTGTTAATTTGTATTAAAATGGCACAAAACTTTCCGTTTTTGTGCCATTTTTTTTTATCTTTGCCGATTATTTAAAACATTCGTATGAAATCTATTATTGTTTATTATTCAAAAGGTGGAAATAACAAGTATTTAGCTCAAAAAATGGGGAAATCACTTCAATGTGAAGTTGTTCCCTTAGAGCCCAGAATCACATTTTTTCCATTATTACTCCTTCGTTTAAGTCTTGGTTTAAAACCAATTCAAAGAAATTTTGAAAATTTTGATAAAATTTATCTTGTTGGACCGATCTGGATGGGAACTATTGTAAAACCTCTTTACGATTTTATGATCAAGTATAAATCAAAGGTAAAATCTTTGGTTTTTGTAACCTGCTGTGCCAGCAACTATAAAATGAAAGAGGATAAATTTGGTCATGGTGTTGTTTTTCAAAAAGTTAAAACATTAATGGGTGAAAAATGTATCCATTGTGAAGCTATTCCCATTTCATTAGTTCTTCCTGAAGAAAAAAGAGATAACTCTGAATTAGTAATGAAAACCAAATTATCAGACACTACATTTGGCGGTGAATTTGAACAAATGTACAACAACTTCATTGATAAAATGGGGAATCTATAGTAATGGATTCTAAATAAATAGGTATAAGATCAGCCTTAAAGGGCTACTCTATTGATAATTTCTAACAATATGACTACAAAAATTGGCATTAATGGATTTGGCCGAATTGGGAAATTTGTATCTCGGTTGGTTTTACTCTCCAAAGATCTTGAATTGGTGCATATCAACGATAAAATGACACCAGAAATGATAGCACATCTTTTAAAATATGACAGCATTCATGGCAAATTTGAAATGGATGTAACATATGATGATCATTATCTTTATGTTAATGATCATAACATATTAATTACCAATCATCTCAATCACGAAGATATTCCCTGGGGGGTAAACAATGTAACCGTTGTTGTAGAGTCAAGTGGAAAATTCAAGACAAAGTCTTTACTTGAAAAACATCGCAAAGATAGTGTTCAAAAAGTGATTTTAAGTTGTCCTCCGGATGATGAATCTGTCGATAAAATGATCGTTTTAGGTGTTAATGAATCGATCATAACAGATTCTGATTCGATTATCTCTAACGCTTCGTGTACAACCAATTGTGTTGCAATGATGTTAAAAGTGCTAGATGAACAATTCGGTGTACAACAGGCTTTCATGAATACGGTTCATCCCATGACAAACAATCAAAACTTACAGGATGGTTATCATAGTGATTTCCGTAGGGCCAGATGTGCTATTAACAACATCATTCCCACTACGACAAGTGCTATTGGAGCTGTTGAGAAGATCCTTCCCAAATTATCCGGTAAATTTGATGGATTTGCAACCAGAGTACCCATTGCAGATTGTTCATTTGTGGAATTAACAGCTCAGTTAGACTCCAATACGACAGTAAAAGAAATAAATGAAACATTTTGCAGATATTCTCAAGGCAAACTGAAACCATTTTTATCATATACTGAAGATCCAATTGTGAGTAGTGATATCCAAAGTGATTCACATTCAGCGATTTTTGATGCTTTAAGCACTAAAGTGTTGGGTGGAAATTTTATACAGATATTAGCTTGGTACGATAATGAGAGTGGGTATTCAAATAGAATTCTAGATTTAATTCAAATTGTTTCAAAGCAATAACATCTATGGAAAAGAGTATTTCACCGATTTTACAACCTGATGAACTAAAAACATTGCTCAATAATAATATTGATTTGGTCCTAATAGACGCCAGAGGAGGTATTGATGCCAGAGAACGTTACAATAAAGGACATTTACTAGGTTCAATTTTTGTAGATTTGGATACGCAACTTGCAGATATTAAAGAGAGTGCCGCTAATGGTGGCCGCCATCCACTTCCCCAAATCCAAAAGTTTGCAGAACTTTTGGGAAGATTAGGTATTGATCCGGAAACAGATGTAATCGTTTATGATGATGCTTTTGGAGGCAATTGCGCCGCTCGGTTCTGGTGGATGATCAAAGCTGTTGGTCATATGAAAATCCAGGTTTTAAACGGTGGACTTCAAACTGCAGAACAATCCGGATTTAAACTTACTACTGATCAACCTGTTCTTTTTAAAACGACTGTACCCTACCCCATTACTGATTGGAAACTTCCTTTGGTGACGATAGATGCTGTTGAAGAAGCTTCTCTAACAAACAATCGTGTAATCATAGATGTTAGAGCTGCTGAACGATACCAAGGGATCACTGAACCGATCGATTTGATTGCAGGTCATATTCCAAATGCCATCAATTTTCCATACTTTAACCATTTAAACCCTAACGGCACTTATCAATCGCCTGAAGAGATTCGAAAAATCTATGATGATACTTTCGAGAATTATTCACCAGATCAGATCATTGTTCACTGCGGATCAGGTGTCACAGCTTGCCATACCCTTTTAGCTTTCGATTTTGCAGGTTATCAAATCCCAAATTTGTATATGGGTTCCTGGAGTGAATGGTCACGCAACAACAAACCTATTGCAAAATCAATCTGATTTTATTGATTGATCATCCATTTTTTAAATAATTATCAATATATTTGCCAAAAAAAATGTGATGAAAAAATTTGTTTTTCTTTTAGCTTTATCTTTTATACTTGTTGTACCATTATGGGGACAGATTAATCCGTTGGATAAACCAGCATACGTGATTTATAACAGTAATGGTGAAATCACAAACTACTCTGAGATGATCCGAGACCTTTCAGTAACTCAGGTTTGTTTATTTGGGGAACTTCACAACGACCCGATATCCCATTGGTTAGAATTTGAAATTATGAATTCCCTTTTTCAAATCAAAAGAGGGAGTTTTACGGTAGGTGCTGAGATGTGGGAGGCTGATAATCAGCTACTAATTAATGAGGCATTTGTAAATAATTTTTATGATGAAGCAATGTATCTGGAATCATCAAAACTTTGGTCCAATTTAAAACCTGATTATCTTCCTTTACTACAGTTTGCTGTTAAAAACAAAATTCCATTTATTGCCACAAATATTCCACGTAGATATGCACGTATGGTTTCCAGAAAAGGTATTGAAAGCTTAAATGAACTCTCTGCGACTGCGAAAAGCTATATAGCTCCTTTACCTATACCTATTGATTTAAACGAACATGCTTATAAATCAATGATCCAGGATATGCCGAGCGGAGGAAATATGAAAATGATGAATCCTGAAAATTTTGCAAAAGCTCAAGCGGTTAAAGACGCCACTATGGCACATTTTATCCTTCAAAATCTTCCAAATAATGAGCTCTTTTTTCATTTTCATGGAGAATTTCATTCTGCTTTTTATTCTGGGATTACATACTATCTAAAGATATATAATCCTGATATTCAAATTAAAACCATATCGATCGTTAAACAAAATGAAATTCAAAAACTGGATACTGAAAATCTAAAAAGGGCTGATTTTATTATTGTTGTACCTGAAACAATGAGTACAACCTATTAAGAGGTCTGAAAAACAATCACTTCTCCCCTTTCCATCTCTATAGTAAACTGATCTCCGATTGCTTCGTTGAGACTCCCTTCCCAAAGATGTCGGAAAGCTCTTTTTTGAACAGGATATTTCAACCCTGTAAAAGTGAGTTCGGTACTTTTATCAAAACTAAATATGGAAACCTGCTGTTTTGGAAAAGATTGAAAAGTTGTTGTTTCAGTAATGGGAGTAAAAACACCAAAATTAGTTACCATAGCCATCTTCGGTTTTGAGACACCATACTTTTGATAATCAACAATATAAGACAACATTATCGAAAGATTAGCCAAAGAGTGATCTTCCCGTTTCCCAAAACCACTTAGAATTACAATATTTAACCAATTGTTTTCAAAACAAAAATGGATTGCTTTTTGCAAATCGTTATATTCCTGACTATTATCTTTATGAATTATTTTTTTATATTTCTTTAAATCATCAGAATGGATGGAATCTAAATCCCCAACAATAGCATGTGGTTCTATATTATGGTAATGCAGTATATCAATGGCTCCATCACAACAAACAATATTCTGAGCATTTTGTAAAATTTCAATCGATTTGTTGGAATAAGGGAGTTCTCCATGCGCAACAATCACTGTTTCAAAAAAGTACATAAATAGCTAAATTAAATAATCATTTTTTACAATATCATAAACAGGAATCTGCAATTCCTGGTGTAAAGTTTGACATAAAAGTTCAGAATTGATCGTATAACCCGTTGGAGATGTTGGATTTACACATATTGCAATACATCTGTTTTTAAATAGAAGTTGTAAAGATCCGCCCGCATTGAGGAAAGCATTCAGATTTTCAGGTTTTGCAAAAATTCTGGTAAAATCCTTTACAATAAGAGTCGTTTTCTTGATCTCTTTCTGAATTCGTAAGAAGTTAAGAATATTATCCGTAATTGCTCCTGATATATACAATACATGCCCATAATCAAATAGATGATCTTTGAATTTGTGCATTAACATGGCAGAAGGAATCTTTAAATCATGAAGCTGGTGATCCGGATCAATGGCATACACTCCATGTTCAATATCTTTTAACTGTTGTAATAACAATTGATTTTCTGTAATATATTGGGGTAAATTGATCAGTTTAAAGACAAATTTTGTTTTTTGAACCAACTCTGGTAAGTGAGGCGAAACAGCAGCACCAGTTGTTAGAATCAAACTTTGTGTTATAATCGGTGAACCACTTGATTTTCGGGATAAGGCACCATCAATAATGGTCAAATGTATCCCAATATTCTGCATTTGAGTAAGAGTCTTTTCCAGCCATTTGGTTGTATTAGGTCCTGAGAGGATCACATTTCCGTAAGAATGTGCCTGAGCTGTTACTAATCGTCCCAATGAAGTTTTTCTGTCTGACAGATCAATGATTTCAGCTGTTAAAGCCCTTTCCCTATAGTGTTTTTCAGTAGTTATAAAAAAAATCCCTTTATGAAGAAAAATTTCAGGTTTGTGAGTATGAGTAACCTGATCCACATTTTCACCATCAATACCGATAGAAGTAATGGCTACTTTTATTGGAAAAGTATGATCTGTATTTTGCAATCTATTGATGATATAATTCAAACATTCCGTTTTTCCGGTATTTTTTTCCATTCCAATAATTGAAAGGCTGGAAAATTGAAGTATATCATCAATAAAAGGCATTGTAGTTTAATTTGTATGTCTCTCTTTACGAGCAAGATGTGATGGTTCAAGAGCCAAACGATCTCCATTCAATAATGAAGCAACACCATCCACTTTCTTACCTGATTGACAATCGGGACAATCACAGTTGCTCACATAATGATCTGGTTCTGTATAGGTAGTGATCACACCTTCATAGTTTCTCAACACAATTCTATTAGCACTTTGAGTGATCAAATAATCAGGCATTACCGGAATTTTTCCGCCTCCACCGGGAGCATCAACAACAAAAGTAGGCACTGCATAACCTGAAGTATGACCTCTTAATGACTCAATAATCTCAATTCCTTTAGAAACTGAGGTTCTAAAATGTTCAATACCCATTGATAAATCACATTGGTAAATATAGTATGGACGAACTCTGATTTTTACGAGATTATGAACCAATCTTTTCATAATGAAAGGACAATCATTTACTCCTTTTAACAAAACAGACTGATTTCCAAGAGGTATCCCGGCATTTGCCAATTTAGCACAAGCTTCGGCTGCTTCTGGGGTGATCTCATCAGAATGGTTAAAGTGAGTGTTCACCCAGATTGGATGATATTTTTTCAACATATTCACTAAATCATCAGTGATTCTTTGAGGACAAACGACAGGCACTCTTGTTCCTATTCTGATGATTTCAACATGAGGAATTGCTCTTAAACGTTGGATAATGGACTCTAATAGTCTGTCGCTCACCATTAAACCATCACCACCGGAAAGTAATACGTCTCTTACCTGAGGTGTTTTTGCAATATAATCGATCGCTTTTTGAATATTGTCTTCTGGTGAAGTACCATCTTTTTGACCGGCAAATCTTCTTCTGGTGCAATGGCGACAATACATGGAACACATATCCGTAATTAAAAACAAAACACGATCCGGATAACGATGTGTTAAACCAGGAGCTGGAGAATCTTCATCTTCGTGCAATGGATCTAATAAGTCGGCAGCAGCCTGATGAGTTTCATTAATGGTAGGGATAGATTGTTTTCTGATTGGACAATTCGGATTATCAGGATTGATCAGACTTAAATAGTATGGAGTGATTGCCATACGTAAAGTTTTTAAAGACTCTTTAACCCCATTCTCCTCATCGGGTGTTAAATTGATGTACTGTTTCAGTTGATCTAAGGTTTCAACCCTGTTTCTAACTTGCCATTTCCAATCGTTCCATTGTTCATCTGATACATTTGGAAAAAGTTGCATTCTTCTGCTTCCCATATTTATTAATCTTAAGTTTAATATATTTTAAATATTTGATATTCAGTGAAATAAGAAATAGTTTAATTTTTTAATACCATTTGCAAATTTACATGAAATTTTCTAGTAAAACAGCAAATGGGGAATGAAATTAATAATATTTAAGAAATGAGTAATGAAGTGATCCATTTTGTGGGTATAATATATTCCGGGAAAGTGTTGGTACTGTTTAGGTTCAAATATCAAATAATGATAACTATATATGATTGTGGTGATTAGAAAAGTGTTTACCCACACTATCCCGGAATAACAAAGGGGAATGCCCTGAATCTGAAAAAATTAAAACCCAAAACAATAAAAAGTAAAGCATACCCAATAATTTGTAAAACAAAACTAAAAATCAGTTCTGGTCTATGATAATAAAACCGAATGTACTGCTCCCCTTTCGGTACCATTACCGAAATCATAGAACTATTCAGTGGTTTGATTTCGAGACTTTTTCCTGTGTTCAGTTTCGCTTTCCAACCGGGATAATAGCTTTGACAGATCACTAATGGTCTATCGATATGATTATGAGTCTTTACAAAGATATTGCCCGGTTCAAAAACACAAAGGTCTAAAAATGAAGTGGAATCAGGATACGATTTCACCATAGAATTATCCATAGTATAGGCATAGTCTTCAGAGATTGGTAGTGGTGTTTCTGAATAAAGGATCACTTGGGGATAGTAAGCTAATTTTGGAAAATAGAGCTCTTTCCCTTCATGTTGGTTAGGTGTAGTCATGATCTCAAAATCGTTTAAGATCACTCCTTTATAACTAAACCATTCCACTTGTTTGGTGAAAATCCCTAAATTCCTCCATAGGGAAGGTGTTGTAGTTTTCCAATAGATCTGATTGCTACTTGTAATCTCAGTTGGGACTACATAATCTTTAGGCATTTTATTTAAAAATTCAGAGATCTCCTTATTCGTTCTATCGTACATATAACCCGTTTTATGGATGCACAACGTAGCATTAAGGAGAAGGTCAAAAATCAAAATGGCTACGAGTAGATTCTTATTCTTTTTAGAAAAATAGAACCCAATAGTGATCCCTGCAATGAGGAGCCATTGAATAATGCTTTGAATAAGAAACTTGAATGGAATCGACTTTGTTAAAAGGTTGTTCCATGTTAATGTTTTAAATTCATCAATCACATATATTTCTTCGAAAAACAACAAATATATAATCACACCAGAGAAGATCAAAAGGAGACTTAGCATGAAGTAAAAAACTAATTTACTATCTTTCTCTTTCCAATAAGCATCTAATCCATGAATAATGATCATGATTAATGGGATAATAACGAACAATCTAAAAATGGAGGGCAAGCGCATCATGTTGATAAGGGGAATATATTCAAAAGCCCATTTATGAAAAGGCAGATATTTCCCCATGGATAAAAGGATGGCAACTATTCCAAATGCGATAAAAAAACGAAGTAAAGTGTTTTTCCTTTTCAGTATACCAAGTATTAAAAATGGGATGGTTGTAACACCCACATAAATGGAAGCCATTGAGATATCATTTTGAATAAATGAAGCTTCAGAATTGGCAATAAAGGGGAAAAGAAGTGATAAAAATGACCGTGGAGAGTATGAACATGAGATTTGTGATTCGTAAGCAAGAGGTAGGCCCCTTGTCATATACGTTTTGATCTCAATAAACGAAATAAGAGCTGGTAAAATGAATATTAGAGTTACTATTCCGGATAAGCCAATAAAAATGAGTCGTTTCTTAATCTGTTGTTTATTCCATTTTTTGAAGTTAGTGAGGATCATAAAAAGGGATAGAACTCCGAAAAGGTATGCAGAAAGGATCCAGAAGCCAGGATATCCACCGTTAAAGAGTAAAGAGGTTGACAAAGCAAGAAGCAGACTTGCTTTAAAAGAAGGATTTTGGAATAATAAAATGGAAAAATGTAAAATCCATGGGATCCAAGTACCGGCAATGATCCAGGAGATATGTTGTACATTCCCAACAAAAAAACCAGAAAAAATATAAATAAGAGCTCCAATAAACCTTATTTTCTTATTATCTGTAAACTGTTGCGACAAATAATAAAACCCTAG